>Ga0115555_1003335_pt1 | contig 10420 bp, 13 predicted proteins | sample COGITO_mtgs_1104_2_FD_87285 | JGI IMG/M metagenome (GOLD analysis project Ga0115555, IMG submission 87285) | Pelagic marine microbial communities from North Sea - COGITO_mtgs_110407 | ecosystem: Environmental > Aquatic > Marine > Epipelagic | place: Germany:Helgoland, sampling site Kabeltonne...
ACTTAGGACTTATAGCATTTTCTGCCGCCTTTTCGCCAAATAGACGCTTGAGTGTCTTGTAATATTTACTTCTCGCGCCGACCTTAAACTTTCCATTTTCACCAGTCGGGATAACAAGATTACTGACGTTCAGTGCCATAAACAGCATTACCTCACTGTCGAGTGCTTGGCTATATGGATCAACTCTAAACCACAGATAAAGCTTCCCTCCCTTAATCACAGATGGGTCGTCCTTGTCTTTACGGCTAAACCGGCTACTCGTCTCCCATGAATCTAGGACAACCTCATACTCACCCTCAGGGATTAGTGCGTAGTCTCTACCAACGATTTCGCAGTCAGCTACATCCTTCATGGCTGCTCATCCTTGGTATTGGTCATCAGAGCCTGATATTCGGCCAAATCGACCCCATAGTAGGATAGAACTGATTCGGGAATAGGACGGGTAGACTTCGGCCTTACATCGTATAAAGCACATGATTTGACGCTACAGAGAGTTACTTGTTGTCGCCATGTGCCAGGTACGATTGAGTCATAAATACAGTCTCGGCACTTTTCATTTATGCATTTTCGGAGGCTCATATTTCACCTCCGCTTCGCGACTGCTCAATTCGAGATTCAATCCAGTTTTCTACATCGCTTTCAAGCCACCCTACTGCTCTTGAGCCAAGCTTAATGGGTGATGGAAAATCCCCCGATTGAATTAGGTAGTAGATATTAGTTCGACAATAACCGACCCTTTCATGAACTTCTGGCCATCGAATTATTCGAGACTTACTGTGAGACTTAGCATCCATGTTTGATACCTCTTGTATCTTGTTGAACATGGCACTAGCTTAGTCACATAAGAAAATTCGTCACGGACACGGATTTCAAAAATTTGTCCGAACTAACTAACTGTTTTTATTAGACTTCCAACGACTATAGCCCTTTAAGAAGGTAGCTATGTCCGTTGAATGGTCTCCAAGGCGTTTAGACAAGAATTCCTCCGCCTTGCCCTCTAAACTTTTTCTTTTTGAGGAATTTTTAGTTGCGTCGAAGAAAGCATACTCGGAGTGTAGGCTCTTATCATAATTTAGCTTTGCATAACTCTTCGTTGCCACATGCTCTTTGCCAAAAAAAGCTTTATCTAAGGAAATCTTTCCTCCAGCAAGAAAGTAGTCTCGTATGCATCGTTCCATGCAAATCATCACCTCGAGCGGAGGATTTAAGCCAACAGCGACATGTGTGTGGAAGCACTCCATTGGATTATCAAATTCATAATCTATCCTAGCTTGACTCTCAGCCTCCAAAGCCATGCCTTTTCTAGAATCAGCGGCTCCCAAGGCTCCAGCACTTTGACTTTGCGAACCCAACGATTCCTTCACTACTTGAGCTACATCATTGTGATTCCAAGTTTTAAGCTCTCTTGCTAGTGGTGCTGCTTTTTCAAACCTCGATTGCGACATTTCTCACTCCCTTTAATTCAAGGTTGGCGGATTCTATGTGGTTCGACCACCATGCCATCATCTCTCCGCGTTGTTGCAAAAATTCCGCATGGTTATAGGAGTCTCGCACCTTATCCTTATCTCCATGAGCAAGAGCCACCTCAATAATATCAGGCCTAAAGCCTTGCTCATTAAGCGTCGTACTTGCTAATGCCCGCAGCCCATGTGATACAAGCCTGCCCTTATACCCCATCCGTTTAATGGCCATATTTGCCGTTGCAGCACTAACGTGACCTTTACCTCTTCTGTCTGCGGGAAAGACATATTCTGACTGGTTTGAAATCACTTCCATCTCGGACAAGATTGCGTGGCACTGCTTGGTAAGAGGCACAATGTGTTGTCTGCCTTTCTTCATCCTTGTCCCTGGAATAATCCAAAGCGCGTTATCGAAATCAATCTCAGACCATCTCGCTCCTGCGGCTTCGCCTGGCCGAACCATCGTATGGAGTTGAAATTCTATTAATAACCGAGTGGTCAGCGTGATGCTCGCTCTCGACAATTGCTGTATAAAATCGGGCAACTCCGAAGGGGCTATCGTGGGGAAATTTTTATGCTTAGGAGATTTAAACGCATCCTTGATTCCATACAACCGATTTTCTTCTACCAGGCCAGTATTCTTGGCAAACCCCATAATTCGGATTAACCGCGAACAAACCCGTGAGACAGTCTCGCTTTTACCTTGCTCTGCAAGAGGACGAATCGCATTAATAGCCATCACAGGGGTAATGTCAGTAATCGGAATATGCCCCAAACTAGGCATTACATGCGTGGTCAATGAACTTTTAATATCACGAGCATATCGAGCTGTGATGTCGGTTCGCGTTTCTAGCCAAAGCTCAGTGACTTTCCGAAGCGTATTTGCAGCGACGCTAGCCTGCTCGTTTTTCTTCTTTGCGAGATACTCAGCAGGGTCATGCCCTTCAGCTAGCAGCTCTTGATAGATTTGACGTTTGTCTCTTGCTACTTTGAGAGATACATTTGGATAAATACCAAGCCCTTTATTCGTTCTTTTTCCACTAATCGGCTTATAGTAGTTGAAGACCCACTCCTTCGACCCGCTCTGCTTGACCCGCAGATACAGGCCTTGCCCATCGGCAAGGTTGTATTCCTTCGACTTGGGTTTAGCGTTTCGTATTTGAGTGTCAGTTAATGGCTTCGCTATTCGGGGCATAAGCGGCATCTAGCCTTAAATAAACATCAGTGTTACTACAGATGTTACTAAAACTATTGCATTCTAGGAAGTCTTGTTGAACCGCTTTGAACAATAATATGCTATATATATCGGGATATTTTAGTTTTACTGATTATAGCTGAAGACTACTGAACGAGTGTGTGGCGGAAGAGGCAGGAGTCGAACCCACCAAGCCTGTTATTAACAGACTTCACCGGGTTTGAAGTCCGGGCACCCCACCGGGGATGATACTCTTCCGCCGTCGATTCTAGCATAATCAGGATGAGAGTCACCCCGGGGCTTACATCAAGGAACGTCGTTCAGATCCCAGTCGTAACGCAGGTAGCGAATTCGAAGATTGCCCGCTCGCAGGCTGCCCACGGTCTGCCCATCCAGCCCCAACTCACTCGGGTAATTAGCTAGAAACTCCGCCACCGAATCGATTCCTCCCCAACCCCTCTCGAAATCCTCTTCGTACCAGTCGAAGATGCTGGAAACATACAGTCGCCCGTTGTCGAAATAGTTACGACTGCGATCAGACAGAAACAACTTCGTACTCTCCTCCAATTGCCTCTCGAGCCTGTCGCTCACATAGGCTTCGTTACGCAATGCAGGGCAGCCTATCGCGGCACAATTGACGGCAAAATGAATTCTGGGTTCCTTGTAGCGATCCCAGCCACGAATCATCTCATGCTCGATCTCGTCGAGCGTTACCGGCTCGCGAAACAGACTGGCGATGTCTTGATTCCAGGCCGAGGACAGCAGGAAGCCAATATCCCTGATTGAGTCGATATCGGGATAGTCATCCAGGATGAGATCGACGGTCAATGCGTTATAGGTGTTGATCAGGAAGGCGAGCTGGGATGCTGTATCCCAAACCTCGAAGCTGGCGCGGTCAACCGCCGCGAGCGCGGCGAGATAGGCACTCAACTGCGCCTGATCTCCGGCCATGCCAGCGTAGTCAAGCTGAGTAGCGACTCCAGCGCCCTGAACCTTTACATGCTTGCGCAGCAAGCTATCCCATTGACTGTGATCGAATTCGGCTAATGCGCTGACCGGCAGCAGCAGTAATGCGAAGCAAAATAATTTTAGTGCCTGTTTCAAGCCAATTTCCTTATCCCGGTTCTGTCTTAAGTGTGACGACTTTCCCATTCTATTCCTAAAGTGCTGGAAGCGCCCCGCTTACTGGGCTGGAGGCTATCATGGCCTGAGGAAATGAAGTATGCTTCAGCCACTAACGGCGCGCTGCACCCGTTGAGACAAGGCAATAATTCACACGGGTAAAGAATAATTTCCAGCGGTCAATATAACAAGAAAGGGTTTAGCCGATTCTATTTCAAAAATAGTTTATTCTTTGCCATTTTGGCACTGAACAATCGAAATAACCGGCCCGGATAACTTGGAGAAACTACATGTACCACGCTGAAATCACCGGCTGGGGAAAATGCGTACCACCTGCGGTGCTCAGCAACGATGACCTCGCCACATTCATCGATACTTCAGACGAATGGATTACCTCCAGAACGGGTATAAGCGAACGTCGCATCTGCCATACGAGCTTTTCAGACATGGCGATCGTAGCTGCAAGACACGCCTTGGCTGCTGCCGACATGGATCCCATGGAATTGGATCTCATTCTTCTAGGTAGCCTAACCAACGACAGCCTCTGCCCTAACACTGCATCACTGGTACAAGATGCCATAGGCGCCAGAAATGCTGCATCTATCGATATCAACTCAGCCTGTACCGGTTTTCTCTACGGCCTGCACATTGGCACTAACCTCATTAAAACCGGCGCTCACAAGAAAGTGCTGGTAATCGGTGGTGAGTTTATTTCTCACTACATGAACTGGGCCAGACGCGATGTCGCCGTATTGTTCGGCGATGCCTGCGGCGCGGTAGTGATAGAAGCAACTGACAAAGAGGTAGGCCTGTTGGCGGCGAAGATCGGCTGCGAGGCCGATGCAAAGTATGCGATACAGATAACCAATCTGGGTTCAGCCTATAGCCGTCTCAGCGATGAGTTTCTCTATGTAGGCTGGAACTTCGAAGGCCAGGAAGTTTTCAAGCGCGCGGTGAAGGCGATGTCTCAGGCCTGTATAGATGTTCTTGCCGAGACCGGCGTTCCGCTGGACGAAGTCAACCTCGTGGTGCCTCACCAGGCGAATAAACGCATACTCGATGCACTCGCAAAACGCGTAGGCATCTCGGAAGATAAAGTCTTCGTTAATGTGCACAAATACGGCAATACTTCGGCGGGCACGATTCCCGTGGCTCTCACCGAGGCGCTGGAAGAAGGCAGAGTCAAACCAGGCGACTATGTGCTGTCCGCCACCTTCGGCGCAGGCCTAACCTGGGGCGCAGGACTTATACGCTGGGGAGACCGAGTTACGCCTTTGCAGCTAAGCGATGCGCAGATGCCACCATGCGAGCAGACGGCCCTGGAGATTATAGAGCCCCATATAAAACGCTACACAGAGCACGCCGCAAGAGTTACAGACTGAGTTAATCAGCCGTACTCATCTAGAGACTCTGCGTCTATACTAAGCAGCACCTTCAACTCACCCGCCTGGATGCCATCGTGACTCTGTCTTTTCTCATCTGGAGTACTGTCATTGCCGCCCTTATTAGCTTCTGGTGGCAGGGGGACCGGGTGAAGAGCATCGCCATGACTCACGTGTACCGCTATTTCAAAGAGCAGAAGCTACAACTGCTGGATCAGACCATGGTGTTGAAAGGCGTTTGGCCGGTGCGCGATAGCGAAGGCTCGCTGCGACTTAGACGACGCTATAGCTTCGAGTTCACCTCCACCGGTGAAGTCCGATCTCAAGGCACAGTAGAACTTCTGGGCGCACGACTAGGCCAACTGCATCTTGACCCGCATCTAATACCCAAAGACGACGACCGATCGCTACACTAGTCTTCGATCGATTTCCTCAGCGCAGAAAAATACAGCAGCAACGCATCCGCCCTTGCGGCTACGTAGATAATCATCGCCCACCACAGACCATTCACGCCAAACCTATCCTTTAGTAGTAACCAGGCTGCCAGATAAACCGCGATGGAAAGAAAGGCGGCATTGCGCATCTGCCTGGTAAATGAAGCACCAATAAAGATGCCATCCAGCTGAAAGGCGGCAAAAGAAAAGAAGATATAGATAGCGGCCAGGAAGAGTGAATTACGGGCCGCGTCCTGAACCAGTTCGATGTCGGTAAGAATTGCGACGAAGATATCACCGAATACCAAGAGCAATAGCGCCAATGCTGCCGCAGTAACCAAAGCCAGAATGCTAGAGCGCTTTACGGCCATATCGAAGGAGTCTCTTCTACGCGCGCCTACCGAAGCTCCGACCAGTGATTCGACGACGAAGGCATAGCCATCGAGAAAAAACGCGGCGAAGGAGATGAGCTGCAGTAAGATGTGGTTTGCAGCGAGCACGACATCACCGAAGTGCGCACTCTGGTTTATAAAGAAGCCAAAGGAGAAGACCAATAGCAGCGTGCGAATCATGATGTCTCTGTTCGCCGCCAGCATCTTCGTAAACTGAGCCATATCGAGCAGTCGCGCCCTGGGCCAGAAGTCAGCGCCCGGCTCGCGACGCGCATTCAGCTCACGCAGAATCAACCAAGTCGCGAAGATCACCGCAAGCCATTCGGCGATGATGGTGCCCAGAGCAATACCCTCGACACCCCAGCCCAGAACACCGGCAAAGACTATATCGAGACATATATTGAGCCCGTTCAGCAGCAGCTGCACCAGAAGCAACTGGCGACTATTTCCCAGGCCGATCAACACACCCGTCAGAGCAAACATCGCTAGGGTGGCAGGTGCACCCCATATGCGAATAGTAAAATATTGTTGAGTGACGGCCTCCACCGGAGCACTACCATCGAGTAGTGATAGCGCGACCAAACGGATCGGCCACTGCAGGGCTATAAGCAGCACTCCCAGTGCCACAGCCAATAGCAGAGTCCTACCCAGCACGGCGCGAATCTCACTCTGGTCACCGGCACCCAGAGCTTGCGCCACGGAGCCGGTTGTACCCATGCGCAAGAAGCCGAAGCTCCAATACACAAAAGAGAATATCAATGCGCCGAAGGCGATGGCGCCCAGATCGATTACGCTGCCCACGTTACCGATGACTGCCGTATCGACGAGACCCAGAAGCGGTGCCGCAGCATTGGCGAGAATGATAGGCCAGGCTTTCTCGAGTAGGTAGCTATAGCTTATTGATTCGGGTTTTATCATTGTCATCTTATGGCTCGCGCGACGTGCAACCGAGCAAGCATTCCACTCTAACCTTGGCAGCGCCTAAGGCAACGTGAGACTATTCGGAGCTCAGCGAAGCACCAGCACAAGGATTTATAAGGGACCCAGTAATGATTTTACTTCACCACCTACGTATCGGCCGCTCACTATTTACCGTGTGGCAACTGGAAGAGTTTGGCATAGACTACGAGATCAAAGTTTATCACAGAGATCCCAAAACGTTTCTTGCGCCTGCAGAGTTAAAGGCAGTGCACCCACTAGGCAAATCGCCAGTGATCGAAGACAGCGATATCATGCTGTCCGAATCCGGCGCGATAACAAGCTACCTATTGGAGAAATTCGATGTTGAGAATAAATTTTCGCCACCAAGGTCACAGTCTCAAGAGTGGGCGAAATTTACACAATGGCTGCACTATCCGGAAGGCTCCGTGTTTTGCCCACTACTGGTAACCATGCTGCTACTGCGGTCGAAGGAACCCCACGTCACACTGACTCCCTACAGCGAACGAGAAACAAAACTGCACCTGGGTCACATCGCAGACCAATTGGGGGATAGAGAGTACATTCTTGGCGAAGCCTTCAGCGCTGCCGATTTTGGTATGACCTACGTCGTCTCATTGGCAAAACGCCTGGGCCTCCTCGATTCCTATCCAACGCTGAATAGTTATCTGGAGCAAAATCAGGCCCGGCCCGCATTTAAGCGAGCGGTGGAAAAGGCTGTGGAGTAGCTCACTAGCTACAGACCGCAGCAAGCCCGGCTGCGCATTTCAGCGAAGCCGAATGCCGCGTATCTGACTACGAAGCTGGCCATTTGCCTGAAACCCTAATGACAGGCCCCATATACTCATAACAAGCTGTAGCACAGCCAGTTCAGCCCTATCAGTCGGCAATCATAAGAAGACCGGCATTGGCATCATGAATATCATGCTGGTATCGGTCACTGAACGCACCAGAGAGATTGGAATCTGCAAGGCGATAGGCGCGAAGCAGCATCATATTCTCATGCAATTTCTAATTGACGCACTTCTACTGTCCTTGCTGGGTGGATTGCTTGACCTGGCTATTGGTTATGGCTTGGGAACACTGATCTCCAGAAGCATCCCCTCTTTTCCCGCGGCTAGCATCCCTCTTTGGTCCGTCGGCCTGGCGCTGGGCTTCTCCGGCTTCGTCGGCGTGCTCTTCGGCATCCTGCCAGCCGCCAAGGCGGCCAATCTCGACCCAATCGATGCGCTGAGATACGAATAATAAATAACAGAAGAGGCCTGCAATGAAACTAGACCGCCCGCTGCTGAAGAAGATAGCCTTCGTCATAATCATTCTCGCCGTGGCGCCGTTTGCCCTGGAAGTCGTGCTGCTCGCCGATGTGGCCGGCGCCGAATTTGCCGTTCTCTTTCTTATTTACTATTTAAAAACAGATACTTATGCCTTAATCGAGCGCTAGCTGGAGTTTAAACGCAGCGTGCTCGCGGTTTGCTCACTGATCGCCGAGCTCTACTGCTTTAGACCACGAATCATGGCCTCGCACCTCGCTGCCTGCAGCCTACTCTTGCTGATCACCAGCTCCCTGCTGCTTAGCGGCCTACTGTGGTTACCGCCCCTCTATCTGAGCTCCGGCTTGCTAATTTGATCCAGCTACTGCACTCGAGCTATGGAATGTGCTAATCTTCGCGACAATTACTAATAACTGGATAGTGTAAGTAGTAAACAGTTTTGGCATTGTTAAAGCATTCTGCAGACCGCTGGCCGGTATTCTTCATACTCTCCCTCAGCGCATTAGATTTTGCTCTCTATTACCTAGTTAGCAATCCTTACGTACTGGGGGTCTATTTCTACTTAATGATTATTCCCAAGTCGCAAATCTGCGCATGGAATCATCACCATCAACACGCACCCACTTTTATTCAGACACCACTAAATCGGCTACTGGAATTTTTCTATGCGCTACACACCGGCGTGACAACCAATTTATGGACCCTGCATCATGTGCATGGGCACCACAATAATTTCCTAGATCAGAAGATGGATGAGAGTCGCTGGACGCGAGGCGATGGCACGCAGATGGGCGAACTGGAATACAGCTTGAAGATTGCCGCGACGGCTTACCATCGCGGCTACCAAGTTGGCAAGAAACATCCCAAGGAACAGCGCGATTTCATCCTCTTTTCTATTATCACCTTCGCGATCCTCACAGGTCTTGTAATCTACAAGCCAGCCGCGGGAATATTGCTTTTTATACTCCCCATGATCATGGGTTTATTTATAACGGCCTGGGCAACCTACGAGCATCACGCCGGGCTGAATACAAAGAATGAATTCGAAGCCTCTTTTAATAATCTGAACTACTGGTACAACCTGTTCACGGGAAACCTTGGTTACCACACGGCGCATCATTATAAAGGCGGGCTGCACTGGTCGAAGCTACCGCAGCTACATGAAAAGATTAAAGACAAAATCCCGGAAGAGCTTATTCGCAAGAGCTGGCTCTAAGTGCCAGGAGAAACAGAATTGAGAAATATAAAAAGGGGCCTGACTGGCCCCTTTTTATTGCTAGTAACTCACTATTACTAAACTAGAGGTACATACTCTAGACACACACCCTAGTCACAAGCACTAACAATGTGATTGCCGCTATTAGGAGTTCGCAAGCTGATGGGGCTGCCAGATGTAGCCGTAATTTCAACTTCTATACGACTGCCAGAGTCTCGGCTTTTACAGCAGAGCGCGAATTGCTCACAGTAATATTACCGCCGGAAATATCTGCCTCAACCGGCCCCTCACTGCCATTGATAGTGATATTGCACCCCTAAGTATCGCCACTCACTTCACCGGTAACTTCACCTATGTCTATGCTTTCTCCGGAAGTATCGGCCAATACATCACCGTCGACCTTCTCGATATCGATACTTCCGCCTGAGGTTTCCATGTTCACGTCGCCGCCAGTTACGACGCTGACGCTTATACTGCCGCCGCTGGTATCAGCCTCTACTTTGCCATTAATATCGCCAACATTGATACTGCCACCGCCGGTGTTAAGTTCAACGTTGTAGTACACAGGCACATCGACAGCGAATCCGTTAATCGAACGCCGCAGCTAGAATAGACCACCGCTGAAATCGGCGACAACGGTAACATCGTTGCCCCTAGGCTCGGTGAGCCTCGCGTTCTTTCTGTTCAAGTTGACGCAACTCCTCTGTCCCCGCCCTACTATCTTGAGCCTGTCGCTGGCTCCGCTATTTTTCTAGCGCCTTTGTATCTTCGCCATCCCGCGCATGGGAGGCAGGCTACATTACATAGAATCCCAGCACAATGAGCACCAAGCGTGAGAGCCTTAACATTCGCTTGTCTCCTCTGTACCCGTTCGGTACACCAATGGACTATTAATTAGTTAGTTGATTGTTTGATTGAGCCAGATTTGGACTTGCGACCCAACTGCTCAACCCTTGCTCAATAGAACGCAGGGTGAGCCAATTGGTTTACAAAACGCACAGCAGAGGAA
>Ga0115555_1003339_pt1 | contig 10411 bp, 7 predicted proteins | sample COGITO_mtgs_1104_2_FD_87285 | JGI IMG/M metagenome (GOLD analysis project Ga0115555, IMG submission 87285) | Pelagic marine microbial communities from North Sea - COGITO_mtgs_110407 | ecosystem: Environmental > Aquatic > Marine > Epipelagic | place: Germany:Helgoland, sampling site Kabeltonne...
ATGCGTGTTATTGATCGCATTTGTTGTGTGTGAGGCTCACATAGGGTCCCCATTGGTGAGCCCACTATTTCGCGAACGTGGTTAGTGAGGGCTTGTGGTGGTCTTGTGGTGAATGAATCGTAATATAAACGCGTGTTGGGTTAGAATATCGTGGATAAGCTGCCCTGGATGCGTTTTTGTTACATGAAAGGCACCCCTGCAACCAAGCACACCTGATGAAAAGGAGGTGGTCTCTGTGATTATTTAGCCTCCCTCGTACGAGTCTAGAACTGGTCAATTCGTCCGCGTGGTCTAGCGGCATGATACCTCTTTCGGGTAGAGGTGGTCCCGGGTTCGATTCCCGGCGCGGACCAATGTACCAGCAGGAGGAGACGACGAGAAGAGATGGCAAGCATGAGAGACAAAGCATGAGAGACAAGCGAGACAGCAAGAGAAGAGAGAGAATGGACATAAAGTACTCAAGTACACCAAAGCTTAACCGCGCACACACAAGCTTAAACGCGCACGCACACACACACTAACGAAATCACCATCGCACCACAGAATATAAACATGCAGATCTTTGTCAAGACCCTCACAGGGAAAACCATCACCTTGGATGTCGAGCCTTCCGACACCATCGACAATGTCAAGCAAAAAATCCAGGACAAGGAGGGAATCCCCCCTGATCAACAGCGTCTTATCTTCGCCGGAAAGCAGCTCGAGGATGGACGGACACTTAGCGACTACAATATCCAGAAGGAGAGCACCCTTCACCTCGTGCTGAGGTTGAGGGGCGGAGGAAAGAAGAGGAAGAAGAAGACCTACACCAAGCCCAAGAAGGTGAAGCGCGTTAACAAGACCATCCCCATGCAGACCCTTAAATACTACCGCGTCAACGAGTCCGGAAAGGTCGAGCGCCTCCGCAAGTACTCCCCCGTTGCCGGAGTCGGATCCTTCATGGCCCAGCACAAGGACAGGTACTACTGTGGAAAGAGTGGTGTCACTTACATGTATGACGATATGAAGAGCGGAGAGTGAGTGAAATGCTAGCAATAACAACGAGGCTTTTGGCTGAAAATATCTCAACTTTAATGTTAACTTTGTGGATGTGACAAATAAATTATCTCTGGCATGGATGCAAAAAACATTTCCGGATCCGCCGTCAGCACCACTCCTGCAGGGAGCCAGGCCTTGCCAGCGTGTTTGGCATGATCCCTGACGAGAATCAAACATAGCGCGGCCCCTTCCACCCCTCCAGGCATGGCTTCATGCTTTGGGCACAGCACTGCAGCACCTTGGCAATCATCTCTCCAATCGCACCCAACCCAATGAGGCCCACCCGACGCGTTCGAGGAGGGGTTGCAGCGGCGGTGACGGTCACCATCGGGATTGCCGTGCACCAATGCTTCTACTAAAAAAGTGAAAAAAAAAGAAACGCCTGGATTTTTCTAATGGGTTTCTTAAATGCCCAATATTGCCTCATTAACGTCTTAAATTGATTTTTGTGACATAACGTACATTATAATACAAATATGAGCGCGTTCGCAAAGTCTAACGATGATGAAATGGATGCTGGAGGTAAGTTGAGTCCGTCGGTTGTCACCCGCCACACCCCCTACTTTAGCCCCCCTAACACACTAGTTACTATCTCTCTCAGTGGCCTTCGTTGTTAAGAAGCTAAAAGGAGAACTCGGTCGCCGCGGGGCGAAGGGAATGGTGGGTCTTGGTCGCAAATTCAAGATTATGGACGATGATGGAAGCAAGGCTCTGGATCTGTCCGAGTTCAAGAAAGCAATGAAGGAGATGAATATGGGGCTGAACGATGTTGAGTTGCGTAAGCTGTTCGAGCACTTTGATCAAGATAGAAGCGGTTCGATCGACTATGAAGAGTTTGTGCAGGGCATCCGTGACCCCCTCACTCCCCGCCGATTGGATTTGGTCCACCAAGCATTTGCCAAGATTGACATTGATGGGAGCGGCGAAGTACAACCCCATGAGGTTGTTGATAAGTACAATGCTGACAAACACCCCGACGTCATTAGTGGTAAGAAAACAAAGGACGAAGTTATGCGGGAATTCTTGGATACATTTGATGTTGGGGGTGTGAAGGATGGTGTTGTTACGAGGAAGGAATTTGAAAATTACTACACCAACCTTGGCGCGAATATCGATAATGAGGATTATTTTGAATTGATGATTCGCAATGCCTGGCACATCAGCGGGGGCAAAGGTGCTGCTGCAAACAGTGCCAACAAACGCGTACTGGTCACACGCCCTGACGGCACGCAGGCTGTGGTTGAGATTGAGGACGATCTAGGACTCGACCTGGTCTCCGCAGATAAGCGCAAAGAGGATATGATTCGCCGACTGAAGGCGCAAGGGGTCGATGTAGCAAATATTGACACGGGAGGTAGCACTGATCAGGCGGAACCCGAGGTCAAGACGGGCGGTTTAGCAAGTGGACAGACCAAAACGCCTGGGAAGGCCCACCACCCCAACAATCCAACGTTCACAAGCTCCATCACTTTGGCCGGGGTTGGAGAAGGCGCTGGAAGAAATAGGGTTGGTAAGGTGAACAAGTTCAACATCCAAAAGAGGGGAGCTGTAGCGGCAGACCACCTAGATATTCACGCAAGTGATTTGAGGAAAAGCCTTGGCACTGCCATGAAAAAACCGGCTTCCAAAAAAGTAGTCAGTTTGGCTGAAGCGTCGGGAACTGGGGGAGTGTCCGAGACTCTTAAAAAATTGAAGGAACAGCTTGCTACTCGTGGCGCGCGCGGAATCATTGGCCTCGGTCGCAAATTCAAAATCATGGATGATAATGGTAACGGCGCGCTCTCTCCAGACGAGTTCACCAAGGCAATGAACGAGTGTGCAATTTCTCTCAAGAGTGATGAGATGACAGCTTTATTCAAATACTTCGATAAGGATGGAAGCGGGGACATTGACTTCGAAGAGTTCTTGAGTGGAGTTCGTGGGGTTTTAAACGCACGCAGGCTAGACATGGTCCAGCAGGCCTTCGCTGTAATCGACAAGGACGGCAATGGTTTTGTTGAGCCTCATGATATAGTGGAGTGCTACAATGCCGATAAGCACCCGGATGTAATGTCTGGAAAGAAAACTGCGGATGAGGTGCTAAGGGAGTTCTTGGATACCTTTGACGTCGGTGGTGAGAAGGATGGGAAAGTGACCAGAAATGAGTTCCAAAATTACTACTCGAATGTCAGTGCCAGCGTTGACAACGATGATTACTTCGAGCTGATGATGCGCAATTCGTGGCATATTTCTGGCGGAAAAGGTTGGTGCGCGAACAGCGCAAACAAGCGCGTATTGGTCACAGACTCACGTGGCAACCAGAGCGTCCAAGAGATCAAGAACGATTTGGGGCTCGATCTCATTGATGAGAAGGACAGGAAAGATGAGATGGCGCGAAGGCTGAAGGCCCAGGGCGTTGACGTAGTAGGACTATCTAGCAATGGTGCTGTGGAGGAGAAGATGCGAAAGCCCAAGAAGTCAAACCCTAACTTTTCCCAGAAACAGTGGTAAATGAGGTCGGAAAAATGTAATATTGTACCCCAACTGCGCGATAGTTTATGAAAGCTTAATTTTATCCTTGAAGTAAGTAAAAATGAGTTTGTGTACAGAACTATATTTGCGGTTATTGAGTGTAGCGGCAACCCATTTCCCTTGTAGTTCTCTTTGGCAGAAAAATTCCTCAGGTTCAGGGTTCAGGGGGAAAGGGGAAAAACCTCGCGCGCAAACTAAAACCTTGACAAAATAGAAACAAGCCAAAAACAACCTGAAAAGTAGATTGACCTTGAACTACCCGAACTACCACTACTCCTTGACCATTCGCCGATAGTAAATAATCCAACATCCTCCCAAATTAATCAAACTCTCATCAGATCATCGTGATGTCCGAAGATGAAACAACCAGCGCAAATCGAATGTCGGTCATCGCAAGAGTACGTCCACTGGCTTCTTCTGAGTCTCGGCCGGTTGTTTACGTGAAAGATTCGACCATCGGTGTGAATTTAGATGCAGAAGTTACTGCCACCAAGAGTTCAAAAGAATACTCACTAGACAAAGTTTATGGGGAGGATATTGGACAAGAGGAGGTTTTTGAGGGTGTTCAACCCCTGATGAGAGCAGCGCTTAGTGGTTTTAATACGACAGTATTCACTTACGGGCAGACCGGGACCGGTAAGACTCACACCATGCTTGGACATGATTTATGGGAGATGGCTAGTGAGAATGCCCAAGATGAGAGTGCCGACGATCGATCCCGAGCCTCGTCGTACAGGGCTCTAAACCGTGACCGAGAAGCCCGCGGTATAATACCTAGAGCGTTGCACTACGTGTTCAAGCAGATCAGGGTGATGGTGGAACATTCATCTCCCTCTCATGCCTCCAAGCATCCAGGCTCAGATAATAATGTCAGCGAAAAAAACAACTCAATTACTGTCAGTGTTTCGTACACTGAAATTTATAACGAACGTGTGCGTGATTTGCTGGCTGTCCAGGCTGCCGAGAACACAAACATTACGGTGCAGGGAATAGGTGCAGCCGCCCTAACCCCTTCTAAGGGTGGGGGGGGGAGTTATTTTGGGATCAAGGAACAAGATGAGAAATCCCTGGACATTCGAGAAGACAAGAAACTTGGAATTGTAATTCCTAACTTGACGGAGGTATTGGTGGAGACTGAAGAAGAAGTTTTCAATGTTTTGTGGAAAGGCGCTCGGAATAGGGCCATGGCATCAACAAACATGAACGAGCGGTCATCAAGGTCTCACACAATATTCGGAGTCCGCCTGACTGTCGCCCTCGGTGGCGTGGTCCGCCGGAGCAAGATCAACTTGGTCGATCTGGCTGGTAGTGAGCGGTATAAAACGCACCAAATGGCGCGTTTTAGTGAGCAGCGGATTAAGGAACTGACTTCCATCAATCAATCGCTGTCAGCTCTTGGGAACTGCATCAGTGCCCTGACAAAAAGGGGAGGGACAAAGCAGCACGTCCCTTACCGCAACAGCAAGTTGACACGCCTGCTGCAGGACTCTTTAGGTGGGAATACAAGGACGATGTTCATCGTAACAGTTTCTCCCAGCGCGATAAGCGCCGACGAGACGGTGTCGACACTACAGTTTGCGGACCGTGCCATGCGAGTGCGAGTTTTTGCCACGTCCAACGAAATCCTCAGTGATGACGACCCACTTAAACGCGCTCATCACGAAATAGCACGGTTAAAGTCCTTATTGCAAGCAAGCATAAGCCGCCAGAAACTCACCAAGGGGGGGGATGGAGGGGGAGATAGCAACAAAGGGGATGACAGGGGTGGCAAGGGCGATAGTAGGTCTGATAGCGGCGGGAACAAAAGCAACTATAACAATAACAGAAATATGAATATGCAGATGCAGATGGTGGAAAAGATGGATGCCGAAGCTCAGGCCGAAGCAGCCGCCCTCCGAGACGAAAACTTGAAGTTGGCGGAGGAAGTTTCCAGGCTGCGGGAGGCACTAGTGAGAGAGAAAAATGAGAAGGCAAAATTGCTCAAGGCAATTTACAAGGGGGAAGGAAATGAGGACCACGAAGAAGTACTCCAGCACGAAATAGATGTCGTATTTGGAGTCGGAGATGACAGCGGCAACATTGCGCTCGATTCAGACTCGGCCTCGGGATCATCAACTCAAATAGCTAAAGTTGATCACATGGCTCAGCTGCGAGTCTTGTTAGCCCAACGAAGCATGCTTGAGCAGCGCCAAGAGGAGATAGAGGCGACGCAGAGAGATCAAGATGAGCAGCGAGAGTGGCTGGACCACTACCACACTTGGCTACGCAACCTGCCTGTCTCCGAGAATCATGAGACGAGCAGTGAGGGTGAACCATTGACCCTTTATGACCGACTTTGCATGATGGAGACGTCCGTGTTGCTTCAGAGTCAGGAACTTAAGAGGACAAAACGTCTGTTCCTGCGCGACAAAGACAGGTTGGAGAGGCAAATCAGTGAGGGACTGCAGAATATCGAGGAGAGGGATATTTTGTACAGCCAACAAACAAAAGAGCTGGAAAATCAAGGGAGCGAGAACGAATCCTTGAAGATAGAACTCGACGACATGAAGGTCAATTATGCAAAGCTTAAACTTGAGTCCATGAAATTGTCCTCGTCCACCTCCTCCGAAAGGAAGGTCGAATTCCACCCCCAATCAAGCATTCGACACAGCGACTCCACAAATTCGGTGATAACCGACTCGCCTACAAAGACCAAAACCGAATCGAAGGGTGATTTTCGCTTCAATGACGAAATAAACGGTGTTACCAGAGGGAATGGGGTTGGAGGAAGCGTCAGCACTGCTAATTTGGACCGTTTAAAACAGAGTGGCGGTCGTGTCCGGCGCAGAACCAGCAGCAGCGACGATATGAAAGCGAAGGGAAAAGTGAATACAGCGACAGTAGTGACAAAGAAGAAAACGAACCCTTGGACAAAACACCTTGATCCAACTCATAATGTGTACTATTATCACAACTCTGTCACACAGGAAACAACCTGGGAGACACCAAGTGACTTTGTGGAATAAATGTTAAAAGTTTGTTTTTGGAAACTTGTGCATGCATTCATTCGAACATTCATTAACGCTGTGTTTGTGGTTTAGGTACAAAAGATGGGATTCCAGTAATGGCACGTCCGAGAATTAAGGCATGCACATCGTGAGTACCTTCATACGTGTTGACGGCCTCCAAGTTCATGACGTGCCTAATGATATGGTATTCGTCACTAATTCCATTCCCCCCAAGCATGTCGCGGCACTCCCTTGCGATGGCCAGCGATTTTCCGCACGAGTTCCTCTTGATCATACTGATCATTTCCGGAGCAGCCGCCCCCTTGTCCATAAGCCGTCCTACTTGGTAGCAGAGCGCGCGACCCAAAGTAATCTCTGTTGACATGTCCGCAAGCTTCTTCTGCATTAACTGATTGGCCGCCAAGGGGCTACCAAATTGTTTCCGCTCTAACACGTACTCTCTCGCCTTTTCCATGCAGAACTCTGCGGCGCCGAGCGCCCCCCAACCGATACCATAACGAGCGTTGTTGAGGCAACCAAAGGGGCCGCTCAAGCCGTCAACAAATGGCAGAGCATTCTCCAGCGGCACCTTGACATTGTCCATGAAAATCATTCCTGTGTCGCTTGCTCGCAGGGAAAATTTTCCCTGAATCTTCGGCGCGGTGAGTCCTTCCATACCCTTGTCCAGCACGAAACCGCGGATCCTGCCGTCCTCCTCGCTCTTGGCCCAAATGACGAAAACATCAGCGATGGGACTATTGGTGATCCAGTTCTTGCTTCCGTTCAAAACGTAGTGGTCATCCTCCTTCCTGGCCCTCGTCTCCATTCCACTGGGATCTGAGCCGTGATTAGGCTCTGTCAAGCCGAAGCAGCCGATGAGCTCCCCAGCAGCGAGCCCTGGCAGGTATTTGTCCCGCAAATAGTCTGTGCCGTAGGCGTGAATGGGCCACATCACAAGAGAAGACTGCACCGACATGGCAGATCGATAACCGGAATCAACTCTCTCCACCTCCGTCGCGATAAGACCGTATGCCACATAAGATGTCTCTGCGCAGCCATATTTCGAGGGAAGGGTGGGTCCAAGCAAGCCAAGCGACCCCATTTCTTTGAAGATCTCCAAATCAAATTTCTCGTTTCTATTAGACATCAGAACCCGTGGCATCAGTTCCTAGTCGGTCGCATCGTGAAATAGTGTTACCATCGCAAGTTGACACCATAAAATCATCGCATGTCGGCAACATGGCCGCATGGCAGGCAACATGGCAAGGTTAGTCAGTGAGTCACAATATGCCATCGACGCAGAGGGCTGCTTGAAGTTCTCCAATAGGAATAATAACCTACCTGCTGGCAATATGCCCTAGCGGCGTCTCGTACGATTTTCTCCTCTCCCGTTAGCAAATCGTCGCCGTTCTCCATCTGAACTGGATCAGCCCAATCATAGGTGCCGAGAGGGCCTGTCTTCGGGATGTATTTCTCACTTGGATCCACAGTGGAAAGAAGGCGAGTTGTCGTGCTTTGTATACTTCGCGGTGCGAAGATTCGTCTGAGGCTTGGTGAGAACATGGTTTTAAGCACTGTAAATGGGTTTATCACCTTCACCCTGCGTGGTTTTGTTTGTCCCAGGAACTCAGATGGGTTAAGTTTTAGAAAAGCACTCAGGAGCTATTAACATCCGTTACAAAAAACCCTCGACCTTCTATCATCGACTAATTGTACCAAAAGAGGCAAAAATCTACGATTGTCCTCAAACTTCCACAAAACAACAGCTGACCCAACTTGCTGTTAACAACATTCTCCGCCCCCCTCCAACCCCCCCAAAACAACCATGAATCCTCGCGAACAGGCCCAGATGAACACGACACTTGCCGGTCTTCAGAAGCGCGGTGATGTGTTCACTCGAAACATGCTGAACGCCAAAATTCAAGTCCAGACCCTACAGCAGGCATTGAAGGACGCTGATGCACTCATTGCCAAGAACACTCAGCGCAATAAGAAGAAAGCTATCGGTTTGTTGAATCTACACACCCAGACGGCGAATGAAGCGTACCAGCGTGCCGACGGATTGGATCCCACCAAACTTGCGGACATTAACCAGAAGAAACTTGTAGGCAATTTGGAAGCTCGCCTTAACAAAGCGCTCATTAGACACAGCGAGACGGTTAACGAGAACAATGCAATCAAGGCAAAGATCAATAAGTGCCGTCGTAAGCGTAAGAATGACGATTTCAATAGGGTGGCATTGGAGAAGAAATTACAGATGGTGCAGGACAAACTGGATGTTGTCATGAATACAGCTGCAGAGGCCAGCGAGCAGCGGCAAAAGGCCACTGACCAGAAGCTGCAAATTATGGAGCAGAACATTGACGAGCAGAATGAATTCAACCGGGAGTATAACGATCTCAGCGATTATATTGTGCAGGAAAACAATCTCTTGGAGGAATCCATCAGCAAAGCTGCCATGGCGGTAAAGTTCGACGATGCGATTGGAGACGTCGACACGCGGGGTAGTTTGACCGTGGACCGGGAACAAGAGATCAAAAATAACCTTGCTACGTTAACTCGGGATCTGGATGGAGGCGAGAAGGAAATTATTTCTTTTGACAAAAAGATCGCCTCTTACAAGGCCAACTTTGATCGACTACGTGACGTGAGTGGCTTGCAGAGCATCGACGATATTGTTTCTGTCTTTATCAAGAATGAGGAGGAAACATTCAGTTTGTTTAATTTTATACAGACAGTCAACCAGGAGACCGATCACCTGGCTGAGCAGGTACGTTTTGTGATGATTGATTATTGTGCCGAGAGGGGGAGAAAAGAGGGGGAGGGGTTGATGTGACGATGGATGGGTTGATGTGACGATGGATGAATGGATGGATGGATGGATGGATGGATGGATTGATGGCTGTTTCTCTGCTCAACTTTTTCTTTTGCTCACACTTAATTTTTATCAACGTCAACGCAGCATGCTCGCTTGCTGAAAGAAATCTCCACTTATGAGGAACAACAAATTTCGGAAGAACAGGGCCGGGTTGAAACCCTAGAAAGGGAGCGAAAGAAGGTTGAAGACAGCAAAGAAGAGCGCGAGAGGATGACCATCCTTGCTGTTGATGAACAAAAAACCGTCGAAAAGATCGCCAAAAAAGTACAAACCTTGTTCTACAAGATCCAGTGCGATCACGCGCTGGAGCAGCACGGAGTAGGTAATAAGGGTGGCACTGAACGAGAGGCCAGGTTAGCCTCCATTGCATCGCAAGGCGTGTCAGAGAGCAACATCCTTGCATTCATGGGCATCATTGAGGAGAGGGCTGTTCAGATCATCGGAGAGTACGCAAGGACGCTTGTAGCCAGCAAAGACGGCAGGCGGCCCAGCGTAATCATGAATACCAAGGCATTCACCGCTCTGAACAAGTCTGGGCAGCCTAATAGCCTCGAATTCAGCGATGATGAGTTCGAGGATGATGAGGGCGCGCAAGCAAAGCCAATCAGCATTGCAGAGTTCCGGCAACAAGCCAAGGAGAGCAACATGGGAAGCGCCACGAAAATTAAAAAATCGCATCAACGATAAGTAATGTACAGTGTTATACTACATGTGATATTTTGCAGCGGAAGTAGATCTTTTTTCTAGTCGATGTTAGATAATAATGTAACAATAACCACACACCCCCCTGTTAGATAATAAATTTTCTTGCTTGATCGCGTTTTTGACCATAGCTATCTCTCTCTGAATGTTGAAATTAGTTAAATACATTTTTGTAATACAATTTTATTTCATGATATTATTTAAGTATATAATATGATTAATTTGAATATATAATTTTAAAATAATTTAAAAATATATATTATACTTTTTGTATATTTAAAAATTTTAAATTTTA
>Ga0115555_1003343_pt1 | contig 10403 bp, 10 predicted proteins | sample COGITO_mtgs_1104_2_FD_87285 | JGI IMG/M metagenome (GOLD analysis project Ga0115555, IMG submission 87285) | Pelagic marine microbial communities from North Sea - COGITO_mtgs_110407 | ecosystem: Environmental > Aquatic > Marine > Epipelagic | place: Germany:Helgoland, sampling site Kabeltonne...
AAGACGGAGCACACGTGGCCATGAAGAAAACAAAGAGTTATGAACCTGTTGTGGAAGAGCAACAAGAGAGAGCGGGGGGGGGGGGGGGGGGGGAAGACGAAGACGAAGACGAAGACAAAGACGAAGATGAAGACGAAGACGAAGACGAAGACGAAAACGAAAACGAAGACGAAGACGAAGACGAAGACGAAGACGAAGACGAAGTGAAAGAGGGGCAGGATATAGATGATGAGGGTATTGAGAGGAGGGGTGGGGGAGAGGGAGAGGGAGAGGGAGAGGGAGAGGAACCTGCAAGACAGCAAAAAACTGATGATGGCGAAAGTAGGAAGGGGAGAATTAAGAAGGTTGTGAAGATAAGAAAAAATCTAGTCCCATCAACGCAAAGCGATCTAGCCACACAGTTAGAAACGATTGCTAATGCCCTCCGCTCAGGTCACCACCCTCAACCCAGTCTGAATCACCACCTCCGTGACCAAGATGATCATTCTCGCTTCTTTATCGGCGGGAGCATTCGCACCTCTGGTCCTGGAAATCGACGCTTCACTGGCCACAGAGTTCGGCGCTCCACAACCCAGTCAACATCCCGAAATTTCAATGATACCATTAGGAACAGCTCCCAGAGGAGTTTTAAAAAGAGGATTAGCGAGAAGAGAGAGAGCCTGTTCGAGAAGGCATTTGAGGAGAAGAAGGTGAAAGCAGAGAATGAAATGTCTCCTCCACCTTCTAGGATGCCACCTCAGCCTCCGACAAAAACTCCTGAGGAACCCCCTCTGGAAGAAGGAGATGTTCAACTCTGAAAAATATTAGTTATAAAAAATGGATTTTTACACCCGGATTTATCATACTATGGAGGTGCTGGGTCTATAAATGAGCTCCATTTTCATTCTCTTCACAAGATGACATGAAATTAGGTCGTGTTCCACATGCCGACCGATCGACCGATCTGTCAAGTCATTGAAACCGTTACTCAAATGCAATCAAATAACTGTTACTTCATGTATTCATAAGTCTACGATCCATCTGCACAAGTTGTCTTGCGCTCCTCGGCATTTTTATATTTTTGTTGAGCTTGGTCTTGCCCAGTAATAAAATGTTCCAAGCTCACTCCGCAGTGAAGAGCCAGCAGTCCCGATCAGGGGGGCGTAGACGGTCTTCTGGGACAGGACTCACTGGAAGTGGACGTAAATCTAGTATCGAACCCGCCTTTGGGGAAGCAAGTTTGGATAGCAGCTCAGACACTGATGATGAGGGGCAAGGAAAGAATAATAAACAATCCCCAGGCAAGACCAAGAGCAGCGAGACACACAATTCCTCCCCGTCTCGTAGCGCTGAACCACAGTCGCAACACCAACAACCACAACAGAAGCATCGACATGTCGGAAATAATGCGCGATACAGCCTAGCCCAGAAGCTGCGGGATGACAAGGAATTCATGGGCAGTTCAATGGAGCTTTTGGAGCGGCCTGGTGTATCCTCGCGAAATGTGCACCAAAGAAAAGAGACTTTCGTGGGCGGTGATCTTGCAGCCGCCGGAACAGTAAATACCGCTGCTCATAATTCTGCCGCCAACTCAGCCTTGGGTGAAGAGGGCAAGAAACAATCTCAAGAGGCCTCCTCTGACCCCTCGAAATCCCCTTCCCAAGAGATTGACCCTGCAGAGAAAGCAATTGCGGCTTCTGCAGCAGAACCTACAGTCAAATCGCCAGTAATTGACCGCCGATCTTCCAGAGCGGCCCAAAACTGGGGTAAAATTCGCCTTGCCAATAAGATGGCAAGCGCTTTTAAGGAGGTCAACGAAGATTTAAAAAAGTATGGAAGCTCTGCAAATGACGATCATATTGATTGGGTGCAAGTGCATGATGGTGATAATCGCAACGGTATGTTCGGTGGAGTTAAGAAGCCATGGTGGGTGATTCATCCATCGTCGACGAAAAAAACTGTATGGGATATTTTTATGTCCGTGGTGCTTGGCTATGTCGCTTTTTACGTTCCCTACAGGGTTTGTCTGTACTGGGACGACGATGAACTTACCGGTATTCTGCTGGCAATCGAGTACTTCACGGACTGCGTCTTTGGTGTTGACATGTTGATCAATTTCATTACGGCTTATTATGATCCCAAGACAGGAAAGCTCATTGTTGAACCCAAGAAAATTGCGAAAAAGTACCTCAAGACCTATTTCTTCATTGATTTGCTCGCTACTTTTCCTTTCGGCCTAGTTCTCAACAACAGCGCTAAGACGCTTAACAAAACCGGAAAGCTCGCTCGCCTTCCTCGCTTGGTGAAATTCCTTCGCTTGATGCGTATGCTTAAGCTGATGCGGATATACAAGTTGACGCAGTTTATCACCAAGGTTGAGCACGATTTCAACATTCATCACGGAGTGACAAAAATGGTGAAGATAATTTCTGTCGTGGTGATGGTCACTCACACGGTCGGTTGCTTTTGGTACTTTACCGGATTGATGGGGGGGGAAGACAGGATTGAAGGAGGTTGGCAGTACCGCTATTTTGTCGATGGGCAGCCTAAGATAGAGCAGGTGAGCAAGGAGAGCCAGAACAACGTATTTGGAGGTGCCCCATGTCCGTGAACATACCCATCTACTCACCCTTCCCATTTTTTGGAATTATTACCCCTCTCTTTCTGCAAAGTATGTTGCTGCCCTTTATTGGTCATTCAGTACCTTGACGACAGTTGGTTACGGTGACTTCAGTGCTCGAACGCCTGCAGAACAGCTTTATAGCATGGTAATGATGCTCCTTGGTGTCAGTTGGTACGCCTACATAGTCTCCTCCATGTCCACTATCATGTCGAGCTTTGACCGCCAGAACAAGGCTATACGAGAAAAGATGCATTGCGTAAACGCCTTCATTCATGACGCAAAACTGCCCTCCGACATGGCCTCTACAGTCCGAAAATTCTATGAGTTCGCATTTAATAGCAATAACAAGGTATTGCTTAGTAGCAGTCAGTATGATGCCGACGCACTGCTGGAAGAGCTCAGCAGTAGTTTGCGAGCTGAGGTTCTCCTCTACGTCGAAAAAGATCTCATCGCTAAAATTCCATTTTTCAAGGGGAAAATCCCACAATTTGTTGCCGACTGCATCACAATGTTTCAACCAATGGTATATCAGGACGGTGATTTCATTATTAAGGAGGGAAGTGCCGCCGACGAGATGTATTTCCTGATCAAAGGTAGGGCTAGCGTTTATTATGGCGGCAAGAAGCAAGTGACGATTGTAGAGGGGGCTTACTTTGGCGAAATCGGATGCATCATGGGAGGGATTCGTAGGGCCGGGATTAAGGCAATTACCGTATGCGAATTGCAGGCTTTGTCGAGAAGGAATTTAAACATTCTGCTTGGAGAGTACCCTGATGTTGGAGAGGAACTTAAAAGGATAGCGAGGGACCGAATTCGAACAGTCAAAACCTCAACACAACAACAGAAACAAGTCGCTGGGATTAGGAAAATGTTAAAGGCTAGGGAAAAGAAGGTAAGGAAAGCTGACGAGCAATTTCGTTTCTGTGCACGTTTTTCTTACGTCACATCTTTCGCTTCACACACACACAGATGTCCTTGGGAGGGATATCAGAGGAGGCAGAGTCACTGACTCCTCCCCGGCGCCATTCTCCAGAGTCTAACTCAAGGTCCATTAAGTTAGATAAAAATTTAACGAAGGCTCTCACGCGATCGCTCCGGGAAAGTACTGAGACCGCAGAAAGCCTTCCCGGGGCTATTAATGACGATGAATCCCCCACGGCCCCGGGTCGAGGAATGCAGAAAGCGATGAGCTACCGCTCAAGCAACGTTCCGTCCAAGCAACTCAGCTACCGGTCTGCCCATCTGCCGATGCGAGAAATGTCTATGACGTCTGCCTTCGGAGCACAGGGGTCTGGAGCTGGGGGAATGCGGGGGGGAGAGATGGGTATGGCTAATTTTGTTGATGATGCTCACGGAAGGGCAAATAATCCGGGAGGTCCCGCACGTCACCACTCGCTCACCAGTAGCGGACATAACGGCGAGAAGACAAATGATCTCAGCAGTATTGTAGACTTGCAAGTGAACGATGCGGGACTGATCGCGCAGCAATCTCTGGAGCAAAGAATGGAGGAGATAACCAAGGCCTTTCTCATCACTAGGAGACAAAGCGTCACCAATGCAGGGGAATAATGTAAAATTATATGTTGCTGGTAAAGTGTAGCATTAACTAAAACGATTTATCGTGCATTTTTTTTGTCTTTGATAGATTATTTGTCGCGTTGGGGGCGAGTACAGTAAAATAAATTGAATGAGAAAATTCGAAAACGCTGCCAAAAATGTTCTTTTCTACTACTTTTTTCCGGGTGATCTGGTGATATTCTAAAGGTTGCCATGTTCTCTGTGTATATGACCCAAAAGGCGGCGATTGTGCTGGCGCTGACATAGAGGAGAAAGCATTGCTGCATTTGATTTCTTCAAAAAAATGGACTCATCCACTTTTCCCCTAAGCCAGTCATGTCCAAAATCATGATGACGCACTCCACGGCAATGAGCGCAACGATAGTCTTCTCGAGTCCCTCCCCCTTCTCTCCCCTGACAACTTCGAGGAAGAATTTGCCGTTATCTCTCACGAGATCGAGCTTGAAGCGCACGGCGTCGAAGCGCTCGACAAGCTCGAACTCTTCCCTCATCCTCTCCCAGAGTAGGCCAGCCTCCACGTCCTTCCACGCTCCCTCCTCCCCGCTACCCCCCCAACCGTTTGCAGCCCCGCCGCTGCCGCCAACCTTGGCCCTCTGTTTGCCCCCCAGCACTCCCACCCTCCACCCCACGCCAAGCAGGACTCGGTTGCTCTCCGCAATGACTCTGTAAAGCTCCCTCCTCTCCACCCCGCCTTTTCCCCCTATCTGTCCCCCTTCACCTCCGTCCTTCATCCCCCCAAATGCCTCGACCTCCTCTTTTCCTATTCCCACTCTCTCCCCCCAGTTCTCATTCTCTCTCGACACCGCCTCGTTGACCCTGTCAAACCTCTCTAGGAGACCATCGACGACGCCAACATAATGATCCAAGGCGACAGTTTGACACATAATCGTCGAGATCACAGACAAGTTATAAGGCGTCAAGGTGGAAACAGACGCATGCGTCGGGTGGACGTTGTTGCGAAGAATGTTGGGCGTGGGCGGCGAATGGTGCACGTGTATTTCATAAGTCTCTGTGTATCGAGAAGTAAAGGGTGAGGGGGAGGGGGGGCTTTTTTTCACCCTTTTTTGGTTATGGGCTGAGTTTTGAGCAGGGAGAATCGGAGACTTGCCCCCACGGTTGTGGAAAACCTCCTCTATCACACTGGAGGATGAAGTTGGTGATAATGATAACCCCCTTGATTCGTTCTGTCCTTGGGTGTCGTTGCCATTGCTGATGCTCTGGATACCGCCAAAGTCCTTGCTTTTCTTCCTACTCCCCTTCCCCCTCCAAATCACTCCAAGGCAGTCCCCTTGTATCCCCTCAGGAACGTTGAAAAAGACGACCCCGCCGAAAGCGGTTATAACAATGTAGCTTTCTTCTTCCGCCTGGTAACCTATCGGTGCTTCTGGGCCCTCCGGCACGGATAAAGTCAGTCTGGCTATTACCTCCTCAGTGGACAGGGTCACAGGAGAAATGTGGGTCAAAGTGGCAGAGGAGGATAGTGTCAGAGGTTCAGAGGAAGGTGAAAAGAAGTTAGAATCGAAAGAAGAGGAACCAATGTTAGCGGTATCGATGTTGGCGGTATCGCCAATGTTTGTGCTGGCAGGAGAGTCGAGGGGAACGTAGGGGCCATTGTTTATCAATGAACCAATAGAGTCAAATGTGCCTCGAGGGGACAAGGGGGAAGTTAAATAGTGTGATTTCACAGTTATTTTCGTGAGATTTTGGGAGAAGGAAGAAGAAGGGGGAGATAGGGGGCGGGCGGGAGAGCCAGAGGCAGAGGCAGAGGCAGAGGCAGAGGCAGAGGCAGAGGCGGAGGCAGAGGAAGTGGAGGAGGAAGACGAAAAGGAGGGGGAGAAGGTCGAGAATGAACGGGACAGCAAGCAGGATAACTTCGCGGAGGTGAGGGAACCTTTGCTGGTTGATAGCAGCATCTTCAATTGTCACCCAGAGTGTGTGCGTTGCGATTTGCGAGATCGTGTTGTTCTGATTTTTCTCCTTCCGTTTTCGTAGGAGTTCTAAGTGATGGAACCAACTTAAACCAACTTATCTCATTGAGAGAGCTTTCGTTATGTGATGGACGCACAAAAAGTGAAACTATATTTTCTTTTTTGTAGAAAAATGCCGAACAATTTTTAGCCGGTACTGAATAGCAACAAAATCCGTTTTCGCCCCTTAAATTAAAAAAAAATCGTGATTTATTATTTGATCCGCGTCAATATTTTTGTTCCTCCGATTCGAAGACGAATTTTTCTCTAACAACATCCTTTCTTAAGTCCAAATTAGAGGATCAGCAGAAAACAAACGGTGGACTAAAACTGCACTCACCTCAAGGTACCCACAAAGTGATAGGCCAAGAAAACGCCTCAGCATGGAGAACTATCGTGTTGAATCCCAGATTGGATCCGGATCTTTCGGTTCCGTGTCCTTAATTAGACGAAAGAGCGATGATAAGAAGCTGGTTTGGAAGGAGCTACGGTATGGCCAGATGAATGAGAAGGAGAAGGCGCAGATCGTCGCTGAAGTGAACATTCTGCGGGAACTTAGACATCCTTGTATCGTCAGGTATTATGATCGGATCATTGATAAGAAGACGATGCGTTTGTACATAGTGATGGAACATTGTGGAGGAGGCGATTTGGCGAGGTTGATTTCTACGCAGCGTAAGAAGGTTGACCTTTGGAAAAGGTGAGTGTTGAGTGTGCAACCGAACATGCCCCCCCCCCCTTGGATTCTCTTTTGGTCACTTTATTGACCTCCTCCTTCCCTTAAAAACACTGCTCTGGCGACAAATGACTAACAACACAAAATATATCATAAAATCAACGACAACAGAAACCAACGTGACAAAAAGGAAACGTCCTCCACTCCCCCTTATGTTTCGGAGAGTTTTATCTGGAACGTGCTAGGGCAAGTGGTCTTGTCTTTAAAAGAATGCCACCGGCACACAACATCCACGCCATCTGCAAACGGAGCCCCCCCAACCATAACCAACACCCCAATTCTTCACCGCGACTTGAAGCCCGCTAATATACTTCTGGATGAGAGAAATAACGTGAAACTCTGCGACTTTGGCCTAGCGACGGAGCTCTCTACTTCGACAACACTTGCAAGAACAAAGGGCGTCGGCACACCGTACTACATGTCGCCTGAGCTGGTGAACAATAAAAGATATGACGAGAGGTCGGACATCTGGTCTTTGGGATGTATCATCTACGAGCTGGCTGCTCTGCGACCTCCCTTCGACGCGAACAATCAGGTCGCCCTGGCTGTCAAAATTAACGAGGGGCGTTTTGATCGGCTACCAAGATGCTTCTCCGAGGAACTCATGAGGGCGGTTGCCTGGATGCTAAGGAGAGACATTGACAGGAGACCAAAAGTGGAGGATTTAGAGCGGCTACCGTCCTTGGTAGTCCCGATAAGGGAGGTTAAATGCTTGGTTAGAGAACAAGAGCAGCAAATTCAGCTGTCAAAGATCCAGTCGCGAATGGAAAAGATTCGCCGCAATGAGACCGAAATCCAAGAGAAATTAGCTTCCCTTGAAAAGAGGGAAGCGAGTTTGGCGTGTCGGGAGATGGAGGTGGCCCGTCGGGAGAAGCAGATGAACATTGAAAATAAGGACCATGATGACCACACCTTCGCAATCCCTGAGGTGAAAGATGAAATGAGAAAACAGTCGACTACCAATGCTTCTACGGCAAACAACCGGAAACGGCAATTCGGGGATGACAGAACCAACTATACCTACCACAATGCACACGATGCCAGAACCAAGATTATGAAAACTAATGTACCCCCTCCCCCTCCTCAATCGGTGACTATGGGCACAGGGTTGTACCGTGGCCCTCAGAACCTCATGGGAAATCTCAACAGCGACAATAGCAAACGCCGCAAAGTCTGAGACTCCACAAATAATGAAAAATGTTAAAATATTGTAAAGCTTTCTGCAGGAAACAGACCCATCATATATATACAATTAAACAGCTAAACTTTTTATCGGCTGCAAAAATAACGATACATCAGCGCCATATATGTACAACTGCGCCCTGTACTTCTGTATGTGTTCCCGATTCCTATCTAACAAATACACCAACACCTGCCCATCCATTGAAACAAAATTAGCGGTATCACTCCTTCGAATCCCCATCTGTCCCCTGACTTGCCCCACTTTTCAGATTACTGCCGGACGATTCGCTACGCAAAGAATCGCTATCAAGTGAATACATTATTGCGTCGTTAAAGTACGAGTTCTGGTGCAAGATCCTATCCCGGCGCAAATTCGTAGACTTATTCTTTTTGGTCAGTGTGTTGAACTTCTCCCGCGTAGTCTTGCTTTGAAGCTGACTAATCAAGCCCTTAGCCTCACAGAGAGATCTAATTTCTGCCAAACAGTCATGCTGGTCAAAAACGTTCCCCAAATCTGTAACCATTTCCTCATCCTTGCTCCCATACCGCGCAAAATTGAGACCAGGGCACCATTTACTGAAAATGGGGTCTCTAATCGCTTCCTCGACCGTCATTCGACTATTCTTGTCAACAAAAATTTTAGCCAAAAATTGCCAAAGATCATCTTGCATCCCTGTCGGTTTTTCCGGCTCCGTTTCTTCCAAAATCTTCAGTATTTGAGGCCCACTCATGCCACTCCGGATGTCCCAGGGAAGTGCCGCACTGTACAGCTCGCAGGCGATTACCCCGACCGCCCACAAATCGGTCAAGTTGCTGTACTCCCTATATTTAAAACTCTCCGGGGCGATGTAAAAAATCGTCCCTACAACGAGGCTCGAATCCACAAATTTGTTGGAATCATGCTGCACCGCCATCTCAAAGTCGATCAACACGAGGTTGCCACGACCATCGACGCAAATGTTCTCCGGTTTGACGTCGCGATGGACGACGCCCTTACTTCGAAGCCTTCTCAGCATCTCTAGCATCTGGGCTAAGTACATTACGATAACGTTCATAGGAAGACCCTCCTGCTTAGTTTTCTTGGTGTGGTAGCCAATCATGTTGAACAAATCCATCTCGTATAAAGGATAAACCATTGAGACTTTCACGAGCTCGTGAAAAATATCTGGCTTGGGGGAGAGGCCAAGAATAGCAATGCCTGGTTCTTCGTCCGCGTGGACGAGCTCAAGCACGTCATGCTCATTAGTACATGGTAATTTGTGGAGGCTTTGGAGAATTAAGACTTCCTTGAGCATATAGTGCTTCCCGGTACGCATATCTTCGACAATAAACACGGTCTTTATATGGTTGTGGTGCATAATCATGTGCTTGCAGTGCTCTTTCATGAAATCCTTTGCAAATTCAGACGTGTATGAAGGGTGCAGCTCCATCCCCCAGCGATCATAAGTTTTCTCCTCACAGAAGCTGTAGCTTGAGGTTATTATTCCCTGTGGCATGAGGTTGGTCAGCGGTGTGGTGTGCTGTGGTGCGCTTTGCAGTACTATGATACGCACAGAACACGAAGGAAATCACAGAGAAGTGCAGAGAAACACACCAAAAACAGTGCAGAATGTCAAAGAATTCCAACTCACCTCAACCCTCTTATCCTGCTTGATCTTACACCACAGAACAATGATGTCGTATACGTTCCCTTCGATAGTCTGTCTGATGATATATTGCTCGCTGAACGGATCAACAATAACTAAATGCCCACCAATGTTCTTGACAGCATTTGCTTGCTGTGAGTGATGAATGATTTGTCTTATCTCATTTTCAGTGCTTGATGCGAGAGTCATTGAGCACTCATAACTGAGCTTCAAGTAGATTCCCTCAAACTCCATGGCATGTTCGCTTAAGTCTTCAAGCTGTGTAAGCTGGTCTGCTGAAGGGAGATCTGCTGACACCAGAATGTTGAAAAGGGCTCCATGAGCACTTATGCTGGCATTTGCAATGGGAGCTCCGTTTCCCATGATTGACTATCCAAGGAATCTACGATGTTGGTATTTTTTTATTAAAACTTTCTTAAACTTGGTGACGTGAAAGCAAGTTGAATATGTGTTCTGAGAGCTGTTGTCATGTGGGTGTGGCCTACCTTGGGGTTCGACTGGCTTATTCTGTCAAATTAGCTGCTAAAAAAAAGGATCGAACGGGTTCTTCTCGCAGAAGGAAGAGCTCTGAGTTCCAAAAATCTATCCCCCCGTGTAAAATAGATGATATACCAGAGAGGTTAGTGGGATTTTGTTCACTTTTGAGGACCTCTACCTCGCCCCAAACGCGTCGTTTGCGCTCGTTTCTTTCG
>Ga0115555_1003345_pt1 | contig 10401 bp, 5 predicted proteins | sample COGITO_mtgs_1104_2_FD_87285 | JGI IMG/M metagenome (GOLD analysis project Ga0115555, IMG submission 87285) | Pelagic marine microbial communities from North Sea - COGITO_mtgs_110407 | ecosystem: Environmental > Aquatic > Marine > Epipelagic | place: Germany:Helgoland, sampling site Kabeltonne...
CCCCGCGAGCTGCATGCTGGAGCGTTGCCTCTGCGTCGATGGTATCCCCGCCAGTATCCAGCTCCTTGTTCAAAGCAAACTCCGCTTGCTGCTTTCTCTTTTCAGCCCACCGGCTCATTCTTGGAGCAGTTGAAATGACTGGGATTTTTTTTGCTTCTCTCAACTTCAGTTTCTCCCCTTCTGAGTGGCCTATTCGCTATTCGCCTAATTTTATTTCCATAGGGTCCCTAGGGAGGCCCCGTCACCCAATTTACCCCTTCCTACCGTAGTCACAGTCACATCGTCACTCATCCTACACCTCCTACCGTGTCACAGTCACATCATCATATTTCACAAGAATTCATCGCTGCCGCCGCCGATAGCGAATTCAGGATCTCCAATAATGCCGTATCAGTGGGAACACAACATCTCTGCCCTGCTTGAGAACGCAAACGACAGTGCAACCCTAACTCGCCTTCTTGATTACAAAGGTAAACAAAAAGGGCGATACGGGTCAATCCTTCCCTTCCTCAAAGGTCTTACGCCAGACCAACTCCTCTCCGCCGTCTTCCACTCCGACTTCCCGCCCGGGTCGGGGGGATCGAGTACCAACATCCTTCACAAGATTTGCTTTCACGACCACTGTCCTCCTCGGGGTTGTGCTGATGTGACAGACGTCTTCAAACTAGGTTCGTTCATTATTGAGACTTACGAACAGACAGACCGTCATGACGAATACGTTGGCATGGCTAACTATTCCCGCTATACCCCTCTCCACTACGCTGCGCAATCCTGCAATGAGCCTCTGGTCAAGAAGCTAGTAGAGCACTACCCAAAGGCGTTGTTCATGGAGGCGGTTAATGGATGTGCTCCCCTCAACTGCGCGGAACGATTTGGGAGCGAGGAAGTTAGGACTTACTTGAACTGGGCCATGACGGAGTATGCTGATATGGAAGATTGAACGGCTGAATTCTCCACGAAAACTAGCAACTAACCCATGGTCATTTTATGCATGCAAAACACTATTCTCAACATTATTAATTCAATTATATGGCCATCGCCGCGCGATGCAATGTGTTAAGTTCACACGGTTGTTGTCCAACGTGTATTCAGTTCGCTTCCCTTGTTCATCGTTGCGGTACTATTGAGCATACTGACATGGACTTCTCCCTCGCACTCAATAACTGTCGTCTTCTTTCTTACCGTAGCAACTTTTGCGAGGGTTACATTTTGGTTTGCTCCTTCTCCTTCCTGCTCCCGAGCCTTGATGTTAGCCGCGTTGTTTTTGTTATTACTCCAGGCACCACGGGTGCTGCTACGAGCTTTCTTAGCAGGGCTCTCGAGTCCCTTGGAAGAAGAATCGATTTCTTCCGGAGATTTTGTCGCCACCTTATCCCCCCCCCCCCGCCCCCTCTTCTTACTATTCTTCCCTGCCTTTACCTTGGGGGCTGTGTTATTCAGCAAAATACCAACCCCATTTTTGCTGCCCTTGACAACGACATCTTCGAACTCAATAGTATGAATGTGCACCCCGTCTGTAACAACCTTAATCACGGCATCACTCTCATCTAGATTCGCAGCATCGATGACACACTTGTCGAAGGACAATTTGGTGTTCCCCTCTATCAGCACAAGAGGTTTTCCGCTTGTGTCGGGCTTAGGTCTCCTGATACTCACACCAGTGATCCCCCCTCCGTTGTAAGCCCCATGCTGCCCCAAGCTATTATTCCAGACGATGCCCCCTCCACCAACCTCTAGAGTGACACTGCTGCAGTCGGTCTCGTCGCCTTCGATATAAATTGGATGCTTGAGTACCAAATCCCTCGTGATCCAGTGGTGGCCGGGGAGCAGCTCGATCACATCTCCTGGCAAACTAGCCTCGACAGCATCGTTGAGCTCATGGAAAATCCTCGCAGCCCCTCCTCCGCTCGTGTTACTCCTCGTTCCTCCCCCGGCCGCCACAACCCTCAGCATGAAGTCCTCCTTGATGCTAACGAAATGGAATATTCTGCACACGCTCGCGGCCGCCATTCTTTCGGTTGGGGTCAAAAATCCCATTGTCTTGACCAGCAAGCTGATCGGAATGCCGCCCCACCCTTTTGCGTAAGCCCACGCGAGTTCTTCCTTCTCGGTCAGAATCTTGGGTTTGTTCCAGGTGCTCTCGCCTGTGTCGCTGTTGTAGAAGAATGGAAACTTGGTGGCGCCGTCGGTCTTGACCTCCCAGTCCGCACCTGTGAGCCTGGTGAATAGCTTCTCTCGGAGGAGTCTCCTTCTCTCCCGGTCGTAAAGATCGACGTGTTTGAGGAGATCTTGCGTCCGAAGCTTGCTCGCAAGAAGCTCGTAAGCGCCATTTTTCTCCCCACTTAAGGCGAGTCTCTCTTCAGCTGCCTTTTCCTTCTCTATCGCATCGATATCGAAGTCCTGATCCATGGCCTGGCGTTCAATTTCTCGCTGGTAGTCTGAGACAAAAAATTGACTGTAGTAGGGGTCTATGAACCGCTTGAAGTTGAGGGCGTACCGTTCCAGGGGCGACAGAGCCTTTGCAATTGCCTCCTCCGTGCTGGCCGAGCTGGCTTCGTTTTGCCAATTTGCAAATTCTTTTTCGAGCGCTTCAGCCTCTGCGTCCTCGTTCTTCTTGGCCTGCTCCTGTTTCTCTTTCTCCTTGGCGGCGTTATCCGCGGCGGCCGCGGCCGCGTCTCCGTCTCCTCCCGTTGAAGCCATGGCATCCTCATCGAACTCGTTGGCATCTAATGCAGCCTCTTCTCGCGCTGCTTTCATCGCGCTCACGTCCGCGTCGTCCTCTAAATTGTTCATGGCGGCCTCAACCTCCTTGGCAGTCATCTCTTTTTCGGCATCTTCTTCCCCTTCCGCATCTCCATCTTCCCCCTCCCCGTAGAGCTCCTTTTTCTTCTTTTCGTCGCCAATCAACAAATCCTTCAGGCTATTTTTGCTGAACGCTGCCTCGTTGTTCTCGCTGGTAAACTTTCCTTCGTCCATAACCAAATAATCCAAGTGCCGCTTCTGACGAGCCTTGATGAGAATATTTTCCTCGATTGTGTGTTCAGTTACCAACCGGTAAATATGCACGTCACGCGTCTGCCCAATTCTGTGGGCGCGATCCTGAGCCTGCGCGTCCATAGCTGGATTCCAGTCACTGTCATAAAAGATGACAGTATCAGCGCCGGTCAGGTTGATTCCCAGCCCTCCACTCCTCGTCGAAAGTATAAAGCAAAATAACTTATCATCGCCGTTGAAGCGGTCCATCAAGCGCTGGCGCTTATCGACACCAGTGCTCCCATCAAGCCTCAAATAGGTGTGCCCGTTCAAATTCAAAAAAGCCTCCAAAGTGTCGAGCATTTTGCTCATTTGTGTGAAGATCAGACAGCGGTGCCCCTTGCTCTTGAGGTTTCGTAGAAGCTCCGCGAGTTTTTGAAGCTTTCCTGCGTCGAACTGCACAAGTTTCTTGTCGGGAAAAAAGCTTGTCAAGCGGGCTTGAGTATTCGTAAAGGGCAAGTAGTACTTGGCAAGTGGACGGGAGAACATTCTAGTGGCTCTGGCCTCGATGAGAGTGCCTGCTACGTCGGCGGAGGAAGTGTAGTGTTTGATTTTCTTGGCCCCTGCTTTCGGAACCGCAAAGACAAAATTTGCAAAGACGTCACTTAAAACCTTGGCGCGCGCTTGAGCACTCGTGATCATACCAATCAGGCCAGATGGGGTCATGTCCATGGTGGCTATGGAAGCTTCCCCTTCAACGCAAAGCGAGGCGTTTTCTACCGCAAAGAGAGGCATTCGAAGACATTCTCGGGTCCTCCAGTTACATGGCGAGAGGAAAAGGTTCGTCGTCTTCTGCTCGTTGACATATGCGAGCATGTTCTGCGTGTTCTGACGGCGCTGTACAGCAGAGTCAAACTCCCGTTCGATGGCTGTCTGCTGCCAGGTGAATAGCGCCTTTGGCTTCCGAATTCTTTTGATGTCGACCTCGCGGATTTTTTCGGGAGGGGTCTTGAGATGTTTAATTGTGTCGACGGCGAAGGCATCGAATTTGCCATCGCCGTAAAATATATCCCGCGTCAATCTCGAGTTCACCAACTTCATCAATTCGTCCGTATCTGAGAATATGTTGGTGACGAGTGCGGGCGTGTTGTAGATTAGGGGAAATAAAGTGAATGGCGTGATGATCGCCCTTGGCTCGAACAAATCGGGGTGGTTGCACACCTTCCTGAGCTGCATCAGCACGTTCATCATGCCGAGGAAGTTTCCCCCCTTGTTCATGCTCTTGCGGGTGGAGCTGCGGTTCATGAATTCCTCGTAGAGTAACATCTGCCTCCTCGAGAGCTGGCACTTTACGACGTGTTCGAACTTGCTCGGCATTTGCTTTTCGACGTCTTTTTTGAGGCGGCGGAGAACAAATGGACGAATAATTCCATGGAGGCGACGAATCAGATCTTCGTTTCGCTTGCTCTGGCCCTCGACGATGTTGTTCATCGGGTTAGAGAACCAGTAGCTAAATTCTTTCCGAGACCGGAATACGTGCGGCATAAGAAAGTGGAGAAGGGACCAAAGCTCCATAAGATTGTTTTGGAGCGGTGTACCGGTAAGCAAGAGGCGACGCTGGCTGTGGAAATTCACCAGCGTCTGCCATCTCTGAGACTGGAAGTTCTTGATATTTTGTGCCTCGTCCAAAATCAGGTAGTACCACTTCTTCCGCCTGAAGGCGAACGCATCCTGCACGGCGAGCTGATAGCTCGTGACGCACACGTGAAACATGTTAGGTTTGGTCCAACCAGTTCGGAGCTCCTTGCGTTGCTTGGCACTGCCGTAGTAAGTCAGGACCTTGAGCGCGGGGCAGAATTTCTTGCACTCCATCTCCCAGTTCACAAGACAAGAGGTCGGGACGACAATCAAATGCGGCCCCCAAATTCCCTTGTATGCAGCGAGATAGGCCAGGCAGCTGATGGTCTGAACAGTTTTTCCAAGGCCCATCTCATCGGCTAGTATACCATTCAGACGCCTGGACTGGATTGAAACCAGCCACTGGAGTCCCTGGTGCTGGTAATTACGGAGCTTTAAAGGTTTCGATAGAATGAAGGGACGAGTGACCTGTTTGGTTCGGGCCACGTTATCAGCGGCGTGAAGGGCGGCGAGGGAGGTTGTTGTCGTTGCTGGGGAGGAGTTGGGGTCAGTGTTTTCTTCTCCTTCTTCTCCGCCCTCATCCTCGGAAGAGGAGGAAGAGGTGTGTTGCCTCGACGACTCCTCTTCGCACTCGCTCGCAATATCTTCCATCTGCGCGTACATAGCCTGGAGCTCCTCGATGCTCATTTCAGCCTCTTTCTTCAGGGCCGCTTCTTCCTCCTCGACAGTCTCTTCTCGCCCGAGTGCCTCCTCGGCGAGGAGTGTCGTCTCGTCGTCTGCCTCGTCCTTCCCAATGAATTCTCCGTCGCTGTCACCGTCACCGTCATTACCGTCGTCGTCGTCGTCGTCGTCGTCGTCGTCGTCGTCGTCGTCGTCGTCGTCACTTGGCAAGTTCGCATACATAGCCTGGAGCTCCTCGATGCTCATTTCAGCTTCTTTCTTCAGGGCGGCTTCTTCCTCTTCGACAGTCTCTTCTCGCCCGAGTGCCTCCTCGGCGAGGAGTGTCGTCTCGTCGTCTGCCTCGTCCTTGCCAATGAATTCTCCGTCGCTGTCACCGTTATTATCGTCGCTCTCATCCTCAATGTCCATTTTATCATTCTCATTATCATCGCCATCGCTTTCATCACTCGGCAAGTTCGCATACATAGCCTGGAGCTCCTCGATGCTCATTTCAGCCTCCTTTTTCAAAGCCGTTTCTTCCTCCTCGACAGTCTCTTCACGCCCGAGTGCCTCTTCGGCAAGTAGTGTCGTCTCGTCGTCTGCCTCGTCCTTGCCAATGAACTCTCCATCGCTGTCAGCGTCGTTCTCATCCTCCATGTCATCATTGTTATCGTCGGCTTCGGCTTCGGCAACGGCATTGTTATCGTTATCGTTATCGTTATCGTTATCGCCCTCGTTCTCACCCTCATCACCCTCGTCACCCCCACAACCAACCCCCTCCTTATATCTTTTTATAATTTCCTCAATACTCATCTCCGCCTCCTCCTTCAACTGATCAATCTCCCCCTGTCCCGTCTTGAAGACCCTCTCCCCGGGCGCCTTGTCCTCCTCCTCCTTCATCAGCCTCTCCTCCTCCGCGATCGTCGCCTCGATGTCCTTCACGCCGGCGGACGGGAACCACTCGCAGTCGGAGTTGTCCGAGTCGGACAGCGCCTCGTCCGAGCTGGGCCCCCCGCCGCCGTCGGTCGACTCGCCGTAGAGCAGCTCGTCGTCGGCGTTGGGCGTGGGCGACCTTCGCCCGCCTTGTCCCTGTCCTTGTCCTTGTCTTTGTCCTCGTCCCCGTCCCCGTCGCCGGGCGCTCCCGTACGTATCCCCGTTGGTCGGGTTGAGAATCGTCTCGATGCTCACCTCGGATTCCTCGTCCGAGTCGCCGTAGGTTTTCTCGTGCTTGACGAGGCTCTCCCCGTACCTCTCCGTCTGCCTGACGAGGTTCACGAGGTGCCTGTCCATGTCCCCCCTCCTGCCCTCCTCCGCCTCCACCTTCTGCAGGACGCCCACGACCCTCTCCACCTTACCCCAGAATCCCTTCTCCACCAACCTCCCAATCTTCCTACCCCTGTTCAGCAGCTCCGCCTTCATGGCCTTCCCCTTGGCCTCCTCCCGCTTCCCCTTCCCGCGGTGGTGCGCCCGGATCGCCGCGGCGAACTTCCGAGCCGTCCGCAGGTGCCGCCCTCGCTCCGCCTGGAAATCAGCCGACAGCCACGACATCTCCTGCAGGAGGTACCCCCAGTGGTTGGACTTGGAGGGCGTGTTGTCGTTCTTGCCGTTCTTGCCGTTCTTACCCCCCCCCTTTCCCTTGGTCGATTTGGAGCTGTCCTTGCGGTCCTTCAAGGCGGTCTTCTTCGCGGGGGGGGGCCAGAGGGGTACGAGGGGGTATTTTTCCAGGGACGGTTGGGCGCCAAGAGCGCGGGAGGGGAGGAGAATCGGGGGGTAGTTCTGCTGGTTTATGGGATTTGAGGGGGGCGGAGGGGGGCGGTAGGCCGATGCTCTTGTTGGTGACGACGTGTGAGGTGACGGGTGCAGTGACGGGTGCGGTGACGGGTGAGGTGACGGGTGCGGTGACGGATGCGGTCTCGGCGCGTCGCCATTCGAATTCGGGACCTCAGCTCCGCCCAACGGGTCAGGCTCCCTCTCCTTCCTCCGGCCGGGACTCTTCAATAGTATCTTCCCCAACTCGACATCCTCGTCGTCGGCCTGTGCGCCCCCCTCCCCCTCGTCGATCTCCTTGATCCTCGACGCGATCTCGTCCCTCCTCGCCTGCAGCTGGGCGTAGTCGAGGGACGAGATCAGGTCCAGGGTCGACTGGGGAACCGGGCCGGCCTTCTTGGGGAGGGGAACGTTCACGCCGGACCGGAGGTTTGACTTCGGGGCCGTAGGGGGGGGGCGCGCACGCTTTGGTGGCATCTCTGACCAAGAAATTTGGTATGTAGTCGAGATACCGGGCGCTGAGGTGCACTTTTTCTACAGGGGGGTACCGAGACCCCTGGTGCCTCATCATAAATTATTTAATTTATCATTCTACCGAACGATTTAGGGTATTAAAACCCCATTACGTTGGTCCTCGACTTCATTCAGTACCCCAGTCGAATCGACAACTCCGCCCCTGCCTGCTACCTTTGCTTTGTCTCTCTTCTCTCATCGTTTCCAGCCCCCCCCCTTTCTCCTGACGCTCGTCCAGCCTTCCAAGAGGCCCGGCCAGAATTAACCCGAGCACAATGCCATTCGCAAGCGCCCCCCGTCGCGAGACCCACGACGACGCAAACGACGACCACAACGTACTCTCAGCCATAGGCCGAGGAGGAGGAGGAGGAGGAGGAGGAGGGGCGGACAACACCGCCCCGGTCAACGTTGTCGCCACCGTCCTTTCGACCGTCTCGAAAGTTTCGGGTTGGCTTGGGTTCGGGGGCGGGGTTGTGGACGGCGACGCCAGCGCCGGAGAAGGAGGCGCCCATACCACAAGAAGCACTAGGGTGCCGGAGATGGAGGGTTTCAAGGGAGGGTGAGTTGTGTTGTGTTGTGTTGTGTTGTGTTGTGTTGTGTTGTGTTGTGTTGTGTTGTGCTGCGTTGTGTTGTGTTGTGCTGCGTTGTGTTGTGTTGTGTGTGTGTGCTGGGTGAATAGAGAGGCATGGGTACAGCGCCACTTTCGTAAATGACTTCCTGAATAACTGACTAATGACTAACAAACTGCACAACGCCGCCCTCCCCCTTCTCACACCACACCCCACCACCCCTCAGAGCCCTAAACATAAACACCGGCCTCGGGCGAAACAAGCGTCTCCGTCCCTCCCCTTCCCCCTCCCTCCCCAGCTCCTCCCCTTCCCCCACCGCCACCTCCTCCTCCCCGGGCGGACGCCCGGACAACGCGACGTCCGAAAGGCACCCAAAGCGCCGCCGTCCCAACGCGCCGTTGCCGGCGGACACCTCCAACTCCAACGACGACGACGCGACCGGTCCCAGAAGCGCCACCACGAACCACCGTCCGTCGGCGTACGACGACTTCTACGGCAAGGGTGAAGACGTCGGTCGCGTGAACAACAACGATGGCGGAGGAGGTGTCGCGTCGAAGACCCCGGTGTCGTCCCGCCGACGCCCGAACGCGCCGCCGCTGCCGTCGTCGTCTTCGTCGTCGTCGCCGTCGTTGTCGAGCACTCCGCGCGCCGGCGGGGGATGGGGAGTGGGAGTCGGAGGATCCCGTCCTTCGTTCAAATACTTTGCCTCCCCCCCCCCTCCGACGAACAACAACAACCGAGTTGTTGTTTCCCGTCAATTCCCGACGGGGTCCTCGCCGTACAACAACAGCGCGTACACCTCGACCTACTCCACGATCCGATCCTCCGCCCTCCAAACCTCCTCCGGAGGAGGAGCAACGCCGCCCTACAAACCCCTACCAAGGGCCCTACCCTCGACCCTCTCCGCCCGAAAATCCCGCAACCGCCTACGAGTTGGCGCATCCCCCGGCAACGGATCACCGCGCAGCAAGTTCCTCCCCACCGGCGGCGGCGGGAACTCTCTCGCGTCGTCGTCGTCGTCGTCGTCGTTGCCCGTCGGTGCCGGCGGTGGTGGTGGTGCCGGTGAGATACGGTCGGAGATCGCCCGTAGGATCCTGTCGTCCCTACGAACGATGGAGGACACGGCGCTGTCCGTCGGGAACAACGGCAGCCACGGCAACGGCGGCGGTGCCCCCGACAACAAAGCCAACAAAAACTCCCACGAAAGCAACTCGCAAGGAAGCATAACATTCAAGGCTGTCCGTCCCGTCGCGATGTCCTCCTCGTCGTCACAGCCCGTCGGCCACAATCATCGCAATAATCGCAACGACCATCCTTCCCACAACCTTCCACAACTCCCACCACCACCGCAGCCGCCCAAGGCGCTGAGGAACTCCGTGCTGACGTCCCCGCACAGCGGCGGCGGCGGCGGTGGTGGTGGTGGTGGTGGTGTGTTCGGGTCTGTCAACGCCGTCGCCGCTCGGGACCTCACGGGCACCCCGACGACGACGACGACGGCTCGGCTGTCGACGAAGGCGAAGGAGGACGACGACGACGGCGGTGGTGTGGACCGGAGGAGGGGGGAGGAGGAGGGGGGAGGGAAGAGGGTTAAGCACCAACAGGTTATCACCCCGCAGAAATCGTCGTCGGTGGGAGCGGGTACGTTCGGTGGTGGTGGTGGCGTCGGCGTCAGCGGCGGCAAGAACAACGTTCCCACAACCTCCTCCTCGACGACGCCAACGCCGGCGTTCGGATCGTCGAAGCCCGAGCTCCTCCTCTCGACCGCCGGAAACAACAACAACAACCCCGACGACGACGACAACAAAAATAATAACAAACCGTTCTCGAATACCGGCAACGGCGGTGGTGCGGACGGCGGCTCGTCTCTCTTCGCGTTTTCCCGCCCAACAACAACAACAACAACAACAACCCCGTTCAAGAAGACGAATCCACCCCCGTCACTCGACACGTCCTACCACACGCCCCACGTCTCCTCCCAGAAGATCGGTCGCAGCGGCGGTCGCCCAACTTCCCACCACTCTACTTCTTCCACGACGGCGTTCACCCCCCGCGGGAAGATCCCCGACCTACCCAGGGACGAGGAGTTCGAGTTCGGGGAACCGGATGAGGGCGTTACGGACTACGAGTACGACCGCGCGTGTGAGTCGTCTGCCGCCGGGGGCGGTCGCACAACGACGACGACGCCGGGGGCGAGGACGCCGAGGAAGGGTAGGGGGGCGGAGGGTGTGGAGTGGGTGTTTAGCCCGGGGGGGAAGGGGGAGTAACTGGAGGTGGTGGTGGA
>Ga0115555_1003346_pt1 | contig 10401 bp, 10 predicted proteins | sample COGITO_mtgs_1104_2_FD_87285 | JGI IMG/M metagenome (GOLD analysis project Ga0115555, IMG submission 87285) | Pelagic marine microbial communities from North Sea - COGITO_mtgs_110407 | ecosystem: Environmental > Aquatic > Marine > Epipelagic | place: Germany:Helgoland, sampling site Kabeltonne...
CAGAGTGCAAAAATCAGATTATCGAAACCTTGAAACCTACCTTGGGAAGAAAGAAGATCCACTCAACAGGACAGTTCGCGTAAACGACCTTTATATATCATGTCGGGTGATACGGGAGCACGAGAAATCGTCGTTGACGAGGATGTTGAAAATTTTCTTCACGCAGGTAGTGAGGACGACAGCGGGTTGGAAGACGACAGCGGGTTGGAGGACGACAGCGGGTTGGAGGACGACAGCGGGTTGGAAGACGACAGCAGCGAGGGAGAAAGCAGTGAAGGGGAAGAAGCAGAACCCCGAGAGATCGTCGTTGACGAGGGTGTTGACAACCAGGTCCGGTCCGGAGCTCTCCGTGAGCGTTTGCAGGACAGATCACTCGGGAAAGGGACCGTCACACTCGTCGTCAGGGACCCCAATATCACAATCATCGGGGATATGAATTATATATATTGGGACGATCGAGAAGGGGCTCCCCTCTATAGGTGTAAATCCCTCCTCCGCGTCGATCTCAAGGGGTGTACAAACCTCACGCAGCTGGGCAATTATGTGTTTTCCAGGTGCTCCTCCCTGACGAGCGTGGCGCTCCCGGACGGGGTCACGCAGCTGGGCGATGGTGTGTTTGCCGGGTGCTCCTCCCTGACGAGCGTGGCGCTCCCAGACGGGCTCACGCAGCTGGGCGATACGGTGTTTTACGGGTGCTCCTCCCTTACGAGTGTGGCGCTGCCGGACGGGCTCACGCAGCTGGGCGATAATGTTTTTCGTGAATGCTCCTCCCTGACGAGCGTGGCACTCCCGGACGGGGTCACGCAGCTGGGCAATGGTGTGTTTTGCGGGTGCTCCTCCCTTACGAGCGTGGCGCTCCCGGACGGGGTCACGCAGCTGGGCAGTTATGTGTTTGACGAGTGCTCCTCCCTGACGAGCGTGGCGCTGCCGGACGGGCTCACGCAGCTGGGAAATTGTGTGTTTGTGGGGTGCTCCTCCCTGACGAGCGTGGAGCTCCCGGACGGGGTCACGCAGCTGGGCTATCAAGTGTTTGCCGGGTGCTCCTCCCTGACGAGTGTGGCGCTGCCGGACGGGGTCACGCAGCTGGGCGATTGTGTGTTCTACGAGTGCTCCTCCCTGACGAGCGTGGCACTCCCAGACGGGCTCACGCAGCTGGGCGATGGTGTGTTTGTTGGTTGCTCCTCCCTGACGAGCGTGGCAAATTCTGCTGGATTTTCTGATGTTGTCCTCTATCTTCGTGATCGCTACAAATGCGTCACTTTGCGAAAATTATTCCTGCAACTTTTAGGAAAATATAATCAGGCGGTGAACGAAGCTAATGGAACTGAGGCCGAGAAGCATGCAATTGCTCTTGCTTACTTCCCAACAGACAACTCTAGTTCTCTAGACATTGGTTTATTTCTGCAAACGATGAGTGCCTCCGGGGGTAATGGAGTTGAAGGTGTGGTAGGATACATATTGAAATTTGTGTGAAACATTAGGAGCAGAACACCCTTTCCAAACAACAACAACAGTCGCAAGCAACTGCTGCTCTTCGAAGAAAAAAAAGAGTGGGTGCTCAAGAGCTGAACCGCAAGTACGCCAGAAAACGACCTTGCCCGAGGAATTGAGGAAGTTGAAAAGCACGGAGGCCAAGGAGGCGGTGAAGAACTGTAAAAAGTAGTATGAAGTAAAAAATGCGAGGAAGAAGGTTGCCAAAATTAGTTTGCATTCATTGACCCATCCATTTACTACTCTACTTCTCACGCCTTCTTCGCCATTTTCATAGAGTCAAGCTCATTAACTTGTTTGAAATGCAGCTGCAAAGCAAATTGAGTCACTTCTTCGTCATACTTGAGGAACTCTCTCAGTTCTAAGGCAAAATCTACATCGGCTAACAAAATAGAGAGGACGCTTTCGGTCGTGCCGCCCTTTCTTGTGCTGCTATCGTTCAGCACAGTATCTTTTCCTGTAAGCCCGAATTCCTCGAATAGTTCTAGCTGGGTCTCTTCCGGATCGATGAGCTCTTGTATCATTCTCATGGATTCGCCCATCCGCTCAACACACACCCGATTACCACATTTAAATCGATCAGATTTTGTTTAATAATATCCTTCATCACTGACATTGGTGCACTTTCCCCACGAGTTTTCGCCATGAAGACCTTCTGCTCAGGTCTGAGGAGATATTTGCTGAGCCCCGTGAATCCGTCAGCATAATATTTGTTTTGTCTCCTCAAATCTCTTACACGCGACTTGATCTTGTTGGCGTACTGCAAGTCTGACAAAACTCTTCCCCCGTTATTTTGCTGATCGCTGTACAAGTATCCGCTCACAAATTTCATTTGAGTATCGCGGATGAACGTCAAATACGTCACAGTCAAATCCTTTCGAATTGCCCAAGGGTTAATTCCAAGCGATAGGTGACCACCCAAAATGTCTGCATTTTTTCTCACAAACACGTCCGGGACCGCCATCTCTATTTTTACTTCTAAACTGGCGCTCCTGCTCACTTGGTCTACGATGCGGCAGCCATTCTGTCCACCAATATATTTTTGTCGGCGGTCCTGCCAGTGCTCCACGTTCCCGTTCCCAATGGAGTGAGGATTAATATCTGCACAAGAAGTGACTGCAATCCAGCCGCGCTGGCAATTTTCGGCGTACCGGTTGAAAAATTCTCGCACAGTAGATCCGGCGGTTTTGAAGATGTGAATGAATATCAGTTTGTTCGCCATCGCAGCCCCTTCGCAGCTCATCAGAGGTTCTGTAAAGATGTGAGCAGTGCTCAGTGCATCTTCTGGCAAAGCTGGCCAACTGGAAGGAATTTTGCCACTCTCTACAGCTGTTTTGTAACCATCGATCTTCACCTTCCTTGTTCTCAAACGAGATAAATTTTCCACTTGCTCCAGTGTGAGGACTTGATGATACTGTTTATTACTGTTCCTCACAGTAATAGTCGACGACTTGTTGATGTAAACAAAGTTTATCGCTCCGAATAGTACTACTGAAACTACCGTGAACAGTATCAGTGTGCGCCAAATCTTCATGGGGGGGTACAGATGTAGGTCAGGTACGGTCACGACAAAGTTGACGACTTGTTGATGGAAACAAAGTTTATCCCTCCAAATAGTACTAATGAAACTACCGTGAACAGTGTCCGCCAAATTTTCATGAGGGGGTACAGATGTAGGTACGGTCACGACAATAATTAAGCAGCATCAAAATATTCCCAAAAACAAACTTTCAACAAACTCTAAAACTCACTTCAATAACAGAATGAACTGGATTTTGGATGTTCGATGATTTTTTAATAAAGCGATGACTCGTGAGAGTATAGGCAACGATGATGTCATTTTTAAAGTTGATCAGGCACGTAATGCCACTGCACCCAACTCCTCTTCCTCTTCCTCTTCCTCTTCCGCCTCCGCCTCCTGTTTGCTTTCTGGTGGCAGCAAGGGCGAAAATAATCTCACATATGCAACTGACGAGACTACTGTCAGTGGAAGCAGCACAATTACAGAAGATCATGAATACGACTTAGATGACGATGTCTGCTTCCACCTTCACCACAACCTTGATGAAGAGTTCACGAGCAGAAATTCAACAGAAGTTCAGAGGCTGTCTATAAATGAATCACCATTACCTGGAGAAGAAGAATCGGAAGACGACAATGATGATGATGTTAGCTACGCGCCCATGCGGCCGACATCAACGAATTCCCTGAGTACAATCTCTACCTTGACGAACTCCACAATAACAACAATTCCATCTTCTGATAAAGGTATGACGATAAGTATTCCAGCTCCCGTTTCGATGTCAACGTTATCATCATCGCCTGCGAAAAGCACGGCCCCCCCAGTTCTGAAGAGGTCGATGAGTCCGGATCTTCGCGAGCAGCAGTTGCAGCGCAGTTCGCACTCACAGATTAGTAATCGGCCCTCCTCTTTCGTCGACATTCAGAACGGTTTGATTTATCGGAAACCTAGTGTGGTCGGAGCGAATCAGACGGAATTGTCTCTTTCTAGGCACAAACTTAAAGGCGCGACGCTGCCCGCGCTATTAAGGAGGCTGACAAGCTTGGCAGAGACGACGAGGGACGATTGCTGGAGCTTTTTGTGCCGAATGCCCCTCTGTATTAGTCCGGTGCATTTTTTCTGCTTTCTGGGCGCGCGTTTTTTCCTTAATACGTTTGCAAAGGGACAAATGATGAAGCCTTACACCTGCTTGAAGACTCGGAAAAGCGCAAGCACTGCGAATATTGCCTGGAGCAAGATTAAGAAGAAGGTGAGGGGCAATAAGATACCAGTCAGCAAGGACGGGGAAAAGTTGTGGTTGCTAGATGAAAAGCACGTGTTGGGAGCCGGGGTGGATCTTTATACGGGTGAGAATGAAGAAGAAAAGGAAATGTGGATGCATACCACGCTTCTCCCGATAAGGTGTAGCGTCCTTACCTTTTTGGACATTTACCTTTCTCATTTCGGCTTTAAGTTCGAGGAAGAGAAGGAGTCGAACGAGGAGTCGACTGTCTTGAAGCGTTTTCTTGTCGATATATATGACTCGAAAGCTCTGGAGCTCTGGGGTTGGAAAACGACAGAAAAGACAAAGGCCAGTGACTTTGACAATCCCAAGAAGATGAGCTCGGGTTTATACAAACAATTTCCGGCGGTTGCGAGTGCATTGTGCAAGGTTCTCAAGAGCGATTGGAATCGTACTGTTAATGGGACGAATGGCAGAGGTCGAAGAGGCGGTGCATTGCAGCGGCGTCTCAGTCTCGCAGATCTGAAGATTAATTTGAGCAAAGAATTTCAAAACAAAAAAAAACAAAGTTCGTCCTCACCTCGTAGCAAAAAGAATTTCGTCTCTCGGGGCAGTGTTGAGGAGAGGAAGACTTTAGAAGTCGATTTTGACAGCGTCGTTGTGGAGGAGAAGGCGCCGACTAATAGTAGTATTGAGAATAATTCGTCGTCATTTGACAGCGTACCTGAGCCCAATACATCGTCGATGAGCAGCACAGAGCGGGCCGCTGCAAAGGTTATGTCACCACTTACAGCGGCTGCAACGCAATTGGCTGAAAAAATGAACGACAAAAAAGTCAGCAATGCGAGTGCGCTGGGGTTGAGTTTGAACACAATCACGCTACTGTCTCAACAAGCCGTCATTTACACGGCTGCAGAGCACACAATAGCTGCGGAGGCGATCGAGAAGGGTGATGAGATAGGAGCTAAGATTCTCACGCTCCCGGCTGATCGAATGATTATGAACATGATGATCAACGAGAGCCTTCCTGATGAAATGAGTGAGAAGATTGCATCGACGTTGGCCTACAGTGATAAAGGCTTCGAAAAGAACTTCAAATCGCCTTTCGGGTATTTGTACGAGGATGGCGATGAAGGTAGCGTCGTGAACGGAAGGGAAAGCGAAAGCAGCGCGCTTTCTACTGCGACGACAACGACGACGACGACGGCGACAAACAGAATGTCAAAGAGGGTCAAGAAGAGAATATCAACCAGGCTGAGCATTCGCAGTAGCAATCCTGTCGCCAAGACTTCCAGGAGGATCAGGTGAGCGAGCAGTTTTACATCAATAATCGCATCTCGTCGTGCTGATATCGTGCTAATATTGAATTAACTTTGCCAATTCTTCGTTCGACTGGATGTAACTCGATTTGACTCGATCAATTTGACTAACTCAATACAACAGCAAGCTTCCAAAGCAGTTTTTTGGAATGGTGCACTTGTTGAAGCGCCAGAAGAGCATTAAGATGGCGGGTTTTGGGATGTTCGGGAGCAATGCGGTGGCCAATCAATTGACGCTGCACCTGTTCTACATGTTTGCGACGATCCCTCTCGTTGAGTTTGTCGCAGATCTCAGCTTCAAGGTTGGGGACGCCAATGCGCCTTATCTCAGCAGATTTAGAAGCTTGAGTGAGCGGCTGCCTTCGGTGATAATCAGCGCAGTGCTGGAAGAGGGCACCCCCGAGGGTAGGGGGAAGCTTATTGCTTTCTTTGTGGAAGTTGCGTGGAGACTGAAAGCAATTAACAGCTTTCACGGGCTCATGCTAGTTGTTGGAGCTCTTCAGAGCAATGCCATCCACAGGCTGAAGAAGTCCTGGGAGGTTGCGTATGGCCGCTCCTTTGCCGCAAATGAGCTCGGGGGGGACACCAATTCTTCTGATGCTGACTTGAGCAGTCTGGACAATGCTAGCAGTGGATTGGGGAAAGAAAGGGATAGCGAGGGTTTGGAGGATATAGACGACGGTTTGAATGTCAAAGACGTTTACGCCGAACTTCTTACATTCTGCGGCATAGGAGGTCGGAAACTTCACCAAGAATGTCACCGCCTGTTTGCTCCGCCAGATGACGAGACGGGAGAAAGCCGCAGAATCACCTTCCCCGCCATTCCCGGGGGCGGGGGAGGTATGACAATGCCAATGATGCCTTTTCTGAACAGTAGTCTCGCACTGCTGATCCGGTTGAACGAGCTGAGCGATACGATTGAAGTGGATGGTAATGCACACTTTACCAATGAAGAAAAATTCCTGAACCTCAGCAAAATGAGGAGAGTCGCCAGCATCGTCGCGCTCTTGAGACTTTGTCAGCTCACACCATTCGAGATTGAGCCCAATGTCGAGATAGAGTATTACTTGTTGAGAGACTATCGCTACATGGACAGTGAGAGCCAATACGAAAGGAGTGTAGAACTCGAGCCTGTGATAAGGTGCGGCAGAAGGATGACCATGAGAATATAATTGCTCACACGAGCACCATGCCATAATTGCTTATCTCGGAGAATGTTGTTGGTGATGACAAACATGATCAGCACGGTAATAATTTTAGTAGTAAGAAGAAATTTTGGCCTAGAAAAAATCTACTGTCAGTTTAGTGTGCATTCTCAGTGTAATTCGATGAGGAGCGGCAAATGGTCGCTACCATTCCCGAAAGATTCGTTGCTCAACCTCCACCCTTTCCCGAAGAAGACCTGGCTGTTGGACCACCATTTCTTCTCTGTCTTCCTTTTCTTCACGGGAGCTTCGTCGGAAGCTTCTTTTGTTATCTTCTCAGACAATGTGTCGTTGCTGGCCAAAATGTAATCGAGCCTTGCTCCTTCCTTACCGAACGTCGAATTTGAAGCGTAGCTTGTAGTTTGCGTCTGCCGAGATACCTTCAAGGTTGGGTGAGACGAACGGAAGGTGTCCTCAAGGCTAAAAGTCCTGCAGAGAGACTCGACGCGAGAAATAGGAGACGAGATGTCGTCGCAGTGAGATTCCCCCCACAGATTCCCGCCCTGCTTTCCTTTGTCCAGCATCGTCATCGTAATGTTCAAGTCGCCGGCGATCACTATTCGATTACCGGTGGCGTGTTCCTCCGCAACTTGGTCAGAGAGCTTCTTGTCCATTTCAAATCGCTCCTGCTCCTTAGGACGCCTGTCGTTCGATGGACCGAGCGTGTTGACGGAGTAAACGCAGAACAAGGAGAAGCCGTCGAAACGTGCTCCAACTAAACGACCCTTATTTTTATAGTCGAAGTCAGGAATTGCGGATCCATTGAGGGAAGGCTTAGCATAGATCACGCAGCCTTGAGCCCTCTTCTCCCTGCAGAGGGCGCTCGCGACAACTTCGAAGCCATCGATAGGAGGGACCTCGTTCGATACTTTTATTTCTTGGACAGCGATGATGTCGGGATCGAGGTCTGATGCGCGGAGGAGCTCAGTGAGCTTGTTCTTGCCTTTGAACTTGCCGGAGGCCGGAGTCATGGAATCTATGTTCCAGCTCAGCACTTTCGTACTGGTCTCGTCGCTGCTGAAGCCGGCAGTGGCCACCGATGGGGAGGACGACGACGACGAGTTGGATAAAAATTTGTCCATCAACTTAATATATTTGTCGCGTCGCGTGGGGGGTATATGTGGCGAGCGAGAGAGGCTGTGGGGAGGGTTTTCGGCCTTTTTCAACGTCGTTTGTCCGGGACCTCGGCTTGACAGCTCTGTCTCCTGGTTCTTTTTTTTCAATCAAATTTTCTGGAGGGGGGTTTGAGTAGGTGGAATACAACAAGTATTATCGCTACAACATCTACAACATCTGCTAAAAGTCGGCTTGCTGATTTATTCGCCATCTAGTACCAATTCCTTTAGGGAACTCAGGGAGTTGGGTTGTGTCAACAGTTTCTTCTTTGTATTTTGTGGGTTATTTGTAGGCGGCAAGATGGGGGCATGTTTGCGTGGAATGTGTTCTATGGACTTGCAAATAGATAATTCGGTGGAGCCTCAACACCCGCCACGGTCAAAGGAAAGACTTTCCAACGGGAGTCTCAGGTCCGCCAGCTCCTTGAGGCAACACAGCAAATTGCCAGCGCTAAGCGAGGAGAAAAGCTTTAAGGAGGGAGCTTTTGACGAAAGGTGAGTGAGCTGGCTCAATTGCGAGCGGGGAGAGTTCAATCGTGTTGGGGAGAATTCCAGAGTGCCATGATGGGCGATGGTGGGGGTACTGATGTGCTAACATGGATTCTTATTCCAGGACGTACAAGGAACCACGCGGCGGAGGGTTACAAGAAGGCGCAATAGGAGAAGATAATGAGGCAGAGGACGGGTGGTAGCTGGTTTGGAATAACTGTGTTGTGAAAAATAATACAGCAAAGAACAAGCAGAGTCCGAGTGACTTAAAGGTTGTCACACTATCGGCGAAAGGGGGTGGGAGCAGACTCTGCCCTAGCGACACAAGTAGAGTCGCCATCGGTATTAGTAGAGGGGAGATAAGGGTCTCGACCACGGGTCGAGCAAGGGACCCCCAACGGGGTCACGACAGGAGCCGGAAGAAGGGCCCGCAAGCTGTCAACACGGAGGAGGAGTGCCACGAAAGTGTTGGCGATGAGGATGAATACGTCCCGAAAGAGCGATTCGTTTTTTGTTAATTTTGAAGAAATGATAAATGTAGGGGAGGCAAGGATAGGGTTTTTTTGTAATTTTTTTCCTTGGTATCCTTTTTTTAACTCATGGTTGCAGTGTGGGTGCCGTGTTGTTATTTTTTGTGTTTTTTTAGTAATTGTTGCTGTTGTCACCCACGATCTCCCTCCCTCTGTTTGTTTTTTGTCTTTCTCTCATTTTCTCTCTCTCTCTCTCGCACATCGCACACTCCCTCTCTTACTAACTAACTCATTCATTGCCCAAATTCTCTCTCACTCAGTCTCTCCAGTTGCCATTGTTCTCTCGCTCTCTCCCTCTCTCTTTTTCTCTTTCTTTTTTCTCGCTTTTGTTCTCTTTTTTTTTTTCCTTATTGGTACGCCCCCTCTCTCTCTCACTCATTCAAATTCTCTCACTCACACACACTCTTTCTATCGTTCATTTAATTCATACACTGCAACGCCACTGCAACGCCATTGCAACGCCATTGCAACGCCAATGCAGCACCACTTCAACGCCACTTCAACGCCACTTTCCACAGATGTACAAGCGTCCCTATTCTCCATTTCTAGCATGTCATTCTGTTGTTCGCTTCGCCGTCACTGTCCTCTCCTCTCTCTCTCAATCTCCCTCCCTCTCTCTCCTAGTCTTGATGTTTTCTCATACTCATCCCCTCTCCAAATCCAAACGCCCCCCGCATCCCCCGCCTCCTACCTCCGCAGACACAATGATGTTTCCACGGTTTTATCTTTCCCCTCGCTACGTTTTAATGACTTCGGCGAAGCTCTTGCTTCCCCACGATTTACCACCGCTGTTGTTGTTGTTGTTGTTGTTGCTGCTGCTGTTGTCTTGGCCGGACGACTGGGGGGGGTGAGCGGACTGGGATCCGGAGGGGGCGTCGGCATCCTTGGAAGACTTCTTCGCCTTGTCGCCGGATGCGGCCTAAGGTTTTGTTAAAGGGGTCGAGGTGGGGGAGATGATGGGAATGCGAGTGTTGTGTGTTAGCAGAGCGTAATATATATCGCGAGCAATTCGTCAGAACGCAGGCCATAGCGAGTCGGACAGTATGAATACAAAATTAAAAGTTTTCCATCGCCATTATTTTTCGTCCGGAATCATTTTTCTCGTCATTCTCGCTGAAATAGGGCCCCCTTCCGCCGAGCGAAGATGAATCTTACCTTGTCCGTGGCTGTCTCCCATCCTCGTCCCCTGGTTTTGGTCTGTTGGGCTTGTTTGTTGCTGTTGGCGGCGCTGTTGGGGTTGTCGTTGGTTTCTTTCTTTGAGGGTGCGTCGGATTTGGAGGAGGAGGAGGGGTTGGAGGCGGGTTTGGATGAAGAGGAGGAGTCGGCGTCCTTGTTCTTCTCCTTCTTGTTCTTGGATCCCTTCTCTCCGGCGTTGCTGTTGCTGTTGTTGTTGCTGTTGTTGTTGCTGTTGTTGTTGCTGTTGTTGTTGCTGTTGCTGTTGCTGTTGCTGTTGCTGTTGCTGTTGCTGTTGCTGTTGCTGCTGCTGTTGCTGTTGCTGTTGCTACCCC
>Ga0115555_1003347_pt1 | contig 10397 bp, 9 predicted proteins | sample COGITO_mtgs_1104_2_FD_87285 | JGI IMG/M metagenome (GOLD analysis project Ga0115555, IMG submission 87285) | Pelagic marine microbial communities from North Sea - COGITO_mtgs_110407 | ecosystem: Environmental > Aquatic > Marine > Epipelagic | place: Germany:Helgoland, sampling site Kabeltonne...
AAGAATTGAAAAAGTTGCTATGGCAAATGCAGGATTTTATACTTTTGTTGATCGCCAAACCTCTTATCCATTTGGCATTAAAAATATGAATGTTTCCGACGAAAGAATTGAGTGGTTGCTTAGATTGAAGGGTGGAGTTTTTTTAGGGGATGCAGATAACGATCCAGCTCATCACTCCCTACCTTCTATGCGTAAAGCAAAAAAACAGGGAAGGCATCGATTTGAAAGAGGAACAAATTTTTTTAATGATTTAATTGGGCTGGGGGTAGAAAATAATCTTCCTTTCAGATGGAGATATCAGTCCGTCCCTGGTGTTGCGCATGATAATGCTGGTATGAGCTTGGCTGCCTCTGAATTTTTGTTAGAAGATCTTTAAACAGTATTTTTGGTAATAAATTCTTCAGCTGCACTAAAAATTTTAATCTTTCTATCCTCATTCATCTTGTCCAAAGACTTTGGCATTAATGCCAGCCTAGGATTTGTAGCAAAAAACTCTCGATTATTTTCTATGAATCTCCAATAAAGGCCATCAACAGCATCACACCATTCTCCCTTTTTGTAATTTGACATTCTAAGCATGTAACTTGATCCACAGATATAAGGCTTTGTTGAAAAGATACCTCCATCGGCATAGGTCCCCATTCCAAATACATTTGGGACCATAACCCAGTCAGCTGAGTCAACATACATCTCCATAAACCATTGATAAATCTCAGTTGGTCTAATATTAGATAAATTCATTAAATTAGAAATAATCATTAGTCTGTTTATGTGATGGGTATAACCAGTAGCAAGTGATTCTTTAATCGCATCATCAAGCGGGGGAATCCCTGTCTCACCTGAATACCAATTTTTATTAAGACTTCTATCATGAGACCAAAAGTTCATTTCTTTGTATTGAGGCATATTCTCCCAATAAACCCCTCTAATAAATTCTCTCCATCCCAAAATTTGTCTTACGAAGCCCTCAACAGCATTGATTGGGATTTCATGATCTGCCTTATTGTAATAACTTATTGCATCTACTATGCACTCCATAGGATCCAATAAACCAGAATTTATATAAGGTGATAAGAGTGAGTGAAATAATGTTGTATTTTCTTTATCTATTGCATCTTGAAAATCTCCAAAAGATTTAAAATAAGTCTTTAAAAAATTCTTTAATTGATTTCTAGCTTCAGAATGTGTAACGGCCCAGTTAAAATTTTCTAAATTGCCCATCGAATCGGGAAAACAATTCTCAACATCAACCATGGTTGAGATTGTTAATTCATCAGATTTTAGACTTGGCCTAGGCTCTGGGGGATCCTTAAGTTTTGAAATGCTTTTTTGATTATCTTTATCATAATTCCATTTTCCACCTAAAGGGTTTTTTCCATCCATCAGAAGACTATATTTTTTTCTTAACCAGCGGTAATAATATTCTTGAACTAGAGATTTTTTATCTTTAGACCAATCTGAAAAACCTTCGATTGAATCAATAAACTTTGTGTCTGGATGAATTTTTAACTCAACATTATGGGTAGATCCAAAGAACATAAGTTGGGTTAAAATCCCATGATCGCTTGGCTGAGTAACATGAAGAATATTAAAACCATTTTTTTTATGCAATGCTTCTAACTCATGCATAAGATCGATATTTCTATCTTTAGTAATTTTTATATGGATAATATTTTTAAATTTAATTTCTAATTCTTTCTTCCAATGCCTTAGAGCCGATATCAATAAAACTAATTTATGTTTGTGATGACTGATTTGATAAAAAGTGTCACAGGGCTCATATATTACTAATAGATCTGAGCTTTTGATTGTTGAGAGGACTGAATTATTTGTTGATAAATCGTCTGGAAAAATTAATCCTATTTGTTTCATAGCCTGGCCTCAAATAAATATTCACCCAATGCAGTTCCAGAAATATAGGCCGATTCAACGCGCGGTGAAATATTCCAGTCACCAATTGCAAAAGAATCTTCTGAAATAGATGTAAATTTACTTTTAAGATTTGATCGATTGCATAAAGCATACTTCCATCGAAAGATTCCCGAATGTATGATTTCATATTTTCCATTTATGATATTTCTTATAGAGTTTTCGGCGGTCGCTTGAATTGAGGAGTCACAATTATTCATCATAGCTAAGCTAGTTTCGGGTGAGAATTGTAAAACCCAGGTCTCTTTATTTTTGTTGTTGTAAAAACTGCTTGATCCAAGCCATGCCACATCTTTGTTGATATTTTTGTATGCATTGTGATCATAAGAAGGACTCCCATTAATGGACATTCCAACAGATAAACAAGGACTAAAGATTGCATCATGTTCAATTTCAGTTTGAAAAATATCTCTTGCTTGGGGAAGGGGGAGGCTAGAAATTATTATGTCATAAGAGATCGTCTGACCTGAATCAAAGCTTATCAGCTTTCTATTTTCATCTATATCTATCGCTTTGTGTTTGTAATGTATATTTAAAACCTCATTATATTTTTTAAGAAGGCTATGCATACCATCCTTTCCCACAAAGTAGTTTTTGGTTTCTATATTAGAGCCTTTATCAACATCAAAAGAGGACCCAAGAAAACTTACAGCATCGCTTTCTCTTAAAAAATTTTGAAAAGTGGTTGTGTGAGCTGTGCAAAATTGCGCGCCAAAGTGAAACACTCCGTGAGGCAATCTTTTTGCGCAAAGCCTTCCCCCAATACCTCGAGATTTTTCATAAATCTGTACATCAAAATTCTTATAAAGGCTAAGAGCGCATGCTATTCCACTCATGCCGGCTCCCAAGATAATAATCTTAGGTTTTTTAGACATTTTTATATCGTTTGCTTGTAAATGATCCCATCCTTCATCACAAAGCTTACATTTTTAACCGTTGATATATCTTCAATAGGATTTTTTTGAAAAGCTATTATGTCAGCAAACATTCCAGGTTTTATTTGGCCCAATATATCTTCGACCCTAAGGAGCTTTGCAGTTTCAATTGTTGCACTTTTTAAAGCATCTTTATTAGACATTCCGGCATTTGTCATGAGTATGAACTCTTGCCAGTTATCTCCATGTGCAGATACACCCGAATCAGTTCCAAAGGCTATTTTTACTCCAGCTTTATATGCTTGAGAAAAAGTTGCTTGGATTTGTGGGCCAATTTTTTCTGCTTTAGGTTTCACAAGTGCCGGAAAAAAATTTGGAATCTTGGCTTTTTCTGCTACCCAATCCCCAGCCATAATAGTGGGCACATAATAAGTTCCCCTTTCTTTCATTAAACTCATTACTTCTTGATCCATGTATGTTCCATGCTCTATAGAGTTAATGCCTGCCATGACGGCTCTTTTCATGCCTTCTTTTCCATGAGCATGCGCTGCTGTCCATAACCCATAATCATTTGCCGTGCTTACAATGGCAAGTAGCTCAGCATCTGTAAATTGTGGATTTTCACCTGATTTAGCAACGCTCAAGACTCCTCCAGTGGCAGTAATTTTAATTCCATCTGTACCGTCTTTGTATCTTTGTCTAACAGCCTTTATAGCGTCTTGAGGGCTGTCAACCACTCCTTCTTCGGGGGTAGGGGGTGAATAATTATCTTTTGGCATTCCATTCGTGGGATCTCCATGACCGCCAGTAGTAGCAATAGTTTTACCTGAAGTAAAAATTCTTGGCCCAATTATCAACCCTTTTTCAATTGCCTTTTTTAACGAAATAGTTTCCATCCCACCATCGCCAAGGTTTCTCACCGATGTGAATCCAGCCATCAATGTTTTTGATGCCGCATTTGCTGCAAATAATGCTCTATATTCAGGCTCAATCTTGGACTCTCGCTCTGCTTTTGGGACATATTCTTGCGCAAGATGTACATGCATATCCATAAATCCTGGAAGAACATATGATTCTTTTAGATTAATAACCTCATCATCTTTCTTTGGTGTTGCATAACCTTTGGTGATCTCAGATATCATATTATCCTTAACTCGAATAGTTACAGCTTTAGAGATTTCTCCATTTTCAGTATCTAACAAGTTTCCAACATGCAGCAGGATATCCGCGCTAATAAAATTTGGAATTAACAGAGCAAACAATAAAGCAATTTTTTTCATATTTCTTTTTCTATTAAATATTTGGTTCATTAACAATACTATCTTTTAAAAGAACTTAAAAGATTAGTCAAAGCAACAATTTATTAATTAAGATTGATAATTTTAGAGTTTAGCTTAAATCCATTTTGATCATGAATAGAGAGAGTAATTTTTTTCTTACTTGGTTCAATATCTAAAATCCCAAAATTTTTTATAGGATATGTTTTTCCAAGCAGCAAAGGATCCGTTTCTATGTTCTTTGATGCAGGTTTATTTAAGGATGAGGCTGTAATTTCAACAAAATGATCGTTTTGATAGATACCTGATCTATGTCTATCACCAGATACAGCAAGAATTGTTGTATTTTTTGATGCATTGGCAATTAATCCTAGCAATCTTTCCCTTTCCATAGGAAAGTTATCCCATTTTTCATAGGGATGATTGGTAGCTAAAATTTGGATAGATGAAAGAATCACAATAACGTCTGCAGTTGAATTGTAGATTGATGTCTCTAACCACATCCATTGCTCTGTGCCTAGAATAGTTGCCTCAGAATCCATATTTTGTGCATAAGGATTTTTTTTGCCTTTGAGTGGAGAACGAAAGTATCTAGTATCTAAACCAATTATCTCTACTTCAAGATCCTCAATTTGTTTAGTTTGTTTAAAATAAATACCCTCCCTGGTGCTTCTTGGATCAAGGCCAGGAATCTTCCAGAATTCTAAAAATAATTTTTGAGCTTCTTTCTTAAATGGGTAATCTCCTCCACCATCATTAATTCCAAAATCATGATCATCCCAAATAGCTAATATTTCCTTCTCGCTCATTAGCCACTCAGGCAATTTAGTTTGCTGAATTTTATAGGCAGATTCCATTTTTGATAGCTTTCCACTTGGCGTGTCTCCATAGACGTTATCTCCTAAAAAAATAAATCCATCAATATTTTCTTTTTTAATAGATTGCCAAATATCTTGTTTAAAACGCTGATCTAAACAAGACCCTAGACCATATTTATATGCAAAAACCTCTGTCGATAAGATCAAATTTAGGAATAAAGAGATAACTGGTATGAATATATAATTTTTCATCATATTATTATCTCACTGTTTATACATTTTTAATCTAAATTGAAATCCATATTCGCTTTAATTATTTTTACCTTCTTAGCAAGCTGCAGTGGAGATTCTAATGATGCTGATTTGGATCTTAGCAATTTTATTAAACCAGAATATGAGTTTAAAGAATCATTGTTAAGATGTAATTTAGTTCCCGGTGAAACGCTTAACTCCGTTGAAAGATTTATACCAAAACTTGTTAATAATCTCTCTGAATCAGGAGACAGCTTAGATGAATTATATTTTTTGTTTCCAGTCATAGAAGATGAAATAGAAACTCAAAACTTTGAGCTATTATCAAAATACACAGAAGAGGCATCTTTAGATAGATTTAATCTTATGCTTTCGGCTCTAAGCTTTGGTGATATTGCTGATTGTAATGTTTCCTCAGTTTCAAGCAGATCTCTAAGACTTACAAATCAAATAATTAATCTATCTCCCGTTATTGCAGAGGTTTTAGAGTGTGAGTATTTAGATGGTTATAGTTACGCAACAATGAAGCTTATCATTGAGCAATTTACAGACGCATTAATAAAAAATAATTTGACCATTGATATTCTTTATTCAGAGAATGAAATTTCAAATGATAACTTTCAATGGACGAATATTTTTTCATCTCTAGAGTCTAGAGTTGATTTTGTAGAATCCTGGCAAGCATTAGAGATTAGTAAGGAGATTCAAGGCTTATTGTTAGAGCAGTCCGCATGCAAGTCATCGCATATTTACCGTCAGTATCAAGTTTTATAGTTCAAAAATGGGACATTTCGTCTGCAATTTTTTTCACTTTATTGCTGACAGTCTCAACAAAGACAAAAGGAATCAAGCCATGAATTATCCCTATTATTCCAAGCGCAATTAAGACAATGGATAGCTTGATCACTCTCATTGCATGAGAGAAGTAATTGATATTAGCTGTTTTGAGATGCTGAAAATCAAATATCATAGTTAATCTTAAACTAATTAAATAAAATGTTTATGAAAAATTAAAAGAGCATTCAATTCCCTTAAGATTAATAGAAAGATAGTGTAATATACGATTTCTTTAAAAGAGCGGCATTAGTATAATGGCTAGTATATCTGCCTTCCAAGCAGATGGTCCGAGTTCGAATCTCGGATGCCGCACCATCAACTATTTTTTTATCTAAATTTTTAAAATACAAATGCTAAAATAATTATTATGATTATTAAAAGCATCTCTTCACCGATTGGTTCTTTCGATGCTGTCTATAATGAAGTTGGTCTTGTAGAGCTATCCTTCCTAGGTCAAAGTCAATCTAAATATTCAATAGATGATAACTTGCAAAGGAGCGTCGACCTTTTTTTTTCTAACATGGGCTTACAATCTCTACCCCCTATGGATCTTCAGGGTACAGATTTCCAATTGTCAGTTTGGAATGCATTGCGTTCAATACCAAGAGGATCTACATCATCTTATAAAGCTATTGCAAAGAAAATAGGTTCTCCAAATGCCTCTAGAGCTGTTGGAACTGCATGTAAATTAAATCCAATTCCTTTATTCATTCCATGCCATAGAGTAGTTAAGCAAGATAAATCAATAGGTCAATTTGCACTAGGCACTCATAATAAAAAATATTTATTAAGTATGGAGGCTTCGCTGAATGAGCATTCATGATGCAATAATTAAAGATCTGAAAATGGCATTTTCAGTTGAGCATCTATATTTAGAGAATGAAAGCTCTATGCATAATGTTCCCCCAAATTCAGAATCTCATTTTAAGCTGGTAATTGTCTCAAATGATTTTAGTCATTTGCCCAAGGTGAAAAGGCATCAAAATATATACTCTGTCTTGAATGAAGTAATGAACAAAATCCACGCATTATCAATTCAAGCATTTACAATTGATGAATTTGATAGGAATCCATTGATATTAAAATCACCTGACTGTTCAAAAAAATAATCATTTAATATGCAGAATTTTTTTAAGCTCATACTTTTAAGACCGATGTTGGTTATGGGCTTCCTTTTAATTATTTTCTTATCTACTTCAATTGGTCTAAAGGATTTCAAATTAGATGCGTCGTCTGATGCTCTGGTTATAGAGGGAGATGAAGCTTTTAAAATATACAGAGAAACAGGAGAAGTATTTGGGAATTCAGATTTTTTAATTATCACGTTTACCCCTAATACTGATTTATTCTCCAGTGAGTCTTTGGCTACCATCAAAAGTCTTGATGAGTCGTTGGAGAAACTGCCAAATGTTGATTCAGTTCTTACGCTCCTTGACGCACCAATATTCTTTCAACCAAAAGTACCTTTGGCTGATTTGATGGATAATCTCAAAACCCTAGAAACCCCAGACATAGACTTAGTTTCTGCAAAGGATGAGATTATTAATAACCCAGTTTATTCAGAGCTTATTATCAGCCCATCTGGAGGCACTACTGCCATGCAGATTACCCTTAAGGAGAATAAAGAATATAGAAATCTAATACGAACCAGATATGAATTATTAGAGATTGAAAACCCCACTGTAAATGATAAAAAGCGCTTGCAAAATATCAATATGCAAATTTCCAGGATAAATGATTCTGAATCAGTCGATCGTGCCAAATTAATATCTGAGATTAGGGCTCTTTTATCTCAGCATGCTGGGTCAGGAACATTGTTCCTTGGCGGAGCCTCTATGATTGCAACAGATATGATGAGTTTTATTAAATCAGATCTAATTGTCTTTGGAACAGGCGTGGCATTGGTTTTTTGTTTAATGTTATATCTCTTTTTTCAAAACTTTTGGTTTGTAGCTCTTCCACTAAGCAATGCATTATTAACAACCGCATTCACTGCAAGCATTCTGGGTTTAATGGATTGGAAGATAAGTGTTATCTCCTCAAATTTTATTGCGCTGTTATTGATTTTAACTATCTCATTGACTGTTCATGTCTTGGTTAGATTTATAGAGATATGCAAAAGCGAAGAATCAATAGATCAAGCTATATATATAACTTTAAATCAAATGGTTATGCCATGTTTATTTGCTGCGTTGACTACAGCAATTGCCTTTTTATCTTTGATGATGGGAGATATTAAACCGGTTATAGAGTTTGGAAAGATGATGTCAGTAGGCATGTTTTTTGCTTTTATTTTTACATTTACTTTTTTGCCGGCAGCCATGAAGTTATTAATAAAATCTAAAAGTACCTCTTCATTAGATGTTATAAAAGAGATTCCATCAAAATTAGCCTTTTTAACTATAAAGAATGGAAATCAGATTGCTGTTTTTTTTCTTTTCATTTCGATATCCATGTTCTATGGAATCTCAAAATTAGAGGTAGAAAATAGATTTATTGATTATTTTTCTCCAGAGACTGAAATATACCAGGGAATGTTATTGCTGGATCAAGAACTTGGCGGAACAGCAACCCTAGAAATTTTAATCGATCAGCCAGTGCAGGAAGTTTTTGAAAGCTCATTGTTTGAGGGTGATGATTTATTTGAAGATGATTTATTTGAAGATGATTCTAGTGAAGCATCTGGATACTGGTGGAATGCTAGCTCTTTATCAAAACTTGAATCTATTCATGACTACCTTGATAGCATTCCAGAAATGGGTAAGGTCTTAAGTGTAGCCAGTGGAATTAAATTGGCTCGATTGATTAATAATAATAATGATCTAAATGATTTAGAGTTAGCATTATTAAGATCTGTGCTGCCTGAGGATATTAAAGAAACTCTTTTATATTCTTATATCAATGAAGATGACTCCAAAGTTAGAATCTCAGCTAGAGTCCTTGAGTCTGCCAAAACCCTCAATAGAAAAGAATTGCTTGAAAAAATACATTTTGATTTGGAGAATAAATTTCAGCTAGAGCCCGATCAATTTCAGGTTACGGGTCTGGCAGTCTTATATAACAACATGTTGCAGTCTTTATTTTCATCACAAATTAAATCTCTTGGATTAGTTTTTGGAGCTATAGGTTTAATGTTATTAATCCTCTTTAGATCAATAAAAATTACATTAATAGCCTTAGCACCTAATTTGATTACTGCTGGCTCAGTCATGGGGATGCTTGGGATCCTTGAAATTCCTCTTGATATGATGACTATCACAGTTGCTGCAATCAGTGTTGGAATGGCCGTTGATAATACGATCCATTATTTATATCGCTATAAAACCGAAGCTCAGGTAAAAGGTTCTGCATCTGGTGAGAGAATTGTAAATTCTCATAATTCCGTTGGTAGAGCGGTTTTTTATACAGCTACAACAATAGCGGCAGGTTTCTCTGTTTTTGCTTTATCAAATTTTACTCCAACAGTCTTATTTGGTGTTTTCACTGCCTTTGCTCTATTAGTTTCTTTTTTTGCGTCCTTAACTTTGCTACCATTTTTACTGAATTTTTTTAAAGCGTTTGAAACTGCGGAGGCATGATGTCTGGTCCATTAAAAGGTATTACAATTGTTGAGTTTGTTGGCATAGGTCCTGGCCCATTTTGTGGAATGATCCTTGCAGATCTAGGAGCAGAGATCATTAGAATAGATAGGTCTTCGCAACATGGGCATGGCAATACGATTGATTTTCAACATCGTTCTAAATTATCCCTATCTGCTGATTTAAAGAATCCAAACACCGTGAATGAAATTAAAAAATTGTTAAAAAATGTTGATGGTCTAATTGAAGGTTTTAGACCTGGAGTAATGGAGCGTCTTGGCTTGGGCCCTGAAGATTGCTTAGAGGTAAACTCAAATTTAGTATACGGCAGGATGACTGGCTGGGGGCAAGATGGGCCTTTAGCAAAAACTGCTGGCCATGATATTAATTATATTGCCCTGACTGGAGCCTTGGAAGCAATGGGTAGAAAAAATGAGACGCCACCACCTCCGTTGAATTTAGTGGGTGATTTTGGAGGGGGAGGCATGTTTTTGGCTTTGGGCATAGTTTCTGCTTTGTTGAATATTAAAAACGGTGGCAAAGGTCAAGTTGTTGATGCGGCAATGGTTGATGGAGCTTCAATACTGATGTCTATGTTTTATGCCTTTAAAGCTTCTGGATTTTGGCAAGATGAGAGAGAATCAAACATGTTAGATGGCGCAGCACATTTTTACGACTCTTATGAATGTGCAGATAATAAATTTCTAGCTGTTGGATCTATAGAGCCACAGTTTTATTCAGTTTTGTTGGAAAAATTGGAAATTTCAGATCCGAAGTTTCAAGATCAAATGAACCGAGATAAGTGGCCAGAACTTAAAGCAGTAATGCAAG
>Ga0115555_1003349_pt1 | contig 10394 bp, 13 predicted proteins | sample COGITO_mtgs_1104_2_FD_87285 | JGI IMG/M metagenome (GOLD analysis project Ga0115555, IMG submission 87285) | Pelagic marine microbial communities from North Sea - COGITO_mtgs_110407 | ecosystem: Environmental > Aquatic > Marine > Epipelagic | place: Germany:Helgoland, sampling site Kabeltonne...
AATAAATATCAACAGCCATTCTCCCATACTATCTAGTATTGGATAGGGATATGGGTGGGGGTAAAAGGAAAGAGAGGGGAGGGGAGGAGTGTGTGGTGGGGTGGGGGGGGGGGGGGGGGGAGGATTTGGGTTTTTGTTTTTTTGGTTTTTGGGAGAGAAAAAAAGCACAAAAAAAAACACGACACTCACCTCCACCATGGGCGGCTGAATACCCCTACCGTCTCCAATCGGTTTGCACATTTCTCCCCCGTTGAAAAGCCTAAACTTTCCGTCCGAAGAACCGGTTATCACAATGAATGCACCTGGTGTAGTAGCAACTGTTGTTGATGTTATAGCAATGGAGTCCTTGTTGTTGGAAAATATGTTGTTGTTGTTTCTATAGCCGTTGTTGTTGCTGCTTCCATCGTAGCCTTCGATGAACTGCGATAAACCAGGCGCGGGTGAGCGAATTGAGAGTGAGCCAAGGATGACTGAGCCGAGGACGAGAACGAGAACGAGCAAAAAAATAGCACACGGAAAAACAAGACAGTCAACTCTGACATGGCAAAAGATGACAGAACCTGACAAAAACAAAACAATCCGCTAAGTCGCACGATTCTCTTGAACAAAATTGTTTCTCTCTCTCACCTTGTGACACTTTGCAATGTGACCAAAGGAGCAGTTTGGATCGGGGCAACCATTGTTATTTGGAAGGTGAGCCTGGGTGAATTCTCTGAAAAAAAAGATTTGTTTGGTGTTGCATTTGCGAGTGTAAGCTATGCGCTTGGAAGGGCATAAGAGCGCGGAGACATTCAGAGGGTAGCTACCGAATGAAGGAAGACAACTCACCTACAGGGCTTATATTTAGCCTCCAACAACCTCCCACCATGCTGGTTTGGTTTGCTTCCTCCGCCCCCGTGGAAACCCCCGCCTCCACCACCGTGGCGATTGCCGCCGCCTCCGCGGCCGCGGCCGTTATTCCGGCGGTTGTTACCGAAGTGGGACATGATATGACTGAGAATATGTCGCGAATGGAAGAGGGGATTAAGGACAAAGAGGTGAGGCAGAGGAGGCCAAGGTTTGAGAGTTTTCGTCCAGGAATGTTAATTCGCTATCGAACAAGCCAACCGATTGATAGAAGACGCGCGAATGACGAGTTCGACGACAAGAAGGTAATCTATTGGCAAGGGAAGAGAAGATCCTCGTTGGTGAGGTGATTTGGATTTTCGATCACCTTTACCACTCTCCCTGTGCGAAATTTTGGCGATAAATACACATAATCCTCTTTACTTCAGCGCTGCTCTACAGGTCACTTTTTTCAATAATGTCTGGCTTATTCGGCTTTGGCGGCTCCTCTACGAAACTCTCCATCTCACTGAATCCCTCCAGCTCGGGGGCGACAAAGGAGGTCAGGGCGGTCGGCAATGGAAGTAAAGGAAATAATGACGGCGAGGCAAAGGAAGTATCGATTTTTGAGGTAAGAGTAAAGAGGAGTGGGATGCTTCATAGGGAGGTTGAGATGAACAATACCTTTTTGTATTGCATTGCTGCTTATTTCTGCGTAAGATGAGCGCGCTTGTACGTGTTGGCGTGTATTTACCGGTTCGAAGCGTTTCTCCCGTGTTTTAGTACCTGGGCTCGATGAGCTGAATCCGTGCTGTTTGGGGGCGAGCTCTTTTTGGCTGCTTTTTGGTGCAAGCTTGTTTAGGCAACTGTTTGAGGCTTACTCATTAACTCACACTCCCTGCTTTCGCTTTCGCTTTCGCTTTCGCTTTCGCTTTCGCTTTCGCTTCTCTGGCTTTCGACTTTTCTGTTCTCTTTCAATTTGCTTTTCCTCTGCTTTGCTTTCCTTTTTTTGTTTCATCTCTGCCCATTGAAACAATAATGAATTATTTACGATTAATAGGTCGAAGAAGACATTTCAGGGACCGTAAAGGTAACAATCCCCCAGGGAAAGAAGGTCGAGCACCTCGGCGTAAAGGTTGAGCTTTTTGGTCGCATCGAAATGTTCTACGACAAGGGAAACTACTACGACTTCACATCCCTGGTCAAGGAGCTGGAGACACCCGGCACACTCTTCGACTCAAAGGAATATGCTTTCGAATTTAAGAAGGTCGAAAAACCCTACCAGAGCTACCAAGGGTTAAATGTCAGGCTGAGGTACTTCCTCCGAGCGACCATCACCAGGAACTACTCTGGCAGCATCGTCAAAGAGGAAGATTTTCTGGTGCAGTTGCTTGAGGCAGAACCCGAGATTAATAACAGCATCAAGATGGAGGTCGGCATAGAGGACTGCCTGCACATTGAGTTTGAATACGAGAAGCAGAAATACCATTTAGAGGACATAATAATCGGAAAGATTTACTTCCTCCTTGTGCGCATAAAAATCAAGCACATGGAGCTGGCGGTGATCCGCCGGGAATCAGCAGGCAGCGGACCCAACCTCTACAACGAGAGCGAAACCTTGACCAAGTTCGAGATCATGGATGGCGCGCCGGTCAAGGGCGAATGCGTGCCCGTCAGGCTATTTTTGAAGGGCATCCCTAGCGAGCTCACCCCCACTTACAGGAACGTCAACAACAAGTTTTCTGTCAAGTATTACCTCAACTTGGTTTTGGTTGACGAGGAAGACAGAAGGTATTTCAAGCAGCAGGAAATCCACATGTGGAGGAAGAAGCTGGGTTAGGTTAGCTTTGTTGTTAGGGATAAACCAACCAACTAAGTGTCGAAAACGAAAAAAAAACGCAAGTGTTAATAAAACGCAAGTGTTAATATACTACTAGAGAAGGAGGAATTAAGAGAGGGCAAAGCGTTTTTTGACATTTTTATTCTTCTACTGGGTGGGGAGACTACCTCCACAAAGGGGAAGCGCGCGCGAGAGTTAAGGTGAAGGTCTTTATACTTGAGGAAGCGATTTTTCTCCGCCCCCCACCGCCCACCCAATCCATCTGTGCATTCAAACAACATTTCACGGAGGAATAAACCACCCTTTCATCGTATTACTCAATGTCGTCGCGCAGTGGGGCAGCGATTTTCTCTGGAATCGCTTTGAGCTTCTTCTTAAAATCACGTCTCTCCAGGCCATCCTCACCTCTTTTGTTCGACAGTGATGGAGCAGATCTCCGCATCTTACGCAAAGCCGAAACGGTGCTATCCCACCGCACATCTAGAATTGTTCTTGTGATCGAGCGTTGCAGCAGCACACACAACTACACCGCTGTTCTCCGTACTGCAGAGGCTCTAGGCATCCAGCATGTATTTTTGATCCAGCCGCCAGTAGAAAATCCCGACGAGCTCGTCAAGAACGAGGCCGCCTCGACGATCGACAACGGCTGCGGTCAGGAGCTGAAATACAACGAGGAGGGCGACTTGATCGAAGTCATCGACAAATCATCGTCAAGGAAGTCTTGGAAACGTCGCAGGGAAGTTTTCGTGACTGATCTTGAGGAGAAGAAGAAGCACGCTGCGTACGCGCGCAATGCTTGCAAGTATATCACATTGCACACATACACGTCTACGCAAGAGGGAGTGGATGCCTTGCGCGCTTTTGGAGTCACTGACCTCTGGGTGACTGATTTGAGCCAACGAGCTGAGATTATTGATGAACACATTTTGGGAGATCCGGAGAGGGTTAAGAGCGGATTTAATTACGATGTCTACCCGAAAAAATTAGCACTGGTTCTAGGGACAGAGAGCACCGGTGTTAGTGAGCTTATGCTAGAGCTAGCAGATAAGCGAGTTTACCTTCCCCTGACCGGTTTTGCGGACTCTTTAAATCTCTCTGTCGCCACTGCCCTTGTCCTACAGCGCATCATGTTGCTCTTCCCCCCAAACTCAGTAAATGGCGTTATTGGAGACGATGAGAAACATGAGCTCAGAAAAGTGTGGTACAAGACGCTTGCCAGGAATGAAGAGGACGAAGAATTGTATAACAATGCGCTTGAGACCAAGCTCTACGAACGGATACAGCTATTGGACGATTTGAGACGCTGTGATGAACATCGCACAGGATGGATGAACAAAAAAGTCAAAAGGAAGGTCAAGGCAAGATACAACCTGAAAGATGACGAAGCGACTTGGGAGGTCGGAGTAAAAACTAAGAAAAACTACTAGGTTGCCAAAAAAACCCCCAAAAAACACGCTTTTTGGTTGTTTTCCACCTGATAAGATGTAAATTATTTAAGTCTCGTTTTGTTTTGAGGCCGCCTTCATCTTAGGGTAGCTCTCTGACGCCGCTAAAGGGTTTAAAATAGGCCTAACCTCTGCGCAACCTTTTCATATTTCTCGGAGGCAGATTTCACACGCTCTCAAACTGAGAAAGCATCAGATTCGAGTCAAATCTCTATTTTTTTAACACAGGTACTTCTATTTTGTCAAAGATATGTGATATATGCGCTTTAAAGCTTGAGAAATCCCTAGATCAGCAGAGAAACAGAGCATCTGCTCAAACAATCGTGCACTGAGTTTGTTTGAGAAATGCGGTGCCTGTAGCTTCTTTTACTCGCATACAATCGATTTTCCGCGGTTTTATATCTCTTATTTTCCCTTGACGGATTATTACGTGATCGATTCCTTACTAACAACTCCACCAATCCCTCCCTCCAGAATGGCGGCTATGCAGATGGAAGAACAGCCTGAGGGCCTCATTATGCAAGAGGACCAGGGGGCCCAGGAGTGTCAAGTGTCGTATACGAACTTGGAGGCTCTCTTGGAGCACGGAATTGCTGCTGCTGATATTGAAAAGGTACGGAAGCTGTTTTAGACGAGTCAGCAGATTGCTCGTCACCAGATTGCTCGTCACCAGATTGCTCGTCACCAAATTGCTCGTCACCAAATTGCTCGTCACTCTCTAACTTCCTCTCGTATCCTCTCTTCACTCGCCTCAGCTCAATAACGAAGGCTACCATACGGTCGAATCCCTCGCCCACGCCACTGTCAGGAAGCTCAGCGAGGTCAAGGGTATCAGCGAGGTGAGTGTGCAACTCTTGGCTTGAATATGGGAAGAAACAGCTGACTTTCTCACTCAATGCTCTCACTACTGCGCGCATGTATAGGCCAAGGTCTTGAAATTGAAGGAATTGACCAAATCTATGGTCCCTATGGACTTCAAGACGGCTGCCGACGCTCTGATCGATCGCTCTTCCATCGTTACCCTGACGACAGGTTCCGTTGAGCTGGACAAGCTCCTCGAGGGTGGAATAGAGACTGGGTCTGTGACTGAGGTTTTTGGAGAATTCAGGACCGGCAAGACGCAGCTCTGCCACACGCTTTGTGTAAGCTGTCAGATGGCTGTGACGAATGGCGGTGCAGAGGGGAAGGTGAGCGACGTATTCAGTCTGAGAAAGTCAGAGAAACCCTCTACAACAACAAAACCACATATTTTCCTAACTTTACCCCTCTCTTTTGCAGGCCATTTACATCGACACAGAGGGTACGTTTCGTCCTGAGAGACTGAAGGAGATCGCCGAGCGCTTTGGTATGGATCCTGAAATGGTACTTGAGAACGTGGCCTATGCTCGTGCCCACAACAGTGAGCATCAGATGGAATTACTAAAGATGGCCGCCGCCATTATGGCACAGGACCGCTACGCTCTTATTGTTGTCGACAGCGCTACGGCACTCTTTCGTACAGACTATTCAGGGCGTGGCGAGTTGTCGGAGCGTCAGATGCAACTAGGGCAGTTCCTGAGGCAACTGACACGCCTTGCTGAAGAATTTGGGGTCGCTGTATTTATCACCAATCAGGTGACAGCTGATCCTGGGGGAATGTCGTTCGCGAAAGACTCTACCAAAGCTATTGGCGGGAACATCATTGCTCACGCCAGTACCACGCGCCTTCGCCTCCGCAAGGGTCGCGGGGAGAACCGCATCTGCACTGTGTTTGATAGTCCCACACTAGCTGAGGCAGACGCGCAATTTGCCGTTGGTGCAAAGGGTATATGTGACGCGACTGAGTAGTGTAGTAATGTGAAGGGTGTTGAGATGTTGTTTGAAGGTCTGTTTGAATGAACGCATGCTAAGAGAAGGAAAAAGTAACGAAAAATGAATGATATTGAAAGTTTTTGCCAAAAGCAGCATCTTCCTCTTACTATTTATCGCTTCACATTCTTGGGAATCTTGGCAGCGAAAACAGCGCCACCAGCACCCTTGCCCTTGTTAGCCTTCTTTGCCGCCTTCTTCTCAGCCGCCTTCTTCTCCTTGGCCGCCTTCTTCTCCTCGGCCTGGGCCTTGGCGCGCACAGCGCTAGACTGGTTCTGTCGCTTCCTCAATTCACTGATGTCCACACCAACAAAACTACGCTGGATCTTGGTAACTTTTCGGGCGCGCTTCTTTCCGACAATATCAGTAAGTCCCTTTTTGTGCCTAATTCTCCATGACTGGGTCCACACAAGCTTCGAGGGCTTCTTTCCCTGGAAGGTCAGACTAGCGGCCTTGCTGGATCCAAACCAGAGGGGCTTGCCGTCCCTGCACAAGGAGGGAGGAGAATGAAAAAAAAAAAGGGTGAAAGGGGGGCAGAACGGTGTTAGAGATCGACAAGGATCAATACTGGGCAGACCGCGGGACAAAACTCACCTCTTGATGAACAATTTACCATTTCCAGGGTAGATTCGGTAGGCGCTGAAGTCGCACAGCTCAGTTTTGATAACCATGACGTCTGCTGTTATTTACTGCGTGGTGATAGTGTTAGCAAATTTATCTGGAATAATCTACATGAACACTTTTTCTTGTCAACGCATCGTTGACGACGTACAACCGCAATCGCCGTCGACACCGTTGTCATTGCAAATCAGAGTCATCCAAACTGCCTCTCATGGGGGCCATCTCTTGACGTCGTCTAACAACTGTGCTGCCATCGGTCCGCGCCGGGAATCGAACCCGGGACCACCTCTACCCGAAAGAGGTATCATGCCGCTAGACCACGCGGACATATGGAGCTTGTTGTACGTTGTCCAAGGGAGGCTAAGTAATCACAGAGGCAGCCCAATTTTGGGAAGACACACTTGGGAGAAAGTGATCATTTGAGGTGACGCGACCCCGTCCATAGTAGAGGATATTTGATAAGCTACCTCGCCCCGCTTTTATAACGCGATCTGTGCACCACAAGTCGACCCTCGGGTCTCATTATCCACGTTCGCGAAATAGTGGGCAGACCAACGGGGGTCCTGCGCTGGTCTCACACACAATCAACGCACTTAAGAGCGCAAGTACCCGTTGACCAGGGATAATTGAGGCATAAGCCGCGACGTCAAGACCGATTATCATACACAAGTGCAGTGACGCCCTCACAAACAACAGGACTTGGGCAGACACTGTCGAGGCGAAAGGCAACAACAGGTTCATTCGGAAGGAAAAAAAAACACGTACTGGCCACCTAAAACAACGTGAAATTGCCGTGGACAAGTTTTCATCGGCAATAAACAATTTTTCTTACCTTGATCAAGAAGATGAAGTATCCCATCCCTTATTCAGACTCATCCGAAAAGAGCTCCTTGTCAGGTTGTTCAGGTAAGTTAAAAAAGCAACGAGACGGTACCTGTGCCGCGTAGTCCGCCATTTATTCGGTTTTTATTCCCGGACTTTGCTTCCCCCTCCACCCAACAAAAGGGGGGTTCGATTGCTTGGCCGGGTTAGAGTGAGCATTCTTGGTGCCGTGGGTGCTGAATGGCGAATTTAACCCGTCCGAGGCGTCTTGTTTGCCCTCTTCCCCATTACTTTGGGGCGTTGGCCCTGGGACATGCACTGCCATCTCTTCAGACGTCCTGCTCATCCCATTGCACGAAATCATCTCATTAATTAAGATACACCAGCCTACTCACACCTCCCTGCTGGCAAATTACTTGCTCATTGCGCCGTGCAGTTGCTCGCCCCCCCCATCCTCGACTAGAACGGTCCTTACAAATTGCCCCTACCACTTCTTTTTGCTAGCCCCCGAAAGTCTTTCTTCAACTGCAACGACTCCACTCAACCAAAGGAAACACAATGATGAGGACACAATCACCGGCGGCGTCGTCAGACGACTGGGTGGATGGTGTAATTGACCAGCTTCTGTCTGCTCGCAACAAGAAGCCCGGGACCTTGGTGGAAATCAGTGTCAGTGACGCAACTCAGCTTTGCTCCAAGGCCAGAGAAGTGCTCCTCAGCCAACCGATGCTCCTCGAACTGGGCGCCCCGATCAAGATCTGCGGAGACGTGCACGGCCAATATACTGATGTCCTCCGCCTCTTCGAATACGGCGGATTTCCTCCTGATGCCAATTACTTATTTTTAGGAGACTACGTGGACCGCGGGAAGCAAAGTCTCGAGGTCGTTTGCCTCCTCTTTGCCTACAAGATTAAATATCCTGAGAACTTCTTCATCCTTCGAGGCAACCACGAGTGTGCCGGTATCAATCGCATTTACGGTTTCTATGATGAGTGTCGTCGCCGATTCAGTGTCAAGCTTTGGAAGCAGTTCTGTAACACTTTCAATTGCCTTCCCTGCACTGCTGTGATTGACGGTGAGTTAGTAGTGGTGTTGTGGTCCGATTTCTGGTGTTGCTTGTTTGCTTGTTTGCTTGTTTGTTTGTTTGTTTTTTTTGTTTGCTTGTTTGCTTGTCGCTGCAACAGATGGATTTTCATCTCTCTTTCCCCCCCCTCAATTCGCCTCGCCCTCAGCACCTTCTAACCAACCTACAAAACCGGATTACCGGCTTGTTGCGCTTTTTGCAGATAAAATAATTTGTATGCACGGAGGTTTGTCCCCTGAACTGGAGAAGTTCGAGGACATTGCCAACATTGCTCGTCCTTGTGATGTCCCCGACACAGGTCTCCTCTGTGACATACTCTGGGCAGATCCTGACCCCTCCATCACCGGCTGGGGAGAAAATGACCGCGGTGTTTCCTTCACCTTCGGAGGCGACGTGGTCCGACGTTTCCTTCGCCACCATGACCTCGACCTCGTCGTCCGCGCCCACCAAGTCGTCGAGGACGGGTACGAGTTCTTCGCCGGGCGCGAGCTCGTGACCATCTTCTCCGCCCCTAACTACTGTGGCGAATTCGACAATGCAGGGGCCATGATGACTGTGGATGACACTCTCATGTGCAGCTTTCAGATCCTCAAACCGGCATCGGCGCAGGCGCGTAGCTCGTACCAGAGGCCTGGAACGCCAGGACGACGATGAAGATCATTTCTTTGTTTTGGGGGGAGAAGAGAGGAGAGGGAGTACGTGGAGTTTGGAGTGGAGGAGGAGGAGCCAGAGATAATTGTTTTTTGGTGGCAAAGTTCGCTCTTATATTATATTTACAGGGGTGAGGAGAAGGAGTGCAGTAGTGGTATAGGGAGGGGGGGTGGGGGTGGGGGGAAACTGGGACTGGGCCTGGGACTGGGACTGGGTCTGGGTCTGGGACTGGGACTGGGAGGCAAGTTGGAGTCAGAGTGTGAAGATGGTTTCGCAGCAAATCATCGGAAGAATTATGGTAATAACAATAACAATAACAATAACAATAACAACTGCAAGAGGATAACAGATGACCAATAACAGATGAACGAGTTTTGTGCCTGGTGGAGATTTTACTTTATTTTTTTGAAGGACTAATGGAGATTTTCAGAAAAACAAAAAATTATTTGTTAGTACGGGTTGGTTAGGACGCGGGTAAGGACGCGGGTAAGGACGCGGGCAAGGACGCGGGTAAGGACGCGGGTTGGGTTAGGACGCGGGTTAGAATGCGGGTAAGGACGCGGGTTGGGTTAGGACGCGGGTTGGGTCAGGACGCGGGTAAGGACGCGGGTTGGTTAGGACATGGGTAAGGACGCGGGTTGGTTAGGACACGGGTAAGGATGCACCTTCTCACTTCCAATCATTTTCCTTGCTGGTGAATTTTCTCAGCGGGAACCTTTCTCAGCTTCCCGCCGCTGGCCCAGTCCTCCAGCGTCACGTCGACACCTGACAACAGACTGCCCTGCTCTACGTCCGGGCCTCCGTACTTTGGGTTCCTGAAGGTGACATACATGAGCACTCTTCTCTTATCGGAAGTGTTTGCCGTGCCGCAATGCAGTAGCCTTGAATCCATGACCGCCGCATCCCCTCGCTTAAGGCAGCAACTTCGGTACTCGCATTTTTCAAGGAAATTCTTCTGCTCTCCCCCCCCCTCGTTGAAACTAGCGTGAGCAGCCTCCAAGTTCGTTCGAGGCAGCATTAAAGTCGGCCCCATTTCTAAATCGACATCCTGCAGTGCCACAAAAGCCGTGAAGAGGGGCGCCTCCCCCTTTCCCTCACTTTCGAACTTGTTGTCTGGATGCGTCGGCTGCCTGGGCGCGCCCGGATCCGCGACGAGAGCAGAGAACTCGTGCATGGCTGCAAGTGAGCCGGGATTTCCGCCTTCCACGAGCGCCCGAAACAGCTCGCCAAGCTGGCCTGCTGCGGCGTTCGTCTCAAA
>Ga0115555_1003356_pt1 | contig 10385 bp, 10 predicted proteins | sample COGITO_mtgs_1104_2_FD_87285 | JGI IMG/M metagenome (GOLD analysis project Ga0115555, IMG submission 87285) | Pelagic marine microbial communities from North Sea - COGITO_mtgs_110407 | ecosystem: Environmental > Aquatic > Marine > Epipelagic | place: Germany:Helgoland, sampling site Kabeltonne...
ATTTTTGCAGAGGCAGTTCCTTCAAAGTTGTAGAAGGGTTACGTAAAGGTTTTATAGTTAAGTTTGTCGTGTGGGGGGAGTTAAGGCAAGAGGGGGAAAAAGCGATTTCGACCCCTCGCTCCCACAGTCACCTCACCAAAATTGTTTGGTTGTGTTCTCTTGTACGCTTCACCAAATTAATTTTACAGCCAGTCAGCCTCTTCTTCTGTTTGCAGTCCTATTAGGCATGAACTGCACAATCTCTGGTGCTCTAGCCAGTGATCCTTGCGTGACTCCCTCGGGCCATGTGTATTCCAAGAAAGCTCTCCTGACCTACCTTACCACCTCCAACAATTGTGATCCCATTACAAACGCGCCCCTTTCTACCGACTCGATAATTGATATCCTCCCTGCTGGCAACTCTAGCTCTGCCGCTGCACCCACACCACCGACGATTACCAGCATTCCCTCCCTCCTCTCCCACATGCAATCTGAATGGGATTCTCTAATGGTCTCGCAGTACGAACTCCGCCGTCAGTTGCACGAGACTCGTCAGGAGCTTTCCCAGGCACTCTATCAGAACGACGCTGCCGTTAGAGTGATTGCCAGATTGACCATGGAAAGGGATCAGGCACGTTCAATGGTTGGTGGTGGTGCTTCGACGGAAGTTGAGCCATCTAGCGCTCCCAGTGCTGCCAACGGGGGTGCTGCCAATAGCAACAACAGCGACAATAAAAACGAGAGCGACGAGAACGCCATGACCGATGAAATTTCCTCTCCTAGCATTCCTTCCTCTGCCCTTACAGAAATGTCCGCGACTTGGGACGTCCTCTCCAAGGGTCGGAAGAAGCGTCAGCTCCCCCCCGACCTGGCTACGTCCTCTACCATCGGTGCCTACGCCGAAACGTCTTCGAAGAGCTACCACAAAACCTCCGGAAAGACTGGGATCAAGTCCATGGTTGTCAAGGGTGATGATATTCTTACAGTGGGGGCAGATAAGCAAGTCATCGTTTACAACACCAAGAGCGAGGAGGTGGTGGGGACCGCAAGTCTTGCAAAGGGACTCGCAGGAAAGAAGGAGGTTACCTGCGCAGATATGTTGTTGCGTGTTGTCGACGGAGAAGGAGAAGGAGGGAGAGATGGGGAGAGGAGAATTCTGGCGGGTGGCAGTGACGGTACAATTCGGCTCTTGGACTGCTCATTCAAAGAGGTTGACAAGGCCGTGGTGTGCACCTCCTCCGTCGTGGGTGTGCACTTTCACTTCTGCGGGAGCTACTTCCTGGCGGCCTGCTCGGGCGGCTCATTAGTTTTCGGGAACCTGTCTTCCCTCTCCACTTTTGTGACACTGCCTGACACTCCCGGTACTGTGTACTCCTCCTCGGCCCTCCACCCCGACGGCCTCATATACGCCTGTGGGACTGACGACGGCGACTTGAAAGTGTGGGACCTTAAGAGCTCCAGTGTCGCTACAACCTTATCCACGGGGCAGAAGGGGGACAAAATTGTTTCCATTACGTTCTCTGAGAATGGATACACTCTCGCTGCGGGGGCGGAGAGCGGCATGGTCACCATGTTCGACCTCAGGAAGCAGAAGGCGACAGGTGTGGCCAATGAAGGCGGCAAGGCCTTCGGAAATAGTGCTAAAGGGCTTTCTTTCGACTGCAGCGGCAAGCTTCTCGCTTACGCGTGCTGCGATGGCGTCGGGGTGAGCACAGTGAAACCCTTTGAGGAAGTAGCCAAATTCATCGGCCACAAAAAGGAGATCACCGGGGTTGGTTTTGGGCCCTCGAATAAGCAAATCATCACTGCTAGTATGGACAAAACTGTTAAGTTCTTTGGGGCAAACTAAAACCAAAATACAAAAAAAGGTACTGAAAAAAACACAACATGGGGTTAAAAAGGCTAACAACAAATGGATTTTTTTTAATGAAAGCATGGTTCTTTGTTGCAAATGTTGCGAATGGCTGTCGCACTCTACAAAAACTTCTAATAAAAACGATTCTTGGCAAAAAGGTGGCGAACTTTATTTATTTCTCGTCTTCGTCCTCATCTCTCTCTGTTTCACAGGTTGGCCTGCATAAATGCAACGATTTCCTTGCCCAACCCATCACCGCCGCCTCCGACAATTTTTATAATAAAGTCCACCCTACCAGTCCCAATTTTACTGTGTAACAATAATGATAATGCCCCAACGGAGCCCGCAGATATCATCTCATTGGTAGCCTGTATTGTTTCAACGACAGCGAACCCGAAGCTAGCAATTTTGGAATTCAGACCCTCCAAAGCGTAAGTCTTGGGAACAGATAGGGTGAATTGTTTCCCTCCAGGCGCGCCCCAGGAGCTCGCGAAAGAGGCTGTGTTTATGTTGCTTGGAATGATTGGTTGGTTGTTAGAGGAGAATTTTCCGGTCTGTGCTTGTTGTGAGGGGGGGTCGGAGATGCTCATTGATCCGAAAGGGTCGAGGGCGGCAGCTGTGCCATTGATGTTATTTTTCGAAGGCGTCGAGGGCGGGGAATCGAAACCCATGTCGAGCAGATCTATGGATGCCGCGGCGGGTGCTGGAGTTGGGGTCGGCGCTGCTGGGACTGGAACAGAAACTGGAGCAGGAACTTGAGCAGGAACAGGAGCAGGAACAGGAGCAGAATCTGATGCTTGCGTAGTCGTTTTCCTTGGATTCCGATTCACCCCAACATTGGTGGCCACCGACGACGACGACGTGGAACTTATTCCGCCAAAAAGAGCTGCAGCCATCTTCTCCTTCTCAGTGAGTTCGACAGGTTTGGGAGGAGACTGATAGGCCGGATCGACGGTCCCTCCGTTGTTGAGATTCCGTCCATAAATGTCCACGCCATCGTTCGCTTCGTTCTTGCTGGCCTCTATGGCCGCGGCTATGTCCGCCTTGTACTGCTTCTCCGCCTCGGCCTCTTCCTCTCTTCTTTGCTGGACTTTCTGCTCATCTTGGGGGGTTTCGACCATTGAAGGACCCCAAACTGCGGCCACCCCTCCCATGCTCAGGCCGCCACCGAGACTGCCTTGAAGCGGAGCGGACTGCTTTTGGGGTGAAGAAGAGATTCCATTCTCACCATTGCTGCCTGTATTATTGGTGCTGAGCTTTGTCTTGTTGATCGACTCAGGCTTAGCATAAGGCGTCATCTTGAATGCGGTCTTCTTTGCCTTCGCCCTAAGTTCAGTTTCATTTTCGTCATCGTCATCGACATCATTTGGAGGTGTGTATCTAATCGCGCCCTTGGCCAGACTCTCGGCGACAAAAGAATCCATGCACGACAGTTTTTCGTCCGCCTCGACGTCTTCACAAGACGCGTCAACCGGAAATACGTCGGGGAGCAGCTGCGGGGCGTTTTTGAGCAAATTCTGGAACTCCAGGCACCTCTGCTGCAAATCCACGTCACTTGACTTTGTATAAGCATCTATCAGACGAGCAGCCATGGGGGGGCAGGTGCCAGCTTGGGAGACGAGCTTCATCACGGCCGTCGTCAGGTGTCTCCGCGTTGGTCGATCTAGCTTAGGCCGGCGAGCAAGTGTACAAAGCTTACTAATGATATCTTCAAGGGCTAGGGTCTCACTCAAGTAACTGTACTCTCCCAACACCCAACTCATTGTCTCCATCAGAACCGGTGGGAGGCGACTCGTCTCGAGCAGAGCAGTGTACGTATCCACAGCGTCCCTCCTAAGCGCGATGTCACTTTCCTCGTCTTCTCCACTCCCCTCCGCAATCAACGTCATAAGGTTGTGGGCGACCTCTGCCTGGACGAGATCTCCACTAATACTAAATAGCTTTGTTATCGTTTTGATATACCACGTGTTCGTGGGGGCGTAACGCTCAGCGATCTGCGTTATTTGGTTGGTTAAGTCCTTTCTCAAGAACTCATCACTGGTGGAGCTCAAAAAACTGAGCAATTTATCACAGATGAACTCAATGTTAACAGGGTTGGTCATTCGGAAAAGCAACGCAAGCGTCTTCCTCTGCAGGGTTTCGTCGGGGTCCTCCAAACAGTCGATCACCGCGATCTGGTGCTGCGCTGCATATTTAGGGTGGTCCTTGACGATCGAGGCAAGCCCTGTCACGCCCAGGTATTTCAAGTTGTGATTGTTGGAAGAAATGAACCGGGAGATGGATTCAGCCGCGAGGTCCAGCAGCGTGTTGTTGGGATAGATTAGAGTCACAGCCTTTACGATCTCGTACATGACTGCGTAACCCGCATTTATTCCTACGTCCGCTCGCTTGAGAGATTCCGCAAGAATCTCGTACATTCCTTCGCTTGCGCTCTTGTCTCCTTGGCCAAGAATGGCCAAGATCCTGACAATCTTCATTTGCATCCAGGGGGCCGGCATGCGGTGGTAATCGTAATCAGCGGGGAGGCGGTGCTCCGTGATTTGCTTCAAAATCGAAACTAGTGATGGCACAAGGTCCTTAAATTTCATGGCATGACCGCCTCGGCACATTTTCTCGATTACGCAGAGGCTTGCGCACATGACGCTCGGATCTTTGTCGCACAGCACACGTCGGAGCTTCTCGGAAAGGGATGACGCAGATATCTGGTCGGGGCTTAACTGGTGGAAACGGTGCATAACTATGGTCGCTTTCTTGCGGACGAGCTCGGACTGGTGCGCGAGCAGCTGGGGGTAGGGGATAAAGTGAGTTTCAGGCAGCATACTAATACAGCAAGTACACGAACACACTTACCTTCTCCACCAGCGGAGATACCGCTGGGACCATATCTGAAGTAATCAGCTTGCAAACACCTGTTAGACCGCCGCACACCTCCAGTATGTTGCAAGACCCGAGGTCGCGCTGCAACTGATTTACGAGCATAAACCTAAATTCGTGATCTGGACTGAGGCAGCACCCGCATGTTAAGTACCCCGTGAGCTTGTGGATTATTGAAGTTGCTGCAGACAGTTCCACAGCCTTGATGTATCCAAAGGAGGCGTCGTGACCTAGCATTTCCACGTAAAGGAGACGGACCAGGTACTCTGAGAAAGGGATGGATGTAAAAAAAAAATGAGTAAAAAACTGCAACATGGGTGACGACATGGGTGATGACATGGGTGATGACATGGGTGACGACATGGGTGACAACATGGATGACAAAGTTTCTGATGACATGGAAGTTCACCCAAACCAGGTTATGCCGAAGTGCAATGCTGGGCTGCCCATTCATGCACCTGCGGCAACGACGCGCAAGTACGTGCAACGATACGCTCTCAGTACCTACCTTTCGCGGCTTTCTTGTCAGTGTTAAGGCCACCCTTCTTGTCCCCCTTCTTCCCTCCCCTACCCCCCAGAGCACCCAAATCCCCTGGGTCATTGGAGATTATCTGCTTGAGGGTCTGGAGCTCTGTAAGAACGATGCGGTCTTCTTCCTGCTTGGATTTTGCCTCGCCTATCTGCTTGACGAGATTGAAGAAGTCCTTGGAGAGGTGGGAGCCCGACATGACGACGAAGCGAGAGAAAAGGCGAACCGAATGACAAATAAACCTATGGCTGGAGTGATAGATGGGGCTTTGTTCGGTACTTGGGTTGCTCAGTGCGGCTGTGGGGTAAATGTGTCTGGTATTTTTGGCTTCTCAATGATGTTATTAGCGACACAAACTGTTTCGTGCCATCATACCGAAAAAAATCGGACCATGCCTCCCTCCCTCTCTCTCTCAGAGAATTCAATGCCTTTCCCGACAACAACATTCTCTTCGCCATCGGAGTGGGTGGTGGTGATCCTCGCCGCAGGATATGGAACACGCCTTGGCCGAGACATTGATGCCGACACCACTGGGAATTACGCACACCTCAAGGGTCTTCCCAAGGCGCTTCTACCGATTGGTGGGGAGCCGCTATTGAATCATTGGATCAATCAGTTCAAGGCGTGTCCCCGGATTACCCAGACCTATCTGGTAACCAACCATCTTTTCTACGATCAGTTTGTTGAGTGGGGAAAGCTTCCGAATGTGAATGTGTGTGAAAGCCACATTGTCGACAATGGAACAACGTGTAACGAAGATCGTAACGGAGCCGTTGTGGATTTAAAGATAGCGATTGATGCGTGCAAGGGGGAGATTGGGGACAGGCATGTGCTCTGTGTAGCCAGTGATCTGTTGTTGTACGATGATTTTAGTTTATCCGGCTTTCTGGAGGAGACCATGGGAAAAAAAGGCGGGGATGGGGCAATTTTATACTACAACGTTAGCTCTGAAGACGCCAAAAAGAGAGGGATTGTTACTACTGATGAGAAAGGCAAGATTGTGAGCTTTGTGGAGAAGCCACAGGACTGTGATGAGCACAAACTCCACAAGGCGAGCCCTGCATTTTACGCATACGCTCCCACCTCCGTGTCGCTAATAGATGAGTATATTGAGAGGAGCACGACATTAGAGGAGGTTGATGCGCCCGGTAAGTTTATGGCCTGGCTAATGATGAACCCGGCCATTAATATTTTCGGACACAAAATAAGTGGACGATTCGACATCGGAAATTTAAAGCAAGCGAAGGAGACCATCGAGTACTACAGCCAGGTGACCGAGGACTGCTGCGCTCGCACCGCCCTCATGGGTAATCCCAGCGATGGCTTCGGAGGTGCCACACTAGCTCTGCTCATTAAAAATTTCAAGGCAACAGTCACCATTTCTGAGAATGATGATGAGGGGCGCAACAAAGACGATGGCAAGGGGTCGATTCACCTTATTCCACACCCAGTTTTGGACAACTATAGTTTTAGTTCTCTACAGGGACTGCACGACCAGACAAACATCACCGGTTACTACGGGGGGCTTAGGCTGATACATGCAGCGTGCAAGAAGTTTTACGAGCTTGCTGGTCATCTTATCACTAAGCGGGGATTCCAGATCAAATACGACACCGATATACCCAGGAGCGTTGGATTAAGCGGGAGTAGCGCCATTGTTACGGCCGCATTTCGGGCACTGCTACGGTTTCATCATTTGCCCCTGGGCACTTTGGGACTTACATTGAACACATTGCCAGAGGTGATACTGGGGTGCGAGGTCAGCGAATTGAATATTTCGGCAGGTTTGCAGGACAGAGTGGTGCAGAGCTTCGGAGGCCTGGTTTACATGGATTTCCACGAGGATCACTTTGAACGGGACGACCACGGCAAGTATGAGTCATTGGACCTAAATCTTTTGCCCACTCTTTACCTGGCCTACAGCACAAAATTGGGGGGGGAGAGCGGGAAAGTACACGCCCCCGTGAAACAGAGATTCGCAGATGGGGATAAATTCATCATCGAGAGAATGCGCGAACTCGGAGATAACACCCTGAAGAGCGTCGAATTGTTGACCAAGAAGAAATTTTACGAATTTGGACTGCTCATGGAAAGGAACTTTCAATTGAGGCGAGAGATGTATGGAGACGAGTGTGTAGGCTTAGACTGCATCAAAATGATTGCTATCGCCAAGGCCAAATTTGACATTGTATGTAAGTTCAGCGGCAGTGGTGGCTGCTTTGTCTGCATGGTGGGGGACAAAGATAATGCAGGGTCAAGACTGGGCAGCGAAAAAATGGGTACTGTAGTTGAAGAATTCAGGAATAAAGGATTCATCTTCGAAGAGATAATCGTGAGTTAGAGTTCGGTAATTATTACTGGTGATACGGTTTCAGTTGTTTTTGCGCTAAATGGTTTGGTTAGTCTTTTATTTCATTTTGTTGTTGTGTTGTTTGTCGTTGTTACTCGTTCCGATTTGTGCTGTATTGCTATTGCCGCACTCTCTCTATCGGTTTCAATCTCTCGCTCCTCTTGTCTCTAATCGGTCTTTGCTCAACTGAAGGTGGAGTAGGGTCATTTGGACCGAGAGGTCATTTCATGGGTCGACTTGGCTTGGCCTTCTAAGGACATCCCGGCCGGGTCAGAAAATCTAACACAGCGAGTCTGCTGAAGAATAATGCATATCAGGATATACATTTATCACGTTCACCTTATGAACAAATTAAAAATCGCGATGGAGGATTCGCATTTCAACAGCAACGGATTTCAATTTCATTTCATTCACTCTGGTTATCCATCATCCATTTAAACGTCCCCCTTGCTCCAACCAGCGCCAACCTTAATCGTAGTCCCCCCCCCGTCCCCCTTCTTTTTCACGCATGTATCTCTTGGAGCTCTTCCGCAGCTGCGACGAGAGGAGCGAGTCGAAAAGGAAGGGATGTCCATTGCGTTAAAAACGACAAAGAATTTGTCAACAGCAACGTCACGTACGGAATTCTCACCTGACGGACGATATCTTCGTCTTCTTGGGTCACCTTCCCTGCGAACATGCACTTGATGGGCCTTTTTTTTAATATACATATGAGTTAGTTACACGAAGAGAAATGGTGGGTTGGAATTTTGTTCTTTTCCAGGACTATTGTCTAAAGGAACTTATCTTACCTCATCAGCTGGCGAATCCACTCCACATGAACGGAATTACCAATAATTTTCATCCGCTGCGGTTCCGTGAACTCCACTCGGTCTTCCGAAGCGACGAGTTCACCGCTGCTGCAGTCGATGCTGCCCGGGTATCCCCACCTCGTTGTCGAGCTTATAGCATGCAGACGTTCAAGCTCCAGAAGTGTAGGTTTGGAGACACGCTTTCCCTCGACAACTTTATTACCGTGGCCCGAAGCCTTGATGGTTAAGAAATAAGACTCGCCTTCAACCCTTGACCCGCCGCCGATGACAGCATTCACGCTCCTGTTAACAAGAACGTTCGCAAGGTCTCCGTCAGGATTCTTCGTCAGCGGACCTAATAGAAAGTTAGTCCAGATTAAGCGCTCCCTTAGGCAACTTGAATAAACTTCTCTAGCATCTGACTTAAATGCGGCGACTCCACAAATTTCGTCTAGTTTGTCCCGGTCCTTCTTCTCCATGTTTGTATTTTCAATAATCCACACGAACGTTTCATTCCTTTGTTCGCCAAGCTTTTTAATGACTTCCACAGCCTTTGGGAAGAGCTTCCCATTCTCCCCGGCCAATCCACGTCGCTCTGGATTGGCAAGTGAGAAATCCTGACAGGGCGGGGACGCGAAACAGAGGTCGGCCGGCCCGAAATCCTTCTCGTAGGTATCGATGCGGGTATTCATCTCGGGGTCGCCCAAGGGGCCTAGCCAGTAGTGTTCGACCCCTTGCCGCACCAGTTTCATGCGAAGACCCATGACGACTCCTTCGGACATGAGCTCCGAGACGAAACAGCGGATTTTGGATGGAGGGATACCCATCTGGAGAAGAGCATCAATCTCCGAACCCTTTCCTCCGGCGAGGGAGAAGACATTTATCTTCTTCTCGTCGTACTTGCCCAAACGGGCTCTCTTTAGGGTCATTTCGATAATTTCTAATGCACTTTTTACTACATTCTTACCGTTTGCATCCACATAGCGTTTGGTAATAGAGCCCTGGCCGTGTTTGTCGGAGGGGGTCTCGTCCTCGTCCTCGTCCTCGTCTTCGACTCGCTTAGTCACCTTTCGCTTCTTCGGCGGCGGCCGCGACGGCGACTTCTCTGTCGACCGCAAGATGATACTATTACTGCAGACTTCAGCCTCCCAGTTTCCAGAGGTGCCTTCCACCAAATAGCTCTCTACTTGCTTGAAATCATCTCCTTTGCCTATCGGAAGGAACTCGATGACCTTGACCTCATAAGTCTTCTTTGTCCCCCACTTGATATCCACTACCGTACCCACGGGAATAGTGGACGTGAAGGCCGCCTTGACGCAAGAGCGGGAAGGTCTCGCCGTTTCTCCCACATCTCCTTCTAACATAATGACCTCGCTCACTCGCTCAGACAGTACCCACTCGGGATCATTGGGTCGGGAGTCCCATTTTAACTCGACCTCCTTAATAATCCCATCCTCCACCAGAACACCTAGGACCTCGAGCACCTCAATAGCATTTATAGCTTTGCTATACTGGCTTGGTTTGACCCGGACAAGATCGCCGATCTTAAATGCGCCCTCCTTGTACTCATCACACTGGCAATTTGAGCATAGCCAAGACCCCTTTGAGTATTTCCCATCGCAAGCTTGATGGGCTACGTTGCTGCAGCGCTCGCAGGAGAGGCGCTGCGTGGAGCTTTTCTTGTTTATGCGGTTCAAGCAAATACAGCACGTAGTCGAAAGGGGATCGTCTCGCATGATCGACATGGCAGGTACCCCTGTTAGACGAGACGATCAGTTGTCAAAAACAGCTCAGAGCAGGAAAGGGGAATTTTCCCCTCCTTGCCTGACACTTTGATCTTCGGAGTGAATGGCACAGATAAGAGCCAAAAAATACATCGAACCCTATGTTAGTTTTTTCAGCGATTTGTGTCTGGGTATCTTTCTTTCGATTTTGGGTCATTTAGGGTCTTTTTGGCTCTTTTTTGTGCCATCTGTGGGCTGTTCACTCCGAAGGTCGAAGTGTCAG
>Ga0115555_1003358_pt1 | contig 10383 bp, 9 predicted proteins | sample COGITO_mtgs_1104_2_FD_87285 | JGI IMG/M metagenome (GOLD analysis project Ga0115555, IMG submission 87285) | Pelagic marine microbial communities from North Sea - COGITO_mtgs_110407 | ecosystem: Environmental > Aquatic > Marine > Epipelagic | place: Germany:Helgoland, sampling site Kabeltonne...
CGGATAAATGATGTACTGTTCCTTTTAGTGAAAGCTTCCGACTCTTCTGATTTTGGACTTTCTCAACTGGAGACTGTTTGGGCCTTAGCGTTTCGGTCTTTTGTGTGGTTTCAGGCTTTGGTGATATCGTTTCTTGCTTAAGAGTTATGACGTCGGAAGCAACTCCAGTCCGCTCGTTCAGTTTTTTAATAGTTGCGTCATCAATTCCCATTAACTACGGATGGTTTTAAACACGTTAGAGGGTGGCATTTGAGCTTTTCTAACATTGGACTCCTACTAACCTCAAACACGTTAATCTCCCTTTCCTTCTCCTTCTCCCCCTTCTTTAACTTATCTCCTGAAATTCCAACACACACCTCGTCAGCGGAAATCTCCTCGCCGATAAAGGATATCGTCTTCTGTTTGTCCATTTCTTTCTCTCCTCCTCCTCCTCCTCTTCTTTTCCCATCATCAACATCATTGCATAATCTAATCTTCCTCTCCTTGTCAGTGGCAAACCATCTTTGGTCCACCGCCCAGGAGCTAAGATCATCCCAGTCTGTATAAGCGAACCCAATCCTTCTATCGACACAGATGCGAGGCCCACCTCCGTAAGTTTTTGCGAAAAAATCCCACACCTCAGGCTTAACTCTCCTGTATTTCCCCTCCAAGTTTTCCCCGATCCTCACAAAGCCCATATCAACTCCCTGATCATTATCAATGATATACTTTACCACGTTCCAATTTGCAATCTCCCCAGGCGCACCCCTCTCTTCATTTCCACAGACAAAAGAGAGCCAATCCTCTAGCCATTTAGTCCATATTATGCAGAATCTGTCCCCTTCGTTTTGGTCCAGGCCTTCAAGCTTTGTCACAGTGGCAAGCTCAAGCTGTTTGCGCGTAAGGAGTGACTTTGGGGTGGGAGGAGCGGTGGTCGTAGCTGAGGGGGAGGACGCACAAGCACCCATCTACGGCGCCACTAGACAAGTGGAATGTAGCAGAAGACCAAAGTGCAGGTCAGAAGCCAGGTGAAAAGAAAAAAGGGGCTGTGCACAACACACTTTCGTCTGGAAGAGCAAAAATAAGTTGTGCACGCACAGAACGAGACTTTTCACAGATTATATACAGGAATTAAACATACAATATCTTCGTGAGGTTTTTATTTCTGGAGTAAGTTAGTAAAGTACCTAGTTTTTTTTCAGCTTAGAGCGAGCTTAGAACTTAGAGTCCGAAAGCAGACAGGTTCTTGAAGGTTCTCATAATCTGAATCTATCTCATATCTCATATCTTGCTTTTTCTTCTTCTTTGTTGTTCCCTCTCTCCCCTCTCTAATGAGACCTGCTGATAGACCCCACAAGAGGCCTGCTGTCAAGTACGGTCCGTCGTGGATGGAGATCCCAGTTAGTTCCCATGATAGGCTTCATTGCACTTGGCCTGCGGTACGGTGCGCTTCCTGGATTTCTTGGCTGGGGATGTTGGGGTTCAACATCGTGCCTTGCACTCGGAGCCCAAATATTTTGTATCAACGGCAACCCCTCTCCAGATGAGAATCCCTTGGATGCCTACTGGGCATTCGCAGGCCCAATGTGGCGGCGAGCTAATTGGGGACTGATGTTTATTTTAACAGGAACGTTCGTAGGGGCTGAAGTCCTCAAGATAGGCCGTAGTAAAGCTTTCGTAGGCACGTTTCTTGTCGCACTTCTCGTGGGTCCTTCGCCCGAAAAGAAAAATCCTCCACGCTCGGGACAAGAGTCTCGATGAAGAAGGAATGTCAGAACGGCTACGCTGCCCTTCTCTTCGATGTCTTGTTGAAATTTGGTACCAGAGAACTAATCGAGATAGCGAGAGAAACTAGAAAGAGGACTAAACTGATGATAGCGTAGATTTCATATAATTTTTCTACTGTTGTCTCCCCAAAAACCTCTTTAATGAGACATGCACTTGCTCCATCAATCGTTTCGGCAATAATGATGAAAAATATGAACAACATTTAATCAATCACATTTTGTTTTACTACTGCTCAGAACTACTACATCGCACTGATTCACGTCCTCGTGCTCCATGATCAGTTGTCTACATTCATCACCCCTATCCCACGCGCCCCTTTCAATAGTGACGACCAAGTCGATTTTCCCATTGTCTCTATAGTTAATTAACGCTCCTTCAAACTTCACCCCAAACTCCAGCAGCATTCTACTTATCTCCAACTCAAAAACTGCCGGTGAAGGCAAGAGCATCTCCCCTCTCGATCGAAAATCACAAAATTCAGCTCTAAATACAGGATTGCAGTGGACGTTGATACTGCCTACATCGACATCTAAATCGATGATCGCCTCTTGGATCAGCTCTCCAATTTGATGAGCGCTTGATGAACTCAGAGATTTGCTGAGTAAATCAACCTCGACATCAATCAGCACAAACGGTCCACTGTCTCGAATTTTAATGCCAATGGTATTGGCATCAACATCATGTTGAAACTTTTCAGCGACCAAAGTGACCACCTTTTTACATAGAGGGTCGTCAGTCTCCCTCACTGTATCAAGCAATTCAGAAATCGGGTTAAGAATTATTTCTGCTCCACTCTTGAAAATAAGCGATGACACTAAAAGCCCCCCAAGAGGATCAAAATAGGGATTATCAAAGACAAGCGTGGCACCGATACTAAAAAATGCAAAAACTGACGAAATTGCGTCAGCCCGGTGATGGAATGCGTTTGCCAAAAGGACAGAAGAGTTGGTTTTCAATCCAACATCATGAGTTACTCGATACATTCCCTCTTTTGCGACAACAGAGAAGCCCGCCATCGCCAGTCCAACTCGTGGATCCAGCATTTCTGACAAATGAGCCGCCGATTCAGCCGCTGATTCAACGCCAATTAAATCACCCGACATCAACATTGCCAACGATTCAAAACTGTAAAAACCAACTCCTATTCCAGTTGCCATCAATACACCTCCAACAAAGATTGTCCCCAGACTTTCAAACTTTCCGTGGCCATAGGGGTGATCTGAATCCGGGTCCTCCCTGCTCTTTTTAAAGGTCAGCAGCGCAACGACATCTGTGAGAATGTCGCTGAAGCTGTGCGCTGCATCGCTGATCAAAGCCGGCGAGCCGCAAAGAACCCCTGTAGTGAGCTTTGAGAATCCTAGAAGCGCATTCAGTCCAGCTCCCTGCCGAGTCACGATCTCCACCGCTGACCGGTTATCAGCCCCAGAATCAGAATCAGCTGTAGAAGAGCCCGATGAAAAACCTCGCAATGAAGGCGCAATCCTACGGAGGGTCAGCGCACGATCCCTCACCATCGGCAAGCGTCGGCCGATGACAACATGCATCGTCTATTTCAGGTGAAGTCCCCGAGGTGGACTTCCCAGAGTTACGGGAGGCCACAAACACAAAACAAGGAACTGGAATGCGGCAGATGACGCAAAAAACCGGCAGACAGAGAGATATTTTGATATTTTACAATTCAGGGGCACCTAGCTCACCCTGTTTTCGTTCCCGACCCAGAGAAACGTCGAGTGCAACTTCCACCCCACACCGTGGTCCTCTATACGATAAATTCCAACATGTCTTCCGGGGAAAAGCGTAAACGAAAGGTACACTATATGATGGGGCTCTGTGGAAACGGAGGATAGGTGACCTTGTGCACCTCGTGCTATGTGTCTGTGGAGGCAGTGGATTTTTTTTTGGGCAAATTGGAGTCGCTAACCCCTCCTCTTCTCCTCCTCGTTTCGCTTTTTTGTTTTCGCTTTTTGCGTTTGCTTCCCCTAATCGCACCTATCGCACCTATCGCACCTATGGCATCAATGTCACTTATCACATCTATATCACAGTCGTCGAGCGGGTCTTCTGACCGCCGTCAGATGGCCAAGTCGCATACGGCGAAAATCCTTGCGCAGCAGGAGGAGAAGAACACTAATTTCAGGCGTTTTGTTGGGGACGGAGGCGTGCGCACACAGGATTTTGTCGTTAATTTGGCCTTTAGGAATGAGCTGCCGAGGGTTCCTGTTGGTGCACGGTTCTTGGGGGGAGATGTTATGGGGGGAGGGCTGGGAAAAGAGTTTGTCGAATATAGCAAGCCTCCTGACATTGAGAGGGAGCACGCCTGGCGGCTTCATTCAGAGCTTGATTGTGGGGTGAAAATAGACACTGTCAGCCCTGAGTGTTATGAACTCAACACTGTTGACAAGCTTCAGGACGAGGACCGAGTTTTTGTGGAGTGGAAGGGGGGGATGGGCGACAGTGAGAGGGAGGAGTTGCAAAAGGTCCGCGAGATGCGTAGGCGCGGATTGACAGGTAACAAGTGGAAGGGAAGGAAGAGGAGTGACAGCTATGAGATTGGCCTCAAGGATGGCAAGAGTTTCTCCGAGAGCCGCATCCTCGATCGAAAGGCTCCAGAATACATGAAGCGTACAACTTACTTAGCCAACGATATACACCAGAAAAAGAACGAGTTCAGGTCGCTGACAGAGGTCAACATGGAGAAGGTCAAGGAGCTCGATGAGAGAATCAAGACGCATGCCGAAGCAAGTGGCCAGGGGGCCATCGACAAGTCATTTGCATTCGCCAATAGGCCCAACAGAGCCCGAATGAAGCACGCCACCAAGAAGAATCTTACCGTTGAATGGATCATGCCGCTCCTTCCTGATATTGATACCTGGTCTCACTCACTGAGTCACACGGACATCTCAACTAGTGAAAAGAACAACAAGAAGCAGATCAAATTCGCGTCGCGCAGCATTGTTGCCGACGTGGCTGTTAAGGAGTCCAAGGACAGTGGTGTGAAAACACAGCGAATGACCTGCAACCTCATCGCCCCTGCTGCTCCCAATGCGCCCACCAAGCTGGCGAGGGAAGAGTACCAAGTCACTCAGGCCTATGATTTGGAGGTCATACCTCTTCGAAAGGAGGGCGAGCCGGAGGTTCACTTCCTCCTCCGCGTCAGCCAAGAAGATGGCGCGGTTTACTACCACCCTCTCAACAGCAAGGTGAACATGTCAATGCCTCGGCCGGGCCCCAGGATTGAGCGCAGAGTGCTGCGTAGGGAAATGACCCAAGAAGAGAAAGAAGACGACGACAATGCGCGCTGCGATGTGGACATGGGCTTGGCTATCAAGTTAGGGAGAGTGGAGGAAGAGGATGTGGAAGAGTCTGGGGATGTAGGTGCGGCTAATATCGGGGCTAATATCGCCGCAGGTGGCCAAGACGACCAAGATATGCAATGAAGGAAGGATTAAATTTGACTTTAAATTTGTATATTTGCCAAAACTGCAGCTACAGCTTCATACCTAAAGCAGCTACACTTTTTCCATACCTATTCTCCACCCATCACCGTCAACTGTACTTCTCATCAACTGCACTTCTCATCAACTGTACTTCTCCTCTCGTTTGGCTATCTCCTCTAATAAAACCTCGTCAACTGTTTCTTCACCAATAGAATTGTTCTTGGGGTTGGTCTCTGTCATCCACGAATCATCAAATTCGAGCTTCTGAGATTGGTCAGACACCATGCCCGGCAGATCTGCCAGTCCGGCCACGAGGACGACCTCTGCCCCTTCCTTGAGCATGGCCTCCTTTATTTTGCTCCCCTCCCCACCGTCTCCGGGTACCAAGACCCCGATGGAACGTATCCCCGCTTCCCTGCCGCTGACAATGTCATCAGGCGTGTCTCCAACGATCGCTGCGGCGTCATACTCAGAGGGGGACACTCCCAGTAGCCTCAGAGCCTCCAAGCAAGGGAACTTGTCCGGCTTGAAAAGCTTCACTTCTTCGCCGTCGTCCCCGACGGTGATGCAGTCTTCCATGCAGACACAGTGCTTCACAAAGGAGGAGAGTTCGAATCTTTTCAGGAAAGCCTCACAATCTTTCCTCGGTCGTCCCGTGACAATCGCTATGTTGCCATTCGTCCGCTGGTAAAGATCTTCCAGGACTGCTCCCAGAAGATGATAGAAGATGATAAAAACAAGAAGAGAAGATGGGCAAGCGGGTAAGACTGAGAACACAGAAGCAAGACAGCACAGAAGCACTCAACCCCTCACCGAGACATCTTTACTCACCCTTCCTCTCTGGTATCAACGTCTCGAGCTCGTAGAGACCCTTAACATCACCAGTTCCTTGGTAAAGCTCCTCAAATTTATCAGTCACTTCTTGCAGTGAGGGGACCTGCACTGCCCCTGACGCCGAGCCGGACTCCCCCAGCTCGCGCTTGATCAGACACAGTGAAAGCACCCAGTCATTGTTGCAACCCCCCTTGACCTTCTCTTGGTGCACAGTTTCGGGAGTAATGGTGCACCCATCACCGACAAAATGTCGGCAAGTCTCAACGATGGAAGTGCGGTACGACCTTCCAACCTCGGCCAAAACACCATCCATGTCAAGCAGAATGACCTTTAACGGGAGCGGCATCCTCACTTTCCTCAAAAGTTCTCTCTTATTGTCTGTGAGAGAGGCTTGCAGATTTTTGCCCCGAACCCCCCCCCGAACCCCGAACACAATCAAACACTTCGAATTCCCACAACTCTTAAATATTCATCAAAGTCAAATTTGCGGCATAATTCGAATCGTTTTTCATTAGAGGCCAAAAACCAAAACAAAAAACCCATTAGTTTGGAGAACACTTCGAGCTCCCTCCTTATCTTTTGAATCATTCGGCAAGAGTATGCTCCGTAACTTCACAAGCAGCGCTCTGCGCAGCCACCCTTTACAGCGAATGCCCCGGGGACTCCAACGACACCCCTTGTCTCTGGTAGCGCAGACGGCTGACTTCCGCATGTTGGGAACTTCCGCCAAGCAGCGCAAGGCCAAAAAAGCAAAGAATGTTGTCTCCAAGGCTGCCCCGACCACGTCGACGCAAACGATCACCGCGCCGACCAGCAGCGCTCCCCAAGCTCCTAGCCCATCGACGATGGCGATGCACAAGCTGCCCCAGCCCGACTCCAACCCAGACTATGGTCGTATTGTTGCAGTGACGAGTGGAAAGGTGAGTGGGAGTGATGCTTGCGATTAATTTGTGCCCCCCTTGTCAATTCGCGCGCTGCTGCTGCTGCTGCTGCTGCTGCTGCTGCTGCTGCTGCGCGATGTTTTCTCCTGTAAAAAAACTCTTTACCCCCGAAACCGACTTCCTAACGAACGAACGGCCACAGGGAGGAGTGGGCAAGACTACATCTGCCGCTTCATTTGCCATGGGAATTGCCAGTTTAGGCAATAAAGTTTGTGTAATTGATTTCGATATTGGACTTCGCAACCTGGACATTCACCTGGGCGCAGAGCGACGCGTCGTCTTCGACTTTATCAACGTTCTGAATGACGAGTGCACTCTTCAGCAGGCTCTCATCAAGGACAAGAGAGTGGAGAACTTGAGCCTCCTTGCCGCTTCCCAAACCAAGGACAAAGACAGCCTAACGGTCGAGGGCGTGGAGAAGATTCTAAAGGAGCTGGTAGAGAAGTTCGATTATGTGATTCTCGACTCGCCTGCTGGTATCGAGAGCGGTGCCAAGCATGCCATGTACTTTGCAGATGACGCTGTTATTGTTACCAACCCAGAGCTTTCCTCCTGTCGTGATGCAGACAAGATGATCGGTTTCATTTCCTCCCGCTCCCGACGAAGCGAGCTCGGCGCCACGCCAGTTACGCAGTCTCTCCTCATCACTCGATACGATCCAGAGCGGGCTGAGCTTGGCGAGTCCCTCAGCATTAATGATATCCAAGAGGTGAGGAAGAGCGCCAATACAAAATTTCAACATTTACACCACAAAAAAAGCAAAAACGATGAAAAACTCACACGAAGTACGTGACGATTTTTAAATAACACGACGCAGCTCCTCGGCCTCGACCTTGTGGGAGTGATCCCGGAAAGCAAGTCGATCCTGACGTGCACCAACAACGGAACGCCGGTGATTACCTTGGCTGACAGCGGAGAAGCTGCGGCTGGTGCTTACAGTGACATGGTGGATCGATTTTTGGGAGAGGAAAAGGAGATGAGGTTCATCACCCCCGAGCCCGCCTCATTCTTCAAGAGAATCTTTGGTTAATGCGGACGGTGGTGTAAATGTAATAAGAGCACAATGTTGTTTTGCGAAGACTTGTGTGCAGAACTTTTCGGCCACCATTCATTCGACGTGATTCTCATTGAACATTCGTTGTGTTCAATTTGTTGCTCTCTTTGATGATAACTTTTCAATTTAGTCCGTGTCTGTGTGTGCCAAAACAACTCTTTCCGTTTCACAAGCTACTATTTAAGCCTTTCCAACAAAATCTTTGCGCCCTTCTCGCCACCCTTTGCCCGATTTGCGATCGCTTTCATGTCCTTCTTTAGTTCCTTGACCACCTTGTCGTTACCGCACATTTCTGCCAGAACAAAGGCCCCTCGATTGCTACTTCCTATCTCCTTCAGCATTTTCCCCTCAAACAACACCCTGACACTTTCCACCGTCTTTTCACTGCTCTTGAGCACTTTCTGAAGCACCCTGTGGCTAACATCGCCTTCGAACAAACTTTTGTCGCAGGCGCAGGCATTAGCAATGATTTCCGGCAGGTCTTCCTCAACTCCCGCAGACCTTCTGCCCTCGCCCGCGACGCCTCTAAGAAACCTCCCAGCACTCCCTCCCGCAACTAAAACCTCCCCAACGTGAGAATTTAGCATCTGCTTGATGTCGGGGGAAAGATACTGCAGCAATTCTGATTTCTTGGTCGTGGGCGATTTCTTGGATGTCGGGGCGTCACAAATCTTGGGCGTCTGCAGGAGATCAATCTCCCAGGGGTCAAAATCTTTCTTGTTGACCCCGGTTAAGTCATCAGAAGTCTCCTCTCGGTCATCGTCGAAAATCATCCACAAAAGAAGCTTGCATGCGTTGGGGTTAAGGACGATTTCAAGGAGGGGATGTTTCTGTTCATCATCACCAGAGGCTTCATTTGAGGCGGTCGATTTTAAGAGCTCGCCGAGTACAGATTTTTGAATCGCAATAGTATCGTCGGTACACATTACTAAGCGCATAATGCTAAAGTAGGCGAAGTCGTGCAGCATACCGCTCCGCGAGAAGCCCTTGAAACTTTTGATAAGTTTTTTCCGAGTTTTGGCGTTGCTGTACGCCGCAACGTTGGCGATGGTGATAGCTCCGGATCTACTACTGACGATGAGACCGGCAGAATCAGCGATGCTGTCTCCAAAGGCCAATAAAGTCTCCCCGTCTCGCTTGGAAATTTTCTCGTCAAAGTTGCCCTCACCCCTGGCGCCAGTAGATAGCTCAGTGGTGAACTCACCCATAAGATTCTGTACATACGTAAAGTGCGAAAGTCCCTTTTGCACCATCTTACTAATAACATCATTCATGGACAATAGTAGTGACTGCCGACTTTTGGGGTGCTTCTCCACAATGCTCTTGAGGGTGACTGCCTCCCCGCTGTCAGTGACACTCACCCCGCCAAGTAGGACCTGGTACTCTCGTCCGTAAAGTTCGACCCGCAAGGATTCTCGGAACTGCTTAGGGAGCTCTTGAAACATATACTCAATCACTCGGGCACCCACCGCATCGGTGGCGATTTTGGTAACGTTGGATTTTATTGTGCTGACGAGGGTTCTAATGTCCGCATTCTTCTTCTCCTTGCTGATCTGGTGGGGGAGCGTGCCGACAGAAGCACCGCAGCACTTCTTCAAGAGCTTAAGGACTATGAAGTGAGCGTACTGACTCGTCGAAAGCTCCTTGACGAATGGTTTGAGGGCCTCCAAGATCACTGTGCGTTGTTCTACATTTCCATTCTGAACAAGGCATTGGATGACGCGACTAGTGTCGTGCTTCCGCGCTAGGGAGCACAACTCGCCCTTAACCAGTTCGAACAAATCATCCGTCATCTGTTTCGTTTCATCCTTGTCGGTCGAGGCCCTCAACACGTTCCACTTTTGCTTTGCAGTGGTGATGAGCTGAGATTCGTTCTTCTCTGGCTTCAGAGGAGCTGCCTGCTTGCCACTCGTTTTACCGCCGTGTTTACCGCCCGCACTGCCGAAAGTTTTGGCCTTTTTATTGCTATTGCCAGATTTATCGGATTTGTTCTTGCTATCGTTACTGCTAACTGGGCGCTTCATTGTAGGAACCACTGAGGGGTATCACGCAGCAATTTCTTTAGGAATAATTCGAATTGGCAAGTAAAATTTCTAGCACACCGATGAAAACAATTGGGGGGAAGGTGGAAAGCCAAATAGATCAATGTAAATGCCTCTTTTCTTTGAGATTCGAAAGGCGGAAATTGATTTTGGCTGGTTTGGTGGTGGAGTCCGGACCGAGAGCCCGATTTTGCTGGGAGGGGCTCAATTCCCGAACCAATTTCAAGGCCAATTGCACCACTTCTAACCCTCATAAACTCTCTTCCACGACTGTACTGCCCCTTTGACTCATATAAAATCCATCTTGA
>Ga0115555_1003364_pt1 | contig 10366 bp, 6 predicted proteins | sample COGITO_mtgs_1104_2_FD_87285 | JGI IMG/M metagenome (GOLD analysis project Ga0115555, IMG submission 87285) | Pelagic marine microbial communities from North Sea - COGITO_mtgs_110407 | ecosystem: Environmental > Aquatic > Marine > Epipelagic | place: Germany:Helgoland, sampling site Kabeltonne...
AACAACAACAACAACAACAACAACAACAACAACAACAACAACAACAACAACAACAACAACAACAACAACAACAACAACAACAACAACAACAACAACAACAACAAAAACAAAAAGAAAATTCAATCTCTCACCTTCATCTCCTTTAGATCTCTGCTGGTCTCCTTTCCCAACTTCTGCTCTTCAACTAGCCTCCCGTCAATGGAGAGCCCCCAGCGTTTATTTTCCCCTCGTGCGGGGCTGCTCCCAGTGAGCCGATGCAAAAGGATCTTGGCTCCCTCGAAATCACATGCAAAGTCCGGATGTTTTGGGATGAGAAGAGTCGGCTCATTGTCAATGAAGGCGGTGGAACCGGTCCATCGGAACGTATGAGTTCCTGTAGCAGGAAGTAGAAAGTTCCACACTTGCTGAGGCATAGTAAGTACGCCCCAGGCGATCTTATGACTGACTGTGTCACTTTAGAGAAGAGGGCTTGGATTGTGGTGCACAATAAAACTTAAAAGGAAAAATATTTCGCGAAGTTGTCTGATAAGTTTATGGTGGAGAAACTGTGGTATCTCGCGTTTTTTTTTTGTAATCTCTACAACCTCCAAACATGACTTGGCACGGGGTCCGGATTACTCCCGGATTCTTGGAGATGAAGATAGATTCATGCTCAAAAATGGGCAGTTACCCCCACCTAATCTGATATTAAGAAACAATATTGTTACTGCTGATCTCTCAATCCGTAATATTGTAGGATTTCCTACCGAAAAACGCCCATCCATTCGTTTCTCAGGAGTCCCTGTTACAATCCGAGAACCTTTGTGACGGCGGAGTTGTCATTACAGATTTGACCCAACGTCGAAGTCAGGAATCCCACCCCCACCCTCACCCCCACCCCCACCTCCCCACACACGCCTTCGTCGGCCTTGCCTTGTCTGTTTGAATGGCTACGCGCCGTAATACTGTCAGCATCGACTTAGATGCCCTCCCTCAGCACCATATACTAAAGTTATCCTCTCTGGCAGCCTCGGCTCGGGCTCGTCTGGGTGGTAAGGATGCAGCGGCAGAGAAGGGAGAGCCGTCACTCTACTCTTCTCCTGTATTTCAAGGGTATTCTCTTTGGCTAATGCCCTCTGGTGAATCCCTTACATACCTCAAGGAGGTGATTGCATCACTTGCCAGTGACGCTGGGACAGAATCTTTTATCCCGCACCTCACTGTCCTCGCTGCTATTAAGGACAAGCCAGTCGAGTGGTTGCTGGAAAAGCTGTCCGACTATGAGCGGCGGCTCTCGCACAATTTTGATGACATCTATGTTCCAATTCTTGACCTCCATGGGTTGGGCGGTCGTGACCTTTTCTTCCAGTCGATTTATGCACACCCGGTGATGACAAAGAGTATTCAGATGGTGAACAAACTTGCTTGCGAAGTATTTGAGCGTGAGGTAAGTTGTGCATAAGTAATATAGTATCTACCATCTCATTTTTTAACGATCGTTGCTCTTCTCGCTAACTCTCGCAACCATTATCGCACGAAAACTGCCATGAACAATGTTACTTACTTTTCGCCGCTAGGGAAATGGTTGCGGTTACGATGCGGCATACATGCCTCACTTGTCCCTCGTTTATGGTGACCTCCCTCTTGAGGAGAAGACAGAGCTCATGAAGACTGCCACCAAAGCAGTCATCGGAAAGAAGTACAGTTTTGGAAGTCTTCAGTTGTGGGACACGAACGGGGAGGTGAGTCGAGGATCCCGTATTACATTTTGATCATATCAATACTTTTCTAATCCTCACTTCTCTCTCTCTCTCTCTCTCTCTCTCTCTCTCTCTTTTTCATCTTCGTCTTCGTTTTCGTGCAGCACACTGAGTGGAAATGCGTCAAGAAGGTCGCCTTGCCACTCCCGATTCACGAACTGACGGAAGGGGGAATTACTAGTCATGCGGACTCGTCGGGAGACGACGAGCACAGGGGACTGTTCCACTTTGGACGTCTCAAGATGATGCAGTGGGCAGCTGCTCGGAAGGCCCTTATCCACGCTCACAAACGTGTCACAAAGGTCAAGAAGAAAAAGGTGGTGGGTGAAGACCGAAAGATGACCGTACAGGGAACCGAGTCCTTCTCCAACTCGGACTCGATCAAAAGAGCGGGGAGGGTGGACAGTAACGACAGCCAAGGGAGCGACGCGAGCAGGGAATTGGTCGACATACACGAGCACGAGGAGCCCTGTATTAAGAAGGTTACCCGTCATAACAGGCTCATGCAGGAGCTGAATACCAAAAACAGGGAGTCCCAGCAGTCCACCATTCAGCAGCACATATTAGAGCAGCTCTCGGCCGATTTTAAGCAGCACTCGAGCCTCAACGATGATGAGGGGAGCGGTGACGAGGACGGGGATGACATGCACCCTGTCCTCGAAATCATTGCCAACTACGATTTCGACGGAGGTATTAGCAAGGCCGGAATGAGCTGGGGAAAGGTGGGTCACGCCGCAAAGAAGACCGGAAGGGGAATCGAAAGGAGAAAATCGGCCCTGATGTGAGGATTGTTTTTGTTTTTGTTGGCGACGGAACGGTCAGTAGTAGTCCAGTGGTGGGTGGCTAAAAAAAATGTTTTGCTATTTTCACGATGTGGTTACATAGCATCGCACAATTTAAAAAATTGAATGATGTAGAGAAGTTTTGGTTTGATGACTGACTGTTTTGTTTTCCGAAAAAATCCTTTTTTATTGTTAAATTGTTTTGTTCGAGAAACGCGCCTCGCTCGAACCGACGCTCCGACATCGTCAACATGCTCGTCGCGTCGATCGATCACGGTTTCTTGACGGTAATTCCATCCTTCCCGGCGATGATGACAGCGGTTGTCATGCCAGTGAAGATGCCGTGATCAACAACACCGACAGTCTCCTTCAATTCCTTTGCCATGGCCTTCACATCCTGGATAGGGGACTCGAAGTGGAGGTCGACGATGTAGTTCCCGTTATCAGTAACGGCGATATCATCTCCGTCGACCTTGTTGTTCGAGGACGAACCCATGCGAAGAACAGCCTTGGAACCCTTACAAGAAGGCAAACCCTCGACAGTCCTGAGAGTATGAAGGTGGCAGAATGGAGTAATCTCCACAGGGATGGGAAACCCCGGTCCAAGCCCAGAGGTAATCTTAGACTCGTCGACGATGACGATGAACTTCTCCGCCATGACCTCGACCATCTTCTCCCTCAGAAGTGCACCGCCACCACCCTTAACCAAATTGAGATCAGGGTCAACTTCGTCCGCACCGTCAATCGCAACATCCAAACGTGAGTGAGTGTCCAACGTAACAAGCGGGATACCAAGTGAAAGGGCCTGCTCCTTCGTCCTCTCACTAGTAGGAATAGCGACGATGTCAGTAAGGCTCCCGTCAAGCAGCTTCTGTCCGAGACGTTCCACGGCAAAATACGCAGTGGAACCCGTGCCGAGACCGACCACCATACCAGAGGTGACGTAGTCGTCGACAGACTTGTACCCGACCTGTTGTTTGAGCTCGTCTTGGGTCGCCATTAGGGTTGATTTCGTGAAAATGTGCTTGTGGGTTTGATGAAGAAAAGAGGAGGAGGAGGGGGGCCGGAGGAGATAGCCGCGTGCAAAGGATAGGATCGTTATAAAAAGTATAGGGGACTTCTGCATGCACCGTTTGGTGATAGGTTGCAGTAATTTGCGAGGAAATTTGGAATAAGTGAGTAATTGGTGAGATATGTGTAGGGATATATACGTGACATCTCGATGATTCCGGGGTGCTTCGCAGGCACTACTGAACCCTTTATTACAAAAGCGGACAGAGAGGAAGCACTACTGAACCCTTTATTACAAAAGCGGACATAAAGCGAAAATTCATTTACCATGGCTTGCTCGAGTGGGTTTGTTGGAAGGCTCCCAGCACGTTCCCAGAAACGCATTATCCGCACGAAATAATTTGTTTTAGATATTTTTTAACCACGAGCATTAGGGTACACATATGCTAAGCTAAGCTCGCCCATCGGACCAAGTCTTTTTTTCGTATTTGAATACAGGTGACATGAAGAAGGCGAGTTCATATAGACCTCCGCCGCCCTCCTCCTCCTCTTTGTCGTCATCCTCGTCCTCCCCCTCGTTGTCGTCGTCGTCATCGTCGTCTGAGGATGAATACAATGATGGGAAACCTTCGCTCTACAATGATGGTTTTGATGCTGTCACGTCAGAGGGTTTTGGCCAAAGTGGCTCAACTAGCAATGCGGGGGTTTTAATGCTGCCGATGTCGACCACGACTGTTTTGATTAACAATAGTGGTGGTAACGTAGATACAGTATCGTCGTCGAAGGAAGGGGGGAAGTTGGTTAAGAAGGCGAAGAAGGAGGACAAGAAGAAGGCGAAGAAGAAGGACAAGAAGAAGGAAAGGCGGGGAAAGAAGGAGAAGAAGAGAAAATCGTCGAAACGGAACCGGAAAGACGAGAAGAAGGAGAGAGATAAACCCGAACTTGATGAATCTCGAAAACGCAAGCGTCTCCCATCCCCCTCTCCAGCTTTGATATGTAGAAATAGAAATACTTCATCACCACCCCTCTTTTCGTCATGGCTGTGCTCCCCACCCCAATCCGTGTCCCTACCCTCGCTCATCGCAAGGAAAAATGTCGATATGTCCTCGTCCGCATCCTCCGTCCGTGCTTTAATCTCTTCCCGCCCTTCTGATCCAATTGGATATGTTTTGTTATCATGCATTGGCGACGACGGGGGCCTTTGGAGTGATAGGACGTTGAGCGTGTTGTCTAAGGGAATTGAGAGGTGCTGTACTAATGATAATGGTCTGATGGAAGGAGGATCGGGAAGAATCCTCTACTCCCGCATCCTAAACGAGCACATCCGATGGGGGAATAGAGGGAAGCATCTCACCCTCTCCTCCTCATCAGATGCAGATGACAATGACCACAGTCCGAACAGGACGGACGAAATCCGGCTCTTCGGAAACGAGGGTGTTGCTGGGTGGTGGGGGAGAGTTCGCCGCTCCCGCGGTGCTGGCGGGGGAGGAGGGGCAATAGATGGACTACTCCCGCCGACGGTTACGGGGGGAAATATGGGTGTGGGCCTGCCCCCGACGTTGTCGACGACGTTGTCGACGACGTTGTCGACGACGTTGTCGGCCCCTTACGCGCCCGCACCAGTCGGTCTACCGCCAGTGCTACCACCGATGTATAATCATGGTTTACCAATCGCCAATGTTAACACTGGCCTCGGTATGGGTAGAGGCGTGAGCAACCTACCGTCATGGATGACTGCACCTCCGCCAGAACAAGCTCCTCCACCAAGGGCGCCGACAATGTCCTCTCCCCCTCCTCAAAAAGAAATTCATAACAACAGGTGGACCATGCAAGACAGGGACATGCTAACAACAATTGTTTCCACCTCGGTATTAGGTGGTGCGAGTGTCGGGAGAATATTTTCATCCGGGGATGACGATGGCGGTGCTAATTTTAGAGTGAAGGGAGGAACGTGGTGGAACATCTTACGACCCGACAGAACAAACCAATCTCCGGGACCAAGAGCGTTGGAATATCTCCTCTGGAACCTTTGCCGCCTCGGGTGGTCAGAAAGAGTTACCGCTGGGGTGGAGGGGGTGTTGGTGGGCGTTTGGAAAGGCGGAAGAGGAGTTGGGGGAGTTGAGGGGGTGAAGGAATGGTGGGAGGGTCGTGAAGCTGGGCGTGGGACTGGTAATAAGGACGTTAATAGGGGGGGGAAGAAGAACGGAGGAGGGGATGATGAGGATGAGGAGGTTTTTGACGACGACGTTGGTTATGACGATTCCGAGGGGGAGTCCGAAGGAGACGATGATGGGAAGGAAGTGTCGTTCGTTATTGACACTACGGGGGACGTATCTGATGATAGCGATAGCGGCGGAATCGGTGGAGATGGCGACGATAACGGCGACGATAACGTCGACGACGATAATGACAGCGACAATAACGACGACGACAATAACGACGACGACAATAACGACGACAATAACGCCCCGCCCACACCTATACCCAGAACCAAAACCATAGAATACAACGACAAGACACAAACAGCATCCCACCTCCGTGTCCTGCACTCAATCGTGCCTGAAGGAAAGAGAGGTACTTCCGCCGCCACGACCGCGGCGGGAAAGAAAGGAGCCGAGACGATGTGGAACACCTACTCTCTCGATGATGAACATCTTCTTCGCGCTCGATCATTGCTAGGTGATGGAGAAATTTTGTTCAGGATACCGATTGGTTTGGAAGATGTTGAAAGCGAGGAGGACGTGAATAACTGTGTCATGTGGGAGGATATTGACCGATTATTTAGCGCAATCCTCCCCCCCACCTCCCCCTTACTACCAGTACTGGACAACCAGTGCCTGATTTGCATGTTTTCACACTTCGGTGTATCCTACCCACGCTCCGCACCGCCTTCGCTACCTCTCTCCCGTGCTGGCTTTTCTTTGGACGATGATGTATACGAGGATGAATACGTCAATTTCCTCCCCTCTCTTCTGCAAGACAACGAAAAACACCGCGTAGAGTATTTGTTGGAAATATTCCGCAACTGCCAACTGTGGAGGGAATACGCTAGTCTGGTTCTACTATCCACCAAAACCGGGGGGAAACCAACGGCGAAGGAAGTGATCAAACAAATCCTAAAATTGTCGAATGGTGAGGTTGGTACGGACGTGTATGTCGAGGTCGGTCGACGGAGCGTCATTGACTCTGCCAATACCGACAGTGACGATGGAAAGAAGAGAAATGACGAAGGCGTGAAGATCCTCAAGAAGATGGCGCGAGAATTTTCTCTCCTCAAGACCGCGCCGAACGAAGCTGGGGGCGAAGCCGGCTGGGGAGTGAGAAGGAAGGACGAACTGTCGTACCTCGAAGCGGGGTGTTTACTACTAGAGTCGTCCTCCTCGGAGAGGGAAGATGTTGCATGTTGCGTTGTGGAGGGGTGGTGTGGTGTCGTTTTTTCCAACCATGACAGTGATGGGGGAGGTACAGATGAGAGAAACCGTACGGAATTCTGCGTTGGTGTACTTAGATCGTATCTACGCACCTACTCCCACCGAAACGACGAAGAATCATTCGGGGGACTTTTTGAGCCGATGAATATTAGATATTACCTATTGGTACTGCTAAGCGTTTTGGAGGGGAAGGGGCGTTTGGTAAGTGATATTGCGACGGAGTTTGTTGACGATATAGGAGCACACGACGGCGAAGATGGGGAGGCGGAAGGAGAAGGGGAAACGGAGGGAGAGTATGTAAGGAGGCGAGCGTGGATGTTCGACGTGAGAGAATGTCGAAGAGGTCTTGAATTGAAGAAGAAGGACAAGGACAGCAAAAAGAAGAAGAAGAAAAGAAATTATGAGAAGGAAGACGGTAGAAATTTAACCGCCCTGACGGCCGTAGCTAAGAGATATGTTGATGATCATTATCTTCCGGAGGTGGAGGAAGTGGTTGAGAGGAGGATGAGGATGTGGGAGAGCAGGGACTGTGGCGATGATACGACCGTACCCTCATGGAATAAAAGCACCCTCGGTCCCCCGGTACCGCTCCCTATACTACGGTTTCATCTGACCTTCGCCGGTGCCGACGCGGTGGTTGATACCACGAAGAGAATGACTCGCAAACACCGAATGGGCGGAAAAGTTGGGACGGATGAAGTGAGGGAAGTGTGTGGGTGGTTGGGGAGAGTCTGGGACGCCTTGAGGGTCGGCGACGGCGACGGCGACGGCGTCGGCGTCGGCGGCGACGCGTGCACCGACAACAACAACAAAGCCAAGAAGGCGAAGCGAAAGAAGCTGGCGAAGAGGTTCAGAAGGGTCGTGGAGAACTTTGCTCGGGTCGGTCCCGGGAGAGGGGAGGAGGGGGTTTGGGAACTATTAATCCTTATGGAGTCCCCCGTTTCCGCCGGCTTGTCCGATGTGGCGTCGTCGTGGTCGTCGTCCCCCCCTCCTCTCCCCGTCCAGACCCGCCTTAAGAAGGTGGTCCGCGACATGATTGCGTGGAACCACACATCCCGCCACGTCCGCCTCTCCGCGCTGACGTTGTGCAGGGGGCTTTTTAGTGAGGAGGAAGGGAGGAGGATGTGGAGGCAGATGGAGGAGGGGGTTGATATGAAGGTTTAGCTTTTTTTAGAATGAGTAGTACCCTAGGTGTAAAATGATTAGAGTTTTTTTTCCAAGGCGGCAATGTGATTTTACTATGAAAATGATCCGCAATCGTATAAATATTACTCCTTTCTCCTAAAATTAATTATTTTTTTTTAGCATTTCGTTACATTTCATTTCTATTTCATAGGCCAACAGCGCTAATTATTTGCGTATAAAATTGTTTTTCTCGACCCAATTACTCTCCCCCCTAATTCGCTCAACCCTACTCCCTTCCCCCCTCCTCCTCTTCCTCCTCTTCCTCCTCACTCCCCCCCTCCCCCTTCCCTCCCCCCTTCCCCTTCATCCTCCTATTCTCCCTCTTCGTCGTCACGACCTCCAGCTGCCTGTTCATCGACTCGAGCTTGACGACAAGCCCCCTCTTCTCCTTCGTCTTGATCCTCTTGCCGTACTGCGCCGTCCTCTTCCCCTTGTTCGGCGCCTGCGCGCATCCGGATCCGAACAGGTGCAGCTGCCTCAGCGACTTGCACCACGCCACGAGCCCCACTACGAAGTGCTCCCCGAGCAGCCTGCACCCCGTGAGCACGCAGCTCCTCAGCCCCCTCATGCTCCGCCCGACGCGGTACTGCACCGTGTTGACCCGGACGCAGTCCGACAGGTCGAGGGACTGGAGGGAGGGCAGGTCGAGGTTCAGGAAGCTCACGGAGCCGCAGCCGGAGAGGACGAGGGTGAGGAGGCAGGAGCCGGAGAGGGACGCGCCGGTCACGCCGTCGCAGTTTATTAGGCTCAGGCTCTGGAGGGAGCGGAGGGGGAAGTAGGGGAGGGCGGTGATCTGCTCGAGGCTGCTGAGGCCGGAGTCGGACGGGGCCGGGGGGAGGAGCGGCAGGGAGGGGGCCGGGGGCAGCAGGGAGGGTGCCATTTGGGAAGGCGGCGCTCCCCCGGGGAGGTAAGGGGCGGATCCCGAGAACCCCCCGGACGGCGATTCGCGCTGCACCTCCGCCTTCTCCGCCTCCAGCTGCTGCAGCAGCGCATTGTTGTACTGCTCGAGGCTCTGGCTCAGCCCGCCCCTACCCCCGCGTTTCCCGTCCGCCTCCGCCGCCCTGCCCGCGGATATCCTCCTGTCGTTCCGAGGCTTTATGGTCTTGTTCTTCGCGGTCTTGTTGCCCTTCTTCCCGCTGTTGGGGTGGTGGTGGTTCTTGTTGACGTTGGGGACGGAGTTGCGGGAGTTGTTGTTGGAGCGGGAGTTGCCGGCCCCGCCGCCGCCGCCGCCGCTGTTGCCGGGGCCGGGGCCGGAGCCGGAGGGCAAGGCACCAACGTCCGACGTGCGGACGCCCATGTACCGCTCCATGTAACTCTCCCCGTTGTCGCTCCCCATGCTCCCGGGCGACTTCCCCGGGCTCTTCCCCAGCAGCTGGTTGCCGTTTCCGTTGTCGTTGGCGTTGTTGTTGTTGCCGCCGTTGTTGTTGTTGTTGTTGTCCTCGCTTCCGAACGGCGCCTCGTACCCTATGTCGCAGACGAAGTCGACGAGGGGGGCGATCCGCTGCTCGACCTTACGCCCGACGCCGACGTGGGCCCTCCTGCAGCCCTTGTTGAAGCAGCAGCCCCGGAGGTTGCGGAGGCAGACGGGGACCCGGTTGTTGTTGCTGTTGTTGTTGTTGTTGTTGTTGTTGTTGTTGTTGTTGCTGCTGCTGCTGTTGTTGCCGCCGGCTCTCTCGCCGTCAATCTTGTCGACCAGGGGTACCTGGTTCGCCAGCGACTTGTACCTCCTGAGAAGCTTCACGTCGTCCCTGACCCTCCTCAGCTGCTCCGCCCCGCACTGCAGCAGGCTCGCGTCCTCCCTGTCCCTCGCGGCGGCCCTCGCCCTCTCCTCCTTACCCCTCCTCCTCTCCGCCTCGTCGTCCGAGGAGCTCGGGACGAGGACACCGGCGGAACGGAGCTTCATCTGACGACGCTTCTTCTTTATTAGGGAGCGCTGCTGCTTCTTGGAGACGGCGTGGGGGGGGGAGAGGGGGAAGGAGGGTTGTTGTTGTTGTTGTCGTTGGGTTGTTGTTGCGCACACGGCGGCGGCGGCGTCGCCGTCGCCGTCGCCGTCGCCGTCGTCGTCGCATCCGTCCATGGGGAATATGTTTTCGTCCTTCTGCGCACCGCCGCCGCCGGGGCCGGTGTGTTGTGGGCAAGGCGAGAGTCGAGGGGGGGTGGAGGGCGAGGGCGAGGGCGAGGGCGAGGGCGAGGGCGAGGGCGAGGGCGAGGGCAAGGG
>Ga0115555_1003368_pt1 | contig 10363 bp, 8 predicted proteins | sample COGITO_mtgs_1104_2_FD_87285 | JGI IMG/M metagenome (GOLD analysis project Ga0115555, IMG submission 87285) | Pelagic marine microbial communities from North Sea - COGITO_mtgs_110407 | ecosystem: Environmental > Aquatic > Marine > Epipelagic | place: Germany:Helgoland, sampling site Kabeltonne...
CGGATTAAGGGAGCGCGAAAGGAACACGAGAAGAAGGACACAAAAGGCGAGAAAAGAAGGAAGAGCGACGTCGCGCAGTTGCTCCTGTTTAAACCGCTGTTGCAATACGCGATCGAATCCGTGCAAAAGTGTAATTCTCTCGTGACGTCGTGCGCGGTGTGCGTGAGTACAAAAGAAGACGCAAAGTTCGCGAAAGCGTTGTGCGAGAAAATGACGACGACGTATAATGCGTCTTCGTCTTCCGTGTCGTCGTCGTCGTCGTCGAACAAGAGCGCTGTGACGACGTTGAACGCGACGACGACGACGGAGAAGAAAATGACATTCTTCGAAGTCCTCGAAGTCGAAGGCGAAGGCGGCGACGCGAACGCGTTGAGAGAGGTGCTGACAAAAAAGGAGAAAATGAACGAATCAGAGGACGAAAACGTTTTGGTCGTTTCTCACAAGACGGTGTTTGACGTCCCGCTGGAGGAGATCGCGACGGCGCACCGGCGTCTGGACGCGTCGTTGACGGTTTTGATGTCCGAGAGGAGAGCGTGGGATGAAATCGACGCTAAATACGGACGCGCGCCGAAGAACGCGAAGTATGTCGGTTTGAGCGACGACGTGGAAGAGAGTAGTACGAGTAGGAATAGGAAGAGTAAGAAGTTGATGATCAAGAGGTTAGTGTTTTCCTCGAGCGAGAGCGAGAAGACGGTGAAGATTAATCGATCGGCGTTGGATTCCGCGGGCAACGTTCGAGCGAGCGTGCGGTACAGAGACGTGCGAGTGTATTGTTTTTCAACGGCGGCGTTGGTGAAATGCTTGAAGAAAGTATCGTTAGCGAGGAGTAGTAATGGTGCGAAGAGCTTTTTGTCGTTGAAAAATGACATCGTACCGGAGATGTGCAAAGCGCAATTTTGGAATACGGCGGCTACGAATAAATGCGACGACGGTAAAGAAAACGACGTCGTTGAGAACGGCGGTACTTTGAGCAAGCCCGTCTTGGCGATCATTTGTCGTCCGGAACAACAGCGAGATAATTTTGCGTGCGAAATCGAGCGCGTTACCCCGCACTTTCTAGAAATCAGCAAAGAGATTCTTTCCTCTGCGCAATCTTTAGTCGGCCGAGAACCGTCCGCGAGACACGAAAACTTCGTCGCCTCTGACGTCGAACTCGGAGGTAAAGCCATCATCGGCGCGCACTGTGCGATACTCCCCGGCGTTTTCATCGGCGAAAAAACGCACATCAAACGTTCCGTCATTTCTCGCGACGCTCGCGTCGGCGCCAATTCGAAGATTACAAACTCCGTAATCGGCGCGAACGCTCGCGTCGAAGCAAATTGTCAAATCGTAAACTGCGTCGTTGGCGATCGCGCGCGTGTCGGTAAGAACAGCACTCTGAAAGAATGCGTCGTCGAGTGCGACTGCGAAGTCGAGGAGGATGAAAACGTGAGAGAGGAAACGTTACGAAAGAAAGACGCGCGATAATAGAGTAGTCATATGAGTCGCACTTTTCGTGAAACGCTCGTTGAAAGAATCCTTCACAGAAAATTCAAAATTTCCCCCGCCTTTAAAGTCCAATCTCTCTTCTTCGCATCTCATCATGAAGCTGAGCGAGCATCCAATCTCGCGCGTCCTTTACTCGCGCGAAGACATCGCTTCTGCGGTGGAGCACGTCTCGTCTGCAATTCACGCGCGATTCGGAACGTCGCGTTTTTACGAGAACGTTATTTTCCTCCCGTGCATGACCGGCGCGATGTTTTTCGCCTCCGATGTCATGCGACGGCTCCATCAGATGGTACTCGAAGAAGAAGAAGGAGTAATGGTGGACTTGGAACTGGGATCGTGCGTCGCGACGTCGTACGAAAACGTGAACGCATCCGGCGTCGGGAGCGAGAAAGTGAAAAACGTGCACGTGAAAGGAAACGTGCGTGGGAAAACCGTCGTCGTGATCGAAGATATCGTGGACACTGGGAACACTCTGGTCACCTTGTGCGACGCTTTATACGCGCAAGGCGCGAAAGACGTGCACTGCGCGACGCTCCTGAATAAACAAGCGAGAAGGAGAGAAGAGAACACGAAAGCGTTTGAACGGTTACTGGCGAGAGAAAATGATGCAAATGAGAGTAAAGAGGAAGGTTTGTATATCGGCATCGAGTGCGAGGACGAGTTCGTCGTCGGCTTTGGCTTAGATTACAACGGCGCGTACCGGTGCTTACCGTACATCGGCGTGTTGACGGAGAAGGCCATACGCGAGATGATATGATGATGTGTAATACTATAGTATCTATCCTAGCGTAGTATCTATCCTAAATTCGTATATTCACGAAACAACTATTATTCGTTCAACAGCAACGCGTCGACCATATCTCTTTCGCTCTCGACGCCGACCATATCTAACAACGAATTCGCCGCGCGCAAAACTTCTATCCGCAAACCAATGCTATCCTCTTCTTCTGTCCTATTATTACAATTATTATCATTATTCTTTCTTTTTCTGTACAACGCGTCGTATTCTTTCATCGCGGACGCGAATAACTCCAAATCCTTCCTCTTCATTCGCACCGCGCCAATCGCGGATTCTTCTGCTTCAGTCTTGTTGGTCTCGAAATGCACCACTCGCGTGGCATCCATTATATCTTTTCCCCCGACTTTACCTCGCGCGAGTTCCAGCGCGTTTTGTAAAATCTCCGTGAACATGTGTTCCGATTGGCCGCTGAACGCGCTCGTTCTTTTTCTTCCTATCGTTGAAGAAGACGAAGACATTCTCGCGCGAACGCGTACCAACGCGTAGACGTTTTCTCGCTTTAAATCGATCGTTTTGTTCCGCGCGTGTGACGTTGTTCTTTCACGACGAGCATCATCATCATCATCATCATCGTCGGGAGTCTTAGTATCGTCGTCTGTTGCTGTTGTTGCTGTTGGTAACGCGGGCATCGTCGCTCTCGTTTTGTGCGTCTTTAAGGAGATGGCTTTGAAACCTCTTTCTTCCGCCGGAAAGAAAGCGTCGCAGACGACGCGAGTGAAGAAGTGGAGAAAAAGCAATCGCCCCGGCGTGACAAATTGGATTCGTCGCGAAAATGTCCTCGTCGGTGTTCAAAGCGTCGTCCTCTTCTTTTCTCAAAAGCTTCTCTTCTTCTTCTTTATTAGCGCGAAGTAAACGAGAAAACGCGTTCGCTTTTAGAAGCGCGACTCGGAAAGTGCGAGGCGGGAAAGCGTCTCAATCGTCGTCTCGATCGTCCGCGGGGGATTCCGAGTCCGATTTGAGCGCATCGGTTCCGGATGTGAAAATCGCTCGAGACGTGACGTCGACGACGCTGAACGTCGTTCGACGGTTTCAAGTCGACGTCGCGAAACCACCCGATGATAACAACAACGATAAAAGTCCGGCGAACTATTGCAAGTTGCCCGCGAATCAATACAACGTCATCGACGAAGATAAAGTTGAAATGCTGGAAGACAATTCGTTCGTGGTGTCCACGGGAGTGCAGAAGTTCTTGTTTCTCACGATCGAAGCGAAAGGACGGGTGAAGATCGAAGAAACCTTAACGGGAGTGAAACAAACGTTGGAAAAAGCGGAGATGATTGATGTGAACGGGAAGAACGGTAAGATTGTGGACGCGATGAATAAGAGCATCGGGCGCGTGCGAGTGGTGAATAGCGTCGTGGCGACGACTTCGGACGAAGGACGGAAAGAACACATCGAGAGTCAGTTGGAGTTTAGCGGGACGTTTACGGAGGGAGTGTTCGCAAAGATAGGACCGAGGTTGAACGAAATTGCGAGTTTTGTTTTAGGCGCGACGCTTCCGTGGTTTTTAGAGACAATTGGGAAGGATTACGAGTTGTGGGCGGTCGACGGAGAGCGACAGAAAGCGAAAATGGATATCGGCGGGATGTCGCAGACGATTTTGAAAGGCGCGAAAGGGAAACTGCCGAGCAACGTGCGGGAAATTGAAGTAGTTTAGTAGATTGTTATTTTTATTACGATTCGTCGTGCTGGACGAAATTAGCCGCCAGTCGTTCCTGTAACGTCGCCGCGTCGTCTTCTTTCGTCTTCTTCCCGTCTTTCCCTTCTTCTTCTTCTTCTTCGGCGGCATCGGTGGTGATGATATCCCCTTTTTCGCCACGTTTGGCGTTGAGTAAATCGTCAGAACCGCCCGAGGCTAAAACACCACCTCCACCAACTTCGTCGATGTCGATTTCTTTATCATCTTTTACCTTCGTAGGAAAGTGTAGTTCGGACTTTTTATCCGCTTCGCCTTCGTCTTCTTTGTCGCCGCCGAGAAGTTTCAGATTTTCTAATCGCGCCTTTTCGCGTCTCGCTTTGACTCTATGTAACACCGTTTCCTCATCGTCTTCGTCTTCGTTGCTATTCCTGTCCTCATCTTCCTTACTATTTCGGTCTAAAAAGGCATCCTCATCTTCCTCGTCCTCGTCTTCACCGTTTCCTAATCCCATGCGAAAATGTTTCCTTTTCAATCCGGATTCTAAATCGTTCAATAAATCCAACGGGTCTTTACCGTCGAATCCGAACCCAGCTTTGGTAAAGTTGCCACGCATTAACCCAATCGCCTCTGTGACGTTCCCGTGTCGCCACTTCAGCTCCTTGAGTTGCGATTTGCGCACGCGGTCTTGCTTTTCCAACCATCGCACGCGATTAGTCAACGTGTCCATGGTCATCAAAAGTTCTTTGATGACTTTTTTATTCACGCGGTTCTGCGTCTCCATGACGCGAATGGCGCGTTTCCAGTAGTCCGCTCTCAGTTGTTCGCTATCGATGTAGTTCGCGCCCGTTACTCTTGGCTCTTCTTCGTCGATGGAACATTTCCCAGGCACCGCGCAGTGCACGATTTTCTCGTTGTGTTTGACGTTGATTGAAGTACGTACCCATCGACCTCCGTTTAACTGAGCGTCGTGCCTTCCCATTTTATCTCTCGCGCGCCATCCCGAACACTCGTCGAACGGCCAATAGCCGAGTAAACCGTATTCCAATCCCGTCAAAGTTTTCCCCATGTTTTGCTCGATTTCTGTTTGCGTTCGATCGACGTTCCAGACTCGCAACTCGTCGATTTCCCCGTTGAAACCGCTCGCCGGTTTGTCTTGATCGTGGATAGCGCCGATCAAAACGCTCGTCGCCGGGTCGTGCGCCTGAGCGCCTTCTCTTTGTGACCCACGCAGCGTACCGTTGATGTAAATTTTCGATCGTCCAGCTCCGTACGTCACCGCGACGTGCGTGTAATACCCGGCGGGGATAGTAACAGTCGACCTCAATCCCCACGGCGCGACTTCTCGGTGAAAAAAGACGTGTCCATCCGGTTCCAACTGGAAAAAATATTGTCCTCTTCTCGCCCGATTGTACTTGGAAAACACAACCCCGCCAAATCTGTACGCTTTCAGCGCCTCCGCGTCCGTGTTTTGCGGCCTCGCATGCGGCCTTACCCATGCCTCAATCGCAAACGGCTTCGCGCCGTTGAAATGAAAATCTGAACTCGCTTCCAACTCCACGTGGTTCGTGTGTTGTCCATCTAAATACATCGCGCAGCCAATCGGGTTCGCTTTTCGCCTATCCATCGGATCTCGCCTCCAAAAGTTATCCAACGACGCGTCCACGGCAAACTGCAAACTCTCTTGCATGCCCTGCACGCCAAACTTTCTCAAAAAGACGTTGTACTCCTTTCTCGAAACGAATCCATCGTTGTTGGCATCAAAGTGCCCGCTAATCGCCGGCGCTAACGACGCTGTTAAATTCTGAACATCCTTCGCGTGTTCCATCAATAAAATGACCGCAAAATCGTTCCAATCCACCGACTGTTTCAACTTGAAATGCTTCTCCCAAAAATCCAACGCCGTTTCTTCGCCGCTCGCGCCTCTGTTCTTATACTTATCCGTCTTCGTATCGTGCACGCGCAATCCTTTATACGGACCCGATTTACTCACGGTATCATCATCACCCATCATCATCGTCGGCGTTAATTTACCCGTCTTCTTCAAAGTCTCATCATCCACGTCCGCCGCGGAGTAATCAATCGTCGAGTCGTCGAAGTCGTCGTCGTCTCCTGACGTGCCGCTCGTCAGCCATTTCGCGGCGAAAAACATTTGTACCACGGTCACGACCACGCCTAAAAAACACAGAATCTGTCGACTGGTAAACCCGGTTTTCTTCAGCGCTCTTTTAGCCTCCCGTCGGAGCCGGTGCGAGGCGTCGTGATGCGAAGATCCGTTCAACGCGTGGTGATGTCCGTTCAACATATTCGTTAACTCTCTCTCTCTTTTCTTTTCGGTTTACTACGACTCGATTTTATATATCAACACACGTAATTTGGCTTGACGACGACAATGCACACACACGCACCCAAAACTTTCAAACGTTCGCACAAAAGAAAGAGAGAGAAAAGAAACGAGAGTCAGTCGCGGGGAGAGCAGTAGAAGCGGACTAAATCAGTCGCTGTTCTCGCGTTCTTTCTTCCCACCGTGTTGCGTGTGTTCGTGCTGCTCGTAACTAATTCGTTGAAATCTTCTTTGTGGCTGTTTTTGTTCGTTTTTTTGAAGCGAAAAATCTCTCCTTTTTTCCTCTGCTTTGCCTCTCAAAAAAAGAATCATCCGCACAAGTTTACGCTCTACATTTTCTTATTCACACACGAAAACGATATTATACGAACAAAAATGGCACTCACTTTAACCGCGAGTACTGTCGTCGCGTCGGTTAAGCCGACGGTTTCGTCCAACAGACGGTGCGTTGATGTAGTTTGCGCTCGAATTTCGAGACGATGAGATTTGCGCTCTTTTTTTTTGGACGAGAGTGGGAAGATGTGGGCAATACGCGCGCGTTTTTTAATGGTATTCCTTTATGTGCGGCTTTGGAAACCAACGGATGGTCGGGGTCTTCTCTCTCTCTCTATCTGCGCGGCTTCAAATGAGAACGACGCGTTTGTGGTCCACATATGCCCAGAGCTCGTTCGCGTGCACCGCTTCCGTCGTCCGCGCGCGTTCGTAAACTTTGTCATTTTTTGGATAATCCACAAAACGATCCGATGATATCTCTCTCTTTTTATCGTAAACTCACTCTCTTTCTTCCTTCCTTCACACCTGCAAAACAACAGATCCTCCAAGGTCGCGTCGTTCTCCAAGACCGTCGTTTCTGCCCCGATTGTCTGGTACGTTTCCAACGCGTGTTCTTTATTTTATTTTACCCGTTCGTTCGTTCGTCGTCGTTCGGATCAAAGTCTTTCAAACAAAGTTCCCGAAAGAAGAAGAGGATAAAAATTATACTCTCTGCTCTTTCTCCTTTTTTCTTCGAAAGACTGTCCAAATCGAACGCGTTTTCGCAACACGAGAACAATCAGAATCAGTCGCTGACCAACTCTTTCTTTGCATTTGTCTTCTCTCGCTTGCGCCGCTTTTCACTCAAACAGCAAAAGAAACGTCGTCCAACAAAAATCCCGCAAATCCGTCGCCACCGCCGCGTTGTCGCCGATGGAAATCTCCCAAATCGCCGACGCCGCCGCGGAAATCGGGGACGTCGCCACCACTTTGTTCGGTTGCACCCTCATCGGTTTGGCGCTCGGTTTCGTGTTATTGAGAGTTGAATCCACCGTCGAAGGCACGGATTAAGAGAAAAAGAGAGTATTTTGTATATTTATAGCGAAGTCAGAGAGAAGAGGAAGCGAACGAGGACGAAAATTAGAGAAAGAGAGAGGAGGGGAAAGAGACAGAAATGGAGAAAGAGGGGGAGAGAGAGAGAGAGAGAGTAGAAAGTTCAATGTAAAAAGCAATGCTCATTTTAGCTCTTATTTTTACGCGCGTATCGTATTCTTCTGCCTGCGCGTATAACTTCCTTCTTCTTTGCATTCTTTCGAAAGGGAAAAAGTCAAATACGAACGAAAAACGCGTCAGATTTTTCTCTCGAACTACGCTCTTTTGCGTGTTTGACAGAGAGAAAGAGCGCGAAGAGGAACGAGGAGGAGACGTTTGAGTTCACACGCACACATCACGCATGCCTGTGCCTCCAAGGCAGCCCTCGCGAGGGAACATGGAGGCTTTGTTTAATAACGCTTTATCGTCGACTTTAGCATCGCGGAGAGGCAGAGGAGGAGGAGGAGACCAACACCCGGAAACGACGACGACGACGAGTGGTACTGTCATACAGCTCGAACCGAACACGAATCGAGAAATAACGTTTCGGGTGTGGTGTCACGGGTCGTGCGCGCGATTCACGTGCGCGTCCACGTTGGACGAGGAGCATTTACCCCCAACCTGTCCGGCGTGCGGCGAGAGCGAATTTTTAGAGCTCGTGCCGTTTCGAGAGACGGTGGAAGAACACGGGTTGTTTTCGGAAGGCGCGGTGTGGACGGAATACGATCGTCCGGCACGCCGCTTACCTTCGCCGCCACCCACGAGGCAACCACCACTTGCATTCGATCGGATGCGAATGATAGAGGATATGATTGAGCGATCGATGAACGGGGATGGGAACGTGAACTTTTTCGATTTGGACGACAGACGTTTCGAACAACCGCTGAGCGAGAAGGCGAGGGAGGAAACGCTGCGAAGGTTTACGATGATAGAAGAAAACAAAGGAGAGATGGACGGGAAAACGAAAACGAAGAAGAGGAAAATAAGAAAAGGCGGCGGTGAAAACGAGAAGGATGAAACGCAGTGCGCGGTGTGTTTGGACGAGATGAAGAAAGGCGAGGAGATGTGCGAGTTGAAGAAGTGCGGGCACGTGTTTCATTACGAGTGCGTGGACGAGTGGTTTAAATCGAAGAACAGTTGTCCCGTGTGTCGCGACGTTTTGGAGAAAACATCAACGACACCAAGAAAGAGTCCAGGGTCGAGGAGTGGCGGCGGTGGCAGAGGTTTCCGAAACGCCAGCCAACAGAGGAGGAGGTGAAAGTCAAATAGCAAAAAATGTAGAATACGGAGAACGCGGCATGAAGAACGCAGCACGAACGCGAGAGAGAGTAGAGCAAAGAGAGTGAGAGAGAGAATATATAAAACAAAAGCAAATTTGTAGTGAAAATAAATGAATATCTTTCGGTGAGAGAATCGAAACGAAACAAGAGTGAACTTTGCTTCTTTAAGTATGATATATCGTCTAAAGGTTTATATTGCTATTACAAAGGTCTTACTATTGTCTCTGGTTCGTCCGCGAAATCATCAAATTACTTGTTCGCTTGCAACTTCAACACCTTCTTCACAATCTTTTGCTCCTCAACCAAGAACGCGCGAACGATTCTTTCTCTCACCGCACCGCCCGACAAAACCCCACCGTAAGCTCTGTTCACCGTCTTCTTGTTCTTCGCTAAGTGTTTTCTCGAGTACTTTTGGGTTCTCAAGTGAGGGACGCCGTGGATTTTCCCGTGGTCGCCAGACGGCGTTTGCGGACCCTTCGTCTTCTTCTTCACGTACTGGATGCCTAACTTGCCGCCCGGAAGTCTGAGCTTGCGGATCTTGTTCGATCTGGTCGCGTAGCAGTGTCTGTTTGTTCGATTAAGGAGAGAAAAGAATCGGTAAGCACATATAAGAATCCAAAAAACAAGAGCGAGAGCGAGAGAGGACCCCATCGGCCAAAAGAGAGGAAGACACAGAAAAAGGAAATCGAAACCGACTCCAACGCTTCGCCCTCCATCGATCATCCCGCTTCTCGAATCGTCGTCGTCGCGCGCAAAGAATGCACCCGAGCACAAATCAAGCGCGCGTGAGCCCATTCCACCTTCGCGTTTCCTCCTCTGCCGCCGCGCGTAAAATTTCGCGCAAAGTCCTTCTTCTCTCTCAAAAAAGGAGAGAGAGAGAAAAACGCGCTTAAAATTTCCTCATCCGCATGTATACACACATCACCCTCACGCGCGCGAACGAAAAACGTTCCGAAACGCGCTCGCGTCCTCTCCAACGTTATCCTCTCCTCGCGAATAATGCGAGCAAAAAAAAAACGACGAGAGCATCTAAAACCGTACCGTCTTTTATACGTGATTCTGGCCGTCATGTGTAATGCTTTGATTTTGCGGGTCTTTCGAAGAATGAGGGTCTTTCTTCTCTGCGCTTTCGAGAGACAAAAGAACGCTCTCTCGTTTCAGCAGAAAAAAAAGCAGCTCAAAAAAAAAAAAAAAAAAAAAATTTCTCTCTTTTGTTTTTTCCTCCATTTTTTTCCAAACGCTCTCCTCCAAAAAAGTAGTGCACATTTCAATCGAGATGAAGAAGGAGGAGATGAAGAACAAACGAGAAAGAACAACAACAACAACAACAACGAGGACGTCGGAAGTCGCGAGGGAATTTTACCGCTCTACGAACTCGCGAATCTTTTCGTCGCGCGGGTGCGCAACGTCCACGTCGTCCGATGTGTGCGATGAGATTTTTGGATATCATCGTCGTCCAAATGCGGCTTGGA
>Ga0115555_1003373_pt1 | contig 10360 bp, 11 predicted proteins | sample COGITO_mtgs_1104_2_FD_87285 | JGI IMG/M metagenome (GOLD analysis project Ga0115555, IMG submission 87285) | Pelagic marine microbial communities from North Sea - COGITO_mtgs_110407 | ecosystem: Environmental > Aquatic > Marine > Epipelagic | place: Germany:Helgoland, sampling site Kabeltonne...
GTATATGGATTGCGATTCGTACATTGGAGCCCCCGTTTTTGCATATCCTTTGGGGTTTTTATATATAATATCTTATGATGACATAATTGTCTTTGTTAATGAAACTTGACTAGCCAATTCGCGTAACAGTTTCAGCTTGATTTTTTCGGGTAGTTCGGAGGTGGTTGATCCGGCGATTTCGATGTATTTATCACGAAGCTCCGTGTCTCGCATCCAATCGGGATACATTTTCTCAAATGCGGTTGTCCACTTCTTTTGGATGCCATATTCTGTGGTTTTTATTAATTTCTCTCCATTGTCTTCTTCCCATCCGTCGTTCTCATCCTTCACATACCACTCCTTGTTCTTTACATTCGTACAATGGAAAGGCCGCTGTGTGAGTGACAGCGGCTTTAAGTTTTTCAACACTACGTTCGATATACAGTCCTTCTTGCTCTTGGACAAATCGTCCATGGTAACAAGCAGTTGATTGGCGAAGTTCTGTATAGACATTGCATCCGCGCATTTCTCATTGAGAAACATATTGACATTTATGACATTGTTGTTGCTGTTGATGTTGTTTTGCGTATTTCCTAATTTAGGGATTACTTCTTGTAGTGTTAATATTAATTGTTTAAGCGTGTCATCTGACACTGATTTGATTTCGTTATTTGATATAAATTTACACTCTTTTTTATGTTTATGTAAACTTTGTCGATGAGAATATTCCTTTCCACATTCACATTTAAAACACGATGAAGCATTTTGAAGCATTTTGTCAGTATTTGTAATCATTTTGGGTCCTTGACAAGTTTTCCTGTGTCTAAATAAACTTTGTCTGTGCGTATACTTCCTTCCACAGTGACAAAAATAAAACTTTTGTTCGGAACTTTCTGGGTAAGCACCTGTAAGCTTCTTGTGTTTTGGTGTGTTTATATGACGTTCCCACAATGACAATTTGCTAGTATGATAGTCACAATTATCACAATTGTATTTTAACGGTTCTTTTTCTGTAAACATTAAGTTCTAATATATGCTTACAAAAAAAGTTCCTAAATACTTTTATTACAACAAAAAATAGACAAAAATATGCTTACCATAAAATACCTACATAGATTTTATGGTAAAATAATGGTTTTTCCTACATCCTCGTGTGATGCACGTTTTTTAACACGTTTTTAAAAGTATTTTGTATTTTTTTTAGAAAATTTTTTATTTTTTATAAAATTTTATGAATATAATAAATAAAATTGATTTTAATTAATACACACATAAATATATTACTTTACATTATGACGACGACCAAAGCTCACGATTCATGCATTATTAGAACTATTGAAACACTTGATGCTGCTAATTTAACTTTTAGTTTTAAATCTGGTAACGAATATCATAATATTACAGGAATTAAAGTCAATGATAAAGGAATGCTTTTCTACAAAAATAATCAAAATGAATACATAATAGCAGCTAGATACCTTAAAGAAATAACAGGTCTTAGAACTGTAAGGTGGTTAAATCATTTATATTTTACAGATGGTTCTGGAAATGTACAAAAATTTAAAACTTTTATGACCAAAACTCGTGGTTGTCGTTTTAGTTAAAATTTAAATATAAATTCAAAAAATCTCCTCATCCCTAACCATTTATAGAGAAATTCCTACTTTTATGAAAATAGTTTAATTACCATTCAATAAACTCTTTCATAAAGATAGATGGTTTTGAATTATCCTTCTTCCTTTGAGCTTTTACAAATTGTGAAGGATTTCCAATAATAATTAGTTTTTCGGTAATTCTACTAATAGCTGTATATAGCAATGTCCAACTTTGTTCATAATTCCACATATAATGATTTTTTGGCATAAATAGAAATGCTTTTTTCTTTCCGGTGCCTTGTAATTTATGTATTGTTGTTGCATAAAATAAATTAAATGTTTCTGTAAATTCCTTGTTTTTTATTTCTTCTTCATGTTTTGATTGTGTATTCAAATCTAGTTTCTCATAGTTATCATATCTTACTTCAATAAAATCTGTATTTTCTTGAATACCAGTTATCTTTGCTTGGTCACCATTTACTCTGATATTATTAACATTTTTATAATCATTTACAACTCTTACCACCCTATCACCTACTTTGAAAGTATCATATTTAAATTTACGTAAGTTTTCATTTTTATTATATTTTTGTTGCACCAGTTTATTCAAGTTAATATGACCACAACTATGATTTCTTTGTGCAGTCATAATTATTGTTTCAGTATCTTGCCAATTATAATTATATTTTTCTAGTAATTTTAATATGATATTATCTATGTTTTCGGCATTCTCATCTATTTCTTCCCATTCAACGTTTGGACACTCTTTTAAATGATTAATATAAATTTTGTTATTATTTCCATCCATCTTCATTTTATCCAAAATCTCAATTACATCTGGAATGTCTTCACTGCGATAATTTTTTTCTAATTTAATTATCGGAGTATCATCTTCATCATCGCATCCAAATTTTTCAGTTTCAAGATAAGTAATTATATTTTTAAACGGTTCGCCAGGACCAATAGGAGGTAATTGGTCGGGATCTCCGATTAACCATAGTCTACATTTAAATATTTCTACATAATACAGTAATTTTTTAAACATAAAAATGTCCACCATACTTGCTTCATCTAATATAATTAGTTTTGGTATCGTAATATCTTCTTCGCTTAATACATCTTCATCATATCCTACTCCTTGAATTTTATTACTAAATTTTTTAAATATACCAAATGTCACTTTATGTAGAGTTCCAGATAATTTATCATTAAGTATAATATTACTTTCATTTTCATCCTTCTTAGTAATTTTATCATACAGTTCTTTATAAGCTTTACCAGTTGGCGCACAAACACAAATTTCAGAATGTTTAATATTACCGTATCTAACGGCATCAACAACACAAGTACTTTTACCAGTACCTGGCCCCCCTGTTAGTATAGCAAATCTATGTTCTATTAGACATTGAACTCCTAGTACTTGAAGATGATGTCTTTTACCATTAGTAACAATAGAAGATAATTTATAATTATCAATATAGTCTTCAACAGTATATATCTTATTATTTTCGTTAAATAAGTTTAACAATGAATCTCCCGATTCTTTATCCACATTAATAAAATGTTCAGTCGTGTAATAAATTTTTTCATTAATTGTTTTATTTTCTATACATTGTATCTCTGTTAGCAAAGTTTTTTGCAAATTATATTCTTTACAAAATGCTTTATATTGTTCTCCTAACTTCGGTTTTTCAATATATAATGCGTTATTTTGTTTAATAAAATGGTCAATAATCCACGCTTCTTTAATCACTTCATCAGATATATATAAATGATTTATATTACGTATACTTATTGCTTTTTTAAAGGATATTAGTTGGTAATCAAATGTAATAAATGAAAATGGTTCCTTTTCAATATCTGTTAATAATAATGGTGGATTTGTATATTCAAGTTCTCTAATTATTCTACAAATACTATTATTTGTTAGCGAATGTAGATTAATTAACTTACTGCGTATATAATCTTCTCCGTTTTCATTAATAAAAATTATTTCTTCATCGAGCTGTTTTCTACTATATCTAATGGTTTGTTTTTTAGTGAATAAATAAACATTTCTCTCCAAAAACCTTTTATATAAATCCACAGTTTTTTCTACTTCGCCCATAATCTTTTCCTCTTTGCTTTTTTTCTTCTTGTTATTATCCTTTATTACTGGCATTTTTCGTTTTTTATTTTGCGGACTCTTATCTTTATCGACATACTCATTTGTTTCTTCTATATCTTTTTGTTTATAAAAATCTCGTATATCCATATTGCTAATGTAGTAAATAGGAAATTATATTTAATCAATTTTTAATTAAATATAAAATCAAAAAATCTCCTCATAAAGCCAATTGTCTTCGTTGTTTGATTCTACTTGGTCTTGTGGAACGTAATTATCATCTAAGTGTATAATTTTCGCATCTGACTCCATATATTTGCGTGTTTCTTCGTTTATTTTCGTCCTGTGTAATGAAGTGGAATTCGTGTATTTTCCGCCTCTTACGTTATTGTATCCGTATTCCACTATATATTTATTGGTGTATAATTGCTCTATTTCGTTTGCCAAAAATCCAGGACAACTGTCTAATACTTCGCAATTAATCGGTTTAAATTTTTTTGTTACGCGTGCACCGTCACCAGAAAAATGTTGTTTCATTCGTTTTTGAACATTTCCGGTTTTTCCTATGTAAATCTTACCATCTTCCAAACCCAACTTGTAAATAAACGTTTCCTTATTAATGTCATTTATATCGTATATGGATTGCGATTCGTACATTGGAGCCCCCGTTTTTGCATATCCTTTGGGGTTTTTAATATGCTCACCATTTTGCGTATAATATTTTTTCGACATTTTCTTTATTTAAAGGTTATTAATTCCTTTAAATAAAGATTTATAAAATTGATATTATTAAACAATATTCATGCTTTAATTATAATGGGAACAATTGAGACAATTAACACTTACCGAACCGACACAAACGGGAGCTGGGGAATTGGTCAGGAGATGTTGCCATCGTCGTGGAACTTCTATAACGTATTAGTTTATGCTATGGAGAGACGGGCAAAAATCATAGTGAAACCATCGCGTGGTAATTGGTGGTATATCAAGGGAACCAACGAAAATAAAAGCTACGATGAAATAAAAGATCACCTAATTGAAAATCAAAACAACGAGTATAGAAGCAATAGCATGACCTGGCTAATTTCGTATTTTTAAATATCCATGGAGGTAAGTATCACTATTTCAATACATTGAATTCTATCAAATATATTTCTTGTAACTAAAAAAATTAAATTAAATAATAATGTAAATAATGTAAATAATATAAATATTATAATAAATATTATAATAAATAAAAAATTGATGTCTAGTAATGTTGAAAATACAATTATTAAAATAGAAGATATGGATATAGATTTACAAGAATTTATTAAGTGTGATGTATTTACACCAGACGATATAAGTAAGATAATGGCTTCTAAATTAAAAAAAAAAGGAAATATTTTAGAACCATCTGTTGGTAGTGGAAATTTATTAAAATATATAAATCTTAATAACTACGAATATGCTGATATATTTGATATAAAAAAAGAGTATTTGGATAGTATCCCATCTAATGAAAAATTAAATATTTATAATTGTGATTTTATAAAAAAACAGATTGATACTAAATATGATAATATAATAATGAACCCACCATATATTAAAATACAGGATTTATCCAAAGATTATAGGAATTACATAAAAACAAATTTTGATATTCTGAAAAGTGGTATTATTGATATATATTATGCATTTATAGTTAAATGTTTAGATTTATTAAAAACGGATGGTATATTAGTTTCAATAACACCTAATTCCTTTTTGTATAATAAATCTTCTCTAAGCTTGCGTAAATACTTATTTGATAATAAGTATGTTAGAGAAATTATAGATTTTGGTGATAAAAAAGTATTTCCCAACAATTCGGTTTATTGTTGTATAACAATATTTACTAAGACAGATAAGCAATCTATTATTTATAATAATAGAAAAATATTATATACAGATATAATAAAAAATTACTCATTGTTTAATACATCCTCAAATGATAATTTGAAATTAAAAACTATTTGTAAAATCAGGAATGGTATTGCTACTTTGCGCGATAAAATATATATACATCCAACAAAATTATATGATGAGCCTTGTTGGAAAAAAATAACAAATGGAAGTACAGAACGATTTATTATTTATCCATACAAAGAAGGTATTATTATGGATGAGGATATATTTAAAACAGAAAATCCATTAACATACGAGTATTTATCATCTCAAAAAGATGAACTATCTAAAAGAGATAAAGGTAATAAAAAATATCCTAAGTGGTATTCATATGGACGAACACAATCATTAAAATATAGTAAAAAAATGTGTATATATATACCGTGTTTCTTAAATCCAGAATTAATTAATGAAAATATTACTACAAACAATGATATACTTCATTCTGGATGTTTGTGTATTGAACCGAATAATGAAGAGCATATTCAAACAATAATAAAAACAATTATTAATAATAAAGATTTTATTAAACAAAATTCATCAAAGAGGTCTGGTGGATGGATTAACCTAAGTAGTAGAACATTAAATGATTTAGAATTACAATAATTTACTTATTATTGAACTAAAATTCCTATATGGTGTAATAAAACCTTTAATTGGTTCTATACTATCAAAACATTCACCCTTTTTGTTAATATGTTCAACTTCAACAATATAGTTAATTATATCATAACATAAGTTATGCTTTATTAATTGACTATAATTTTCAATATCACTTGTTGTTACCGTTTCAAAATTTTTGATTTCTTTGTCATTTTTTAAATATGGTGTTTTATCCATTAATATATTAATGGGAATAATGTATATATTTGGATTAACCCATTTCAAATGTGTCAATTCACCTGTTAAATTTTCCCAACTATTATTTTTATTTTGTTTATAATTAGACATGATAATCTTAACCGGAAATATTATATATGGTTTTTTATTTTTCAAAACTACAATATCACATTTCTTTTTTTTAGATGAATTACATGATGGTATATTTTCTTCTAATTTTATATCATACCCATCATTTATAGTAAAATAACGTTCTAATATGCATTTTATTTCATAATGGAAATAATCTACTTTTCTAGAACTCCTTGATCCATGTTCGAAATATAAGGCATATGTTTTATCTAATATTTGAATAATTTCTTCCCTTTCTTCTAATAATTCATTTCGTGTAATAGAGGTATCATCGCTATTAATAGAAGTATCAACAATACTATTTGAATGTTGTTCCTCTAAATTATTATCTTGATTTGCGCCATAAATTTCTTCAAATTGTTCTGTCGTCATTGCCATTGTATTAATATTAGTACTTTGATTTAAATCACTATTGAAATCAAACTTATATTTGTTGTTTAATAAATCAACTGCTTCTTGATAATTAAATCCAAATTTGTCAGCCAATGCTCGTGTGGTTATTTTAATAATATCTTTTTTCGTATTATTAAAATGTTGTTTAGCTATCATTTTTTCTGTTCAGTTATCCTTTTAATAATATTTCAATTCAAAAGTATTTCAAATCAATTTTTATTTTTAAGTTCCGTGTATTATATTTGATTTACTTGAATATACATATTTTTTCTTTAAAAATGTTTGACAAAGAAAAGATGCTAACTTAACTTAATTGTTCTAATTTGTTTTATTCTCTCCGCGTTCAAGAGTTTCATTTACATCAAGTGTAACATTAGCACCAGATTCTGCATCATTAACAGCGGGTTCTTGTGTAACAGGTTCTTGTGTAACAGGTTCTTGTGTAACAGGTTCTTGTGTAACGGGTTCTTGTCTAGCGGGTTCTTGTCTAGCGGGTTCTTGTCTAGCGGGTTCTTGTCTAGCGGGTTCTTGTCTAGCGGGTTCTTGTGTAACAGGTTGATTATGAAGTTGTTCATTATGAACAACGGTATGAATACCACCATTATTTAATATATCCCTACTAACATTATTGCTATGACTTGGGTCTTTGATAGCTACACCGGCCTTGACCATTCTAATACTGTCATAATATTTTTGCTCCTGTGCCATAATAGACAATAAGTTCCTGTGAGCAGATTTGAGATATGTTTTTCTTATATCTGGATACAATGATGTTTCGTTTGCTTGAAGTGCGTTGTGATATTCAATTAATAAATCATTGTCCAATTCTGTATGATTTCTAGCTTTTTGTAATGTATTTGTAAGAAGAGCAATTGCCTGAACTAAGGTTTCCATCTTAGTGGGAAAATCCTCGAACTTCGCAAGAGCAGATATCATACCGATTATCGAAGACATAAATATTGGAATAAGCGCAACAGAATTGCTGTTCCAACCCATCTTAATTTTTGTTGATTCAATTGCACCAGTAACAAGTGATAAAACAATGATAACTTTATTATATTGGTCTGATTTAGCTTTTATTGATTCGTGGGCTAAACTTAAACAATCCATCCGTGCTTTTAAGTCGTAAATTACATCTTCTAAGTTTTCCTTTTTCATTGTATATATATATTAGAAATTTATAATAGTGAAAGCCTATTATAAAAAAATTGAAATGATTGACAACTAATTTGAGAATCGCAAAACCAACATTATGGGCGAACCACATAGGCCAGGTGACCATTGGTCTAAACTCAGATGGTGTCGGTGTATGAACGCGTGTGGCTCAGTTGAAGACAAGTATTCCATTCTCGCGAAAGGAACCATCAATAGCCTGCATCTCATCCGTGAGCTGTATGACCATGACATACTCCACGACCACATGCGCATTTACTTGCTGACGGAGAAAACCTACGAAGAGGAGAGGGAGCGGTGGTTGATACCCCAAGAACCATACCCCAAGAAAAAAACGTGGGCCGACATCGTTTCACAGAACCGTTGAGCAATGTCCGTTTCATCTAGTAGCCCCCACAATAAAAAATAGAATAATATATATTATATTTTTATATTATTGGAAGATTATTCATTATAATACATTTTATAAATAAAATTAAAATTTTTTTTTAATATTTACTTCAATGTGAAGAAGTCTTGTATATTCTCTCCAACAACCATAATTGTAAAGAATGAAACACATGATCCTACACAGATACTAGAAATGATAGCGACGTCGCATACGATTTGTTGAAACGGCGGCATATTGTTGTAGTTATGCATTGTAATATTGTTCACTTCCAATTTCAATTTTTTAATCAATTAACTAATTTGGTGTTTTTAAACCAAATAAGACGTTTTAGTAATGCAAAATAGGAATATTGATACCACAATCAACGTTAATATGGTTGTTGAAATTATATTTGTATCACAATAATCGGTATGCTGTGGATTAGCAATGACTACAACCGCTTCCATCTCTGGTGCATAAATCTCAATAACGTGTACAGGTTTTTCTTCGTTACCCTTACAATACGGACAACCCTCCACACGCATTGGATACATTTCACGGTACGTATCATAACAATCAGTGCACACTCGATGACCTTCGATATTACATAGATTTGCGAGTTCTTTTTCTTCTTCACACCAAGAACAAATCATAAATATCTGATATATTTATAATTTTTACTTTTAATTCAATTATATAATAGGTGTATAGGTAATTGCGAGTAATCCGGTATAAACAAGTCCATAAAAAGTCGCGTATATTATTACAGTTCCAATTATGAAAGACGGTATGTAAGCCACACTGAATGTATTATCCTCGTATTTTATCGGCTTATAACTATATTTATCATAATCCGATAAATATAGTTTGTATCGGTTTCTTAGATGGTCTTTTTTATTCATAATATTAATATATCATATACCGTCTTTAAATGTTATATAGTAACACAGATTATTCATATTTTTATCGTAATCTATCTAGTTGTGTGGAAGAGGGAGGTTCGTATTTATAAACCCAACCCGCTTCATTATGTGGAACGTTGTGTAGACGATAGCAGCGCCAATTATAAACTGGGAAATGTAATCAATCTTGCCCATTTTAATAGTATTATGAATAGTAATTTCTTTAAATAGTGTTCGACCACCAGTTGTTATGTGGTGAAACTACTATATTAATTATATTAATTATATTAATTATATTAATTATATTAATAATATTTAAAATATAATAGCATAATAATATTAATTGTATTATGAATAATATTATGAATAAAACTGCAATAAAAATGTTTTTGGTGGGTCTCGTTGCGATTCAACAGACGTACTCGTGGATTCCTTTACGCATTTCCAGGATAAATCCACTAGATAGAATGAAGCACTTGGATTTAATTTGGAAAATAAGAGAGGAAATTGACCAATGTGATGTATCGAAAGGCGATATATGTGGAGGTGAATGTAATGAATGTCATGGAGACGGTGAGATTACATGCAACTACTGTGGAGCAACTGGTTTCCTAATGTTGGGAAACGATTTGATTGGAACAAATAACGATTGTCCTGTATGCAAGGGGACGGGTATGACTGAATGTAAAAAATGTATGGGAGCTGGATATATTGTAGAATGGCGCGATCATTATGAACAATAATATAAAAGATTTTTTAACAATAATAATAATAATAATAATATTATTATTATGAGTGTCTATAAAAATGTGCCAATTTATTTTTAACCTTGATAAAACCCATAGTTATTTGTAATAGATTTAATTGGGCTAAAACAGCTAACAGGAGGGTCGTATGGAATGCTGTCTACTTTCTTGGATTTACTGCCACCTTGATAAAACCCATA
>Ga0115555_1003384_pt1 | contig 10346 bp, 4 predicted proteins | sample COGITO_mtgs_1104_2_FD_87285 | JGI IMG/M metagenome (GOLD analysis project Ga0115555, IMG submission 87285) | Pelagic marine microbial communities from North Sea - COGITO_mtgs_110407 | ecosystem: Environmental > Aquatic > Marine > Epipelagic | place: Germany:Helgoland, sampling site Kabeltonne...
AAAACAACGAATCGACCCACCCCCCCCCCCCCACCAAACACAACACACCCACAACCCCCCTCACACAAAAAACACAAAACACGCAGGAAATCTTGGCATCAATGTGTCACTACGAGGTTGCTCCCCCCAATACTGCGGTTTGCAAAGAAGGGGATATTGGTGACAAGGTTTATATAATTCTATCGGGAGAAGCAAAGGTGGAGGCCTTCATTACTGAGGATGACATTCGTGATCACCGCGAAGCAACATCATCCGCGGCGAACTCTCCAGTTCATCCGTCGAATACATTAGGAGCTAACGAGGCATCTGAGAAGTCCAAACCCACTTCGAACTCCGGCGAAGGAGTCGTGAGACCAAGAAGGGGCTCAGTGCTCAAGAATCCTGAGAATCAGGGAGCTGCCGCTGCAGATACTTTCATACACCACGGCCAGCATCACGACAAGAAGATGAAAGTACCCATGTACACCCACAAGAGAGACACCATCATGAGCCACCTTGCAAAGCTCGGGGAAACGATTAAGGACCTGGGCCATCACTCCTTCCATCACGGAGGAGAGAAATCAAAATCACAGACTGAAGCAATCCTGGCGTCTAAGCCGAAGGTGGAGCTCGCCAGGGTGCACCCGGGGAGCTACTTCGGGGAGATGGCGGCCTATATTGATCTACCCAGAGCAGCGACAGTCACCAGCGTGTCGAGCTGTCTCTTTGCCACCCTTTCGAGGGCGGACTTCAAAACCTTCCTCAAGGTTGTACCCGACATCGAGAACAGCATCGAGTTCATGGTGAAGCAGCACATGCTCGAGAATCTCATACAGCTGAAGAGTCCGTTTTTGGAGAGTGTAAGTATCCCCAAGGCACACGGGATGGCATCCAAGGCTCACATCGAGCAATTGGAGCCCGGCTGTAAGGTTTTTGAGGAGGGAAATGCCGCATCCAAATTCTATTTCGTCTATTCGGGGTCGCTGAAAGTGGAGAAGACCAAGGAGGACGAGGGTTTTGTGGAGGTCGGCCACCTTTATCCCGGTGACTATTTCGGCGAGCTTGCTCTCATCAACGATAGTCCTAGGTTGGCTACTGTGACGTCAGAGAACCATGTAATTTTGCTCTCCATTACCAGGGACCACTTCCACGAGTGTTTCGAGGACAATCCTGATCTGGTTAGCGAGTTCATCGTGCGAATGAATGGCAAGCACGTGACACTGGAGCAGCTTCTCGAGCACAAGCGTAGTAAGGCGGCTTTTGTAGAGCATCTGGAGCAGCAGCACGGCCAAGAGAACCTGAAGTTTTATGAGGAGTCTACGAAATTTGGGAAGGAGTTCGAGACAATGACAAACGAGGAAGCGCATGCCACACTTACTTCAATTGTTGACACATATGTTAGGGAAAGTTCTGCTAGCACCGTCAACTTGCCTCACAAAATATCCAAGGTGATTATCGACGAGCTCGAGAGTGACAACTTCAGTGCAGAAACGCTCGCCAAGGCCAGGACCGAAATTTTCCTCTTGATGGACAGGGATCTTTACCAGAGGTTTAAGGCAAGCGAGAACTTTCAAGCTCTCATGAAAAAGCTTCACACGTATGACGACCTTGATCTGCAGTTCACTTCGTAGGGGCTAGGGTGGAACTCGGATTTAGACGTGACTGAGGGTGAAGGGAGAGCTAGTGACACGAACCAGTCAACTCTTTCACCGCCCTTGTCTTGTTTGTTTATAAGCACAACCCGGACACGCCAAAAAATACATGTTCGATTAAATATAAAATAACATTTAAAGGAAGGAGAGTGTGGTGGTTAACCCCAAAAACGAAACTAAAACAAGACACATTTTGTTTGGAAAGTCGTAAAACACTACTAGCTTCTGTAGTCCAACTCTATCTTCTTTAAATGTACTTGGTCAATAGCATTTGGCCATTCATCCCTCCTTTACACCACCTATCTTCGAGTTGGTCATTCTTATCGTCAAATTTGTATTCGTCACAATAGTAACTGTCTATCACTTCGCCGCCATCCTCTAATATCTTCATTGCCACAGCCTTTTCTACTGCTTGCGCCACGGAAGGATCCTCCACGTCGTCTATAATCAAAACGTGGGAAGACTTGTTGGCGAGAGGTCGCATATTCACAATGTCTGCCAACGCACCGGAGTAGGTGTGGTCTCCGTCGATGAAGAGGGTATCGCACAAGTTTTTCTGTACTATGTCGACATATTCGGGCACAGTAACCTTGCTGTCCCCCAGAATAAGCTCCACCCGATCCGGAAAATTGTAATCAATTACATCATACGCGTGCTGCAAGTAGGTTTCCAAGTGGAGCCCAATGTCAAAGGAAGTTACGGAGGCAATCTGGGATGCAACAAGTGCATTCAGTGTTGAGTGACCGGAATTGAAACCAATCTCACAAATTTTCGTGACAGAGGGGCGCCTGTAAATTTCTTGCAGAACAACGGCCTTATTTGGGTGGAATGCCGTGTTTCCCTCAATTCTAGCTGTATCAACGCCCACAGACTCCAAATACGGATGCAACATCTCCCTAATTAGAGAAACATACCTGTAAAAGAGAGAAGTTTGACCGTATTGTGGATCAGAGGGCGGTGCGTACAGGATACTTTTGTCGATATGGAATTGGTGGTATGGATTGTTCTCAGGCGTTGTAAGAATGAGATTGTTCTCCTCATGGCTGTCGCTGCTTGAGTACTCCTGCTCACTCATGTAAAAGTAAAAGTAAAAGTCAGAGCTTTTCTTCAAACTCCTCCCAACAAGTCGTCTCAAAGAATCATTCTCCCCCCCCCCCGAGCCAACAACAGCATCAGCTGCTGCTGCGTTTGAGGAGAGAGAGGCAAAGGACAAGAGGAGGAGGAGGATTCTGAAATAAGTCCAGTAGTCGTGGTAATCCATTAAAACATTCAATGTCCCATAAAAATCTACAATATCAATGTTGAATGAATGCTCGACCAAGAGACGAAAGAAATTCTACAGAATATTGAAGCATAACACCTAGTAGGAGTTGGAAGGGCCAGCCTCTTTTGCCACAGCCCAGCATTTTTCAAAGCCCAGTTATATAATCATGTTTGCCCGTACATTTCGCCCGCTGGCCACTCGTGTGATCCAGGTACGTCCCAAGCTGATCTGTTTGTCTGAAGGAAGCTGTACAGGAGGCAAACACCAGCTCCCCTTTTCAGCATTTCGCTGATTGTTTGTGCCCTTCTCTGGGAGCCCCCTGACCCTAAGTTATCCAAATCGACACGTTTCAAGTCGTAGCACCATCCCTATGTCGCCGCATCTGCATCTACGTCGCCATAAATCAAAATCTAACCCAACACCCCCCAGACACAGCGACGACAGTTCGGATCATCCGCTCCCGTTGAGTACACCGGCATTGAGGCTACTGTCCGCGGGGTCCTCCCTAAGGACGAGCATTTGGTGATGGGAATCCTTGGCTTGTACGGGGTCCTGATCGGCGTCGGCAAGGCCATGAGCGGAGGAGGGAAGAAGGAGGAGAAGGAGACAGTGGCCGTCGAAGCTCCGTCCGGCGGCGATATCCCCAGTGTGGAGAGCGAGTCCTTCGGCAGTTTCATTGAGAGCGAGTCGAACCTTAACAAGCTTATCGCTAGTTGGGAGAAGTGAGCTGGAGGAATGGGAACGGAAAGGAGGTTCGCTGTTGCTGTTGGGGTTTTTGGTTGCTAGGAAGTAAAATGGAAATTGGATGGGGGGTTTGACGTTTGGGGGTGAGGGGTGAGGGGTGAGGGGGGGGGGTAGATGAGTTGTATTATATGACAGAAAATGTTAACACTGAGTTAAATGTAAACGCTGAAGTTGAGGTGTTTTCGGAGAATTTTTTTGTGGGCTGCAAGTAACAGTGTTTTGCTGCCCATTTTGTTAGTATTGTTAGACCAAGATACGATTTGGGAGGAATGATATCTGATATCTCCGTCTCAGTCGAATCCCTGCTCCTTCGTGTCCTTCTTCTTCGTTGCTGACTTTTTCGGACTTGGAGGAGGAGTTGTGATGCCGCGGAAGTTGACCGGTACCCTTAAAATATTTTTTGGGAGTTTTGGGAGTTTTGTCAGAAAGTCAGAAGTCAGAAAGTCAAAAACAGTCAAATCAAGTTGTTATATCGGTAAAATCAGCTAAATACAGCAATATATCATAAAAGGTACTGCACGCCCATTATTGGCAGAAGTGATGTCCGCGTGCGCCTACTTTTGACGAAAGTACTGGAAAATAGTGGTGCAGATGGATAATGGCGTGAGTCATCCCCTCGTGAAAAAGTAAGTGTCACAATGGTGGTTTCTATGAGAGACATTTTCCCCCGGAATCCCCGACGGTCCTATGGCTCGAGACACTTCTCAAAGAGGGTTTACATATCTTCCGAGTTTGTGGGTTCCTCAAAAATGAATCTCTTCAAACTGAAACAGTACAGCACCAATAAAGGCACTGGAGGGATGGAATTAGAGAGGCACAGGGAGGAGTTTTTGAAGATGCTGAGTGAAAAAACATGTGGTGGGGACTCATCTACGAGAGAGCATAGCCTCCCTCTGGAACCAATGACAGAAAAGGAAGCTAAATTCGTCATTGATGCAGTCAGGAACACCCATTCCAACCCACAGCTGCTGGCCAACCTGGTAGTGCTGGAGCTTTCCAGCTCGCCAAATTTTATCACGAAGTTCATTCGTAGAGCAAAGAGCAAAAGTCCCACTGTTGGCTTTACCAAGGGTGATGCTGATGTGAGCGCTTCCGAGGCACTAGCGTATTTATGGTATTGGAAATTTGCCTCCTCTGAGGACAATAAGCACGGTGGTAGGAAGTGTCTCTATCGTCCATCGAAGCCTCGCAGACTTCAGACGACTTGCACTCGTCATCTGTTGGTCAGAATCTCCGCACGAATGCAGATTGTCTTTACAACCGTGACCTTCCCACCCCCTCACAATCCCAGGACATTTTTGACCAAGTGTGTATGGTGCCGTAGTAATGGGACTGGATCTGATGGAGATTGTTTCACATACGCAGAGGAGAGCGTGACCGTGGCCGAGGCGGTAGAGCTTTGCGAGGGAGATACTGTAAAAATAGACACATTCAGGCTGAACCTCAAAAGGTTGGAGCGATCTGTTTCCAAGATATCGCTGAGAATCACTAGGGGGAACCTTACAGTTGTCACTTTGATCAATGGCAAGGAAGGAGAAAAAGAATCAAATGTGGCTAATCTCGTAAGCTGTGATATAAAGGGCTTTAAGCGGGATGCCGTTGTGTCAATTCTGCTCCAGACGTTCTTGAAATCTCTCCAAGACTTACAAGGGGAGCTTGGGCGGGACTTTGAGGTAGACGTCAGAAATCTTCGGAAAGAAAGACTGTTGATGGACGATGAGCACAGTGCACAGAGAAAGAGCACCGAGGTGATATATCAGATGAGGTACAGCCAGCGATGGGACAATTCTAATGCCCAGGGGCGACGCCTTACTGTCCAAAATAATGACACCCTTCACGAGTTAACGGAGGAGGAAAATTTAGACCTTGGCGGCGAAGAAGCTTCCCTTCTGTCGGACAAGAGTTCGTCTGAGCAGTCGAAAATTGACGCCGAATATCCACCTCCCCGCGAGCGCCGCAATAGCCAGCTCGACCCCGATAAAAGTCCGGTAAGGCTCTCTGACTTACGCCAGAAGAAGGGAAAGCCGCCCAGTGGTGACGACACCCCCAGCACACCCTCTACCCCTACCCTCTCGTCCCCATCACAGTTGAGGGCGAATCAGGAGAGTAGCCGACGTATTACCAACGACATGAACAGCATGAACAACGAAATGAATTCAATCAGGTACACAGACGATGAGAACGGAATCGTCCAGGCTGGGAAAGATCTGATGAAAGAAATCTCGAAGCAAACGAAGGAGGAGACGAAGACAGTGCGTGTCAACACTGGTCCGCTCACAAAATCGTTCGTCTACTTCGATAGAAGTTCCAACATAATGTATGGCCGCTCCAGGCTGACGATTCACGCCAGTTGTAAAGATATTCTGTCGTATTTTTGGGTTTTTTGCGCGCGTTGCACAACCACGAACCTTGACATTGAGCGAGAGGTGGTTGAAGTATTAAGTCCGCGTCGTAAAGTTTTTTACTGCTGCAAGAGAGATATCGGTTGGAACAGCGAGAACACCAAATCCTACGAGTTCTTGATGGACGCAGTTTGGCAAAAGATCGGCAGCAGCGCGAAGCTCTTGGGCGAAAAAAGTACACCACAGGAGTCTGAGCGGAAGCTTTCCACCGCTACGAGCAACAATTACGATAATCCAAACGTTTCTACCAATTCTAAACTCTCTATGATCAGCTATGGGACGTACCTAATGGCATTTTTGCCAACTTCGCATCCACTCAGACCCGAAACGAAGTCCCGTCATCGGGTACTGAATTCGACCGTGCTTCTAATAAAGGAGAATAAGAATGGCTTTTGCAGTGTTGAGAAGTTTCTCAAACTTGACTTCCAGAAAAGGATAACGAATGGCAAGGCGATAAGCCAAGGCAAGGCGTATTTGGAGCGCATCAACCGCTGCCAATTTTACTTTTTGAAAACGAGAAAACTGAGTGACCTCAGCATGAGAGATGGCCGTGCCCTGGGAGAGTTCTTCTACTCCTCATTCAATCTAAAGAACCCGCTCGAGAAAGTGATCTCGGTGCTAACGTTCCAAAACACTCGCCAGGGCTCCATGAACAGCAAGCACCGAGTCCGTAAGTTCCTGAATGATCACATCTCCTTGAAGGAATTTTCCGAGGATTACCCTTGGGTCGAACGCCTCCTGATAGAATGCATGAAGAACCGTCTCCGACCGGCCAAGAAAGTCTTAACGCATCTGAATGACATGACCGACGCGGACGCCGTGAAGATCGGACAGTCTCTCGCGGCGAAATTGCGGGCGAGGAAGTCAGCCTCCGCGGGGATCGACCAGTGGCAGCTGGCGTACCCGGCGATCGATGAGCTGATAAAGGAGCACCAGTGGTTCTTACCCTTTATGCAGGTCGTCGGACAGCGTTGTTTGGAGAATGCCGTCTGGGGGGTCTTCGTGCGGGTAATCATGGGGGCGAGTTTGGCGTTACTGGACGTCATAAGCGACATCATAATGGTCATCAACTATTTGGAGGAAGGCGAGACAAGGTTCGCCTATCCCGTCATTACGATGATTAGCCTCTCCCTTTTGTTTCAGCTTCTGCTGGTTTTCGGCCAGTACCGCAAGTGCGGGCTGCAAACTTTACTAGTCGAGTCTCTGTACGTCATAACCTTCACAAAGCCGGGCATCGACGCCTACCGCATCGCCACTGGGGCGGTTAAAAAGGAGGAACACCTATTACCCCCTTTGATGGAACTCACCTACAACAAAAGCATCGAGATGTCCTTCGAGGCCATCCCAAGCAGTATTTTTCAACTCTACGCGTTTATCATATCGCCGCGACGTCCCCAGATCGCCATCTACAGTATTTTGATCAGCATCTTTACTATCGCCTTTGTGAGCACCACCATTAGTTACGACCTCGACGTCGACCCTACCAACCGTCGGGTCGAGAGAAAGTTCTACGGAGCCGTGCCGAACAGCAGCTACAGGAGGACCGTCACTTTCTTCAGCTTGTTCGCATTCACCGTCATCAGCTGCAGTTTCAAGACGATTTCCTGCGCCTTCATGGCGGCTACGAGTGTACCACTCTTCGCCTTCATGGTCAGCTGCGAGGCTGTCGCCGCCTTGCTGTATAAAATCGCCAGGGGCGACTATTTATACTGGTTTCCCTTGAATGGCGTCGTCGCGATCGTCATTTCCGCCTTCCAAAGAGTCGCGACCCAGATTATGTCCGGCTGCACGGCCATGATCCACCTCCGCCACCCCCTGGAGCTCGGCGGCGCGTGGTGGAGCATCACGATAATCTGGACGCACCTGTCGGCGTACAGCAGCGTTTACGCCTACGGCGGCGGCATGCGCCTGATGATGGCGACGTTCGGGGGCAGAAAACGCCAGGGGGAGGAGATTGACACGGATTATATTTTCGGATTCTTGAGCATCTTGACGGTGCTTTGGTTCGCCACTGGCCTCACGATGCTGTTCTTCACGAAGGAGGATTACAGGGGCACCTTTTGGAGCCTCCAGACGGGGAAGGGGTTCATCGTGGACAAATTCCGCACCAGCTGCGACAGCGACGCATCCAAGGCTGACTGCATTCTGTTCATCAATCACAAGCTCATCTCGGAACTCAAGGACGACATCCGCTCATGGATATCGAAAAGCTACATCGACTGGGAGTACGAGGGTCCGAAGTGGTACACAAGCAGCGGAGTGCAGTTCCTGAGTCTACCGAAGGGATTCGTGCCGGAAGATATTTATCACGAGATCAAGAGAAAGAACACGTTCAAGAGCAACACCAAAGGTCTAAATGGGTCCTTCAATAGGATGAAGACCAGCGCGGAGATCATTCTGCTTACTACGGGGAGGGTGAGGATTAACACTAACGAGGAGTGAATTAGGGTTATTCGATATGAGTTTATAATATCGAATCGAATCGAATCGAAGAGATTAATTAGTGTAAAAGAGAAGAGAAAAAGAAAAGGTTGGTTTTACGAAAAACGTTTGGGGTTCGTTCTGTTCTAGCGGTGTTTCTAGCGGTGTTTCTAGCGGTGTTTCTAGCGGTGTTTCTAGCGGTGTTTCTAGCGGTGTTTCTAGCGGTGTAGTTAAATTCTTTAACTCGAACGCGGTGTAGTTAAATCTTTTTACTCGAACGAACGTTTGCCTCGAACGAACGTTTGCCTCGAACGAACGTTTGCCTCAAACCTCCAGCACTTCCCTCTCCTTCTCCTTCTCCATCTCGTCGACCTCCTTCTCCACCTCCTTCGTAATCCTATCCACCTCCTTCTGGAACCTGAATATCTCATCCTCCCCCACCCCCTCCACCTTCTTCACCTTCTCCCTAACGTCCCTCCTCACCGCCCTGACCCTATTCCTAGTCCTCTCCGCCACCCCCTTCAACCTCCTCACCACCCCCTCCCTCGCCTCCCCGCTCGCCTTCGGCACCGGCACCACAACAACCTCCCCCTCCACCGTCGGATTCAGCCCCAAATCCGCCCTCCCAATCGCCTTCCCGACGTCCGCCGCAAGACCCCCGTCGAACGGGTGCACCGTCATAAGGTTCGGCGACTTCACGACACACTGGGCGACGGCGGAGAGAGGGACGACGTCCCCGTAGCACGCGACCATAACCCCGTCGAGAAGGGATGGCGTCGCCCCGGAGCAGGAGGGGAGGGAGGAGAGGAGGGAGCGGTAGTGCGAGAGGACCGCGGACATTACGGCGGATACTACGGCGGGGGGGGGGGGGGACGTGGAGTCAGGGGGGGTGGATATCGACATCGACATCGACGCGGAGGGTGGGGAGTCGGAGTCCGGGTCCGACTCCGAGTCCACGACCACGTCGTCAAAATCCGAATCGTCAACCGCACCAACAACTTTCTTCTTCTTCCCACCCTTGCCCTTCTTCTTCTTCGCGAACCCCCGACGAATCACCCGCCTTCCCACCTCCCCACACCCCGCGGAAATTACGGCCGGATCGGAGCTGCCCATCGCGAGGTATGAATACGGTCTATTGGACGTGGCGTTGTCCGAGTGCAAGTCCGAGGTTCGTGACCTCTGCCGTACGACGGTAGAATTCAAGGGCGACGGCGACGACAAGCAGCCGGCGTTTATCACACCACAGCCACCGAAGCATCTGGACAAACCGGCAGAGAACGGCACGAGATATCCTCGAACAACGGGGAGGATCATTGCGAACCTACTCAAAATAACACGCAGAAGGGGGCACAGGACACTTTTAAACAAACACACACCGGGACAAAGGGGATCGTTTCTTCACCGGGATTTTTTTTCTTCTCTTTTGCGAGACAGGAGACGAGCAATCAGGTTTTTTCAATCAAGTTTTTTTTTCGTGGCAAATCCGAAATCCGAAATCCGAAGCAAACCCCCTCTGGTTTTGCACACTGAACATAAAGAAAAAGCAGAAAGGTTGTGATCGTCCTTTGACCCCCCCCCCCCTCACCCCCCCTCCCCCCAATGTCCCCCGACCTCCTGGAGGCCCTCTCCGACCTCCGCGAGGCGGAGGAACTCCTGTCGTCGGACCCGTCGAACGAGGAGTACCAGGAGATTCGGGACGACCTTTTGGACCTCGTCAGGACGCTTAGGGAGACGGAGGAGGAGGAGGAGGGCGACGACGACGGCGACGGCGACGGCGGCCAACGGAAGGGGGGGGGGGGGGAGATATTACAAGGCCAGGGGGGGAAGAGGGGGGGGAAGGGGGGGCGTAGGGAGGGAGGCACCGGGTCCGCGGGGGGGACAGGG
>Ga0115555_1003386_pt1 | contig 10342 bp, 17 predicted proteins | sample COGITO_mtgs_1104_2_FD_87285 | JGI IMG/M metagenome (GOLD analysis project Ga0115555, IMG submission 87285) | Pelagic marine microbial communities from North Sea - COGITO_mtgs_110407 | ecosystem: Environmental > Aquatic > Marine > Epipelagic | place: Germany:Helgoland, sampling site Kabeltonne...
AAATTAATTTCTGATATGCAACTTTACGTAGATCATATTACAGAACATTTGTGGAAAGAAAATAATAAATTATTCATGATGGCTGAAGCAAGATTACAACATGTTTCTAAAAAAGTTGATGAAGAACTTTCTGGAATTGAAAAGTCTCAACTAGATGAATTGGGAAAATCTAGACAACATTATGAAGAATTAGCTGAAAATCTTACTCGTGATGTTTCAAATCAAGGAAATTAATTTTGACTACTTCCATTTTTGGTGAAGTAATTAGGGTAAGAAAATTTACTAATGGTGATATTGAAATTGATTTTCATCATGAGGAACAAATAACTGAATATAGATATTCTGCTGATCCTGGTAGATTAGGTAATTTTCCAAAAGATTTAGCTGAAACATTAGCTTCAACATTAGATTCTAGTATTTGTATTGAGATTTTTTTCCAAAATGATGGCCTTCCTAGTCATATAGAATTAGAGCAATGTGATGATGAAGATGATGATGAAGAAGATGATGAAGATGATGATGAAGAAGATGATGAATCTGATGAAGATACAGAATTTTAGATTTTAATTCATTTAATTACTATGTACATTATTTTTATCTAATCAAAAAGTTTGTTGCATATCTTTTTTAATTTCATCAATTTTTTTTGAATATGCTTTTCTAGATTTTTCATTCTTTTTAATATTTAATACATCTTGACATGATGGACATTTGAACATACCATCAAGTGCTTCTTCAAATGTAACTCTTGGACAATCCTCATTACCACAATGGTAAAAGTCTGAAGCATTTTCATAATCAAATCTTTGTTGTAATCTTTCTCCAATTTTCTTTTTTTGATTTTCAATAAAATGCTCTACTTCTTCTCTTCGTGTTCTCCATCTATAGACAAACCATCCTTTTCTCTCATCTTTGACTCTAATACCTGTGATCAAAGATTTTCCAAAAAGGTCATACAATACTTTTCTTACCATGTTAATTCTAAGACCTGTAGAACTGGCAATTTCTTCATCTGTTGCATCTTCTGCTTTTAACAATGATCTTGCAACTTTGAGATACTCATCGCCACCAATCATTGATGCAATTCTAACAAAAGGATCTTCGTATTTGTCTACCAACTCTAATCACTCCTTAGTTTCTACTATTAATCCCTTGTCTCATTCACTTCGACATTTTTACCATTTTTTGTGGGTATGATCTTTCTTTTGGCATCCGGGAAGACTTTCTCAAATTGTTCTCCCTGTTGAATTCTATCTAATAATATGGCTAATGCACTAATTTCTGAATGAGGCTGACTTCCTACGCCTATATTATAATCAGCCAATTCATAAATTTCTCTTGGCACTTTTTCTGCTCCTACGACAACTAACATTTTTTCTTCTTTACGTAATTGGTTTTGTACATCATTGATTTTTTCACCATACATAGATAGGTGAATTATTTTAAAACCCTCTTCTTTCTTCTTTTTTACAACTGATTTCCAATTGTCAATAAATTCAACAATGAAATTCCCACCCCATGTATTATTGATTTTGTCTAATGTATCTTTAATTTCTGGATTTACTTCTGTCATGAATATTTTTTCTGCGCCAAAAGATCTTGATACTAATGCAACATGAGTTGTTACTCTATCATCTCTTACAACGCGTTGACCTATTCTAACAACTTCAATTACCAAATGTCTTTGCAACTCCTTCTACTTCATTTTTTTTATATTTATGTGGATTTTGATTTATAATTATATTTTGAATTAATTCCTTTAACTCTTTTATGTTTTCACCTGTTTTTGAAGATACTAAAACTACTTTTTCATTTTCAATTAAATTTAGTAATTCTTTTTTATAATTAATTTGTTCTTTTTTAATTAAATCTGATTTATTTAATGCAAAAATAATTTTTTCTTTTTTAACTCCTAATTCATCTAATGTACGCATACAACTAGCAAATTTTTTCTTAAGTTCTAATTGTGAATCACTAATATCAATTACTAAAATAATTATATTTGAATAAGTTAATTCTTCTAATGTAGATTTGAATGCATCAATCATATATGCAGGTAATTTACTGATAAATCCTACTGTATCTGCAATTAAAGCTGGTTCTTGATTAATTATGATTCTTCTTGTAGTAGTGGATAATGTTGTAAACAATTCTTTACTTTGGGTTCTTGTCTCACCTGTAGTTTTATTAAATAATGTTGTTTTTCCTGCAGATGTATAGCCTGCTAATGAAATTGTTGTAAATCCCATTCTCTTTCTTCCTTGTCTGTGAAGTTCTCTTTGTTTTCCTGCTTTTTGTAATTTCTTTTTTACTGTCTGCATTCTATGTTTTATGTCATTATAGTAAACATCAACTTCAAATTTTCCTATTCCCATAAATCCTGGCTGTTCACCCATATTGGCTAAACGAACTTTTTCTTTTGCCCTAACCATTTCGTATCTTAATTGTGCTAATTTTACTTGTAATTTTGACTCTGCACTAGATGCCCTGCTTTCAAAAATTTCTAGAATTAATCCTTCTCTGTCTAAAACTTCTCTTTGTAATTCAGTTGCTAAATTATAATTTTGACTAGGTTTTAGAATTTCATCAAATACTATTACATCTGGTCGAATTTTATCTGCAATTTCTTGCAATTTTTCTAATACTCCTCCACTAATTCCATATTTTGGTTTTTGAAGATAATTTTCTTGAATTATATGGACTACTTCATATCCTGCAGCTTCACATAGCCCTTTTGCTTCATTTATTGTATCTTCTTTGTCATATGTAATGAGAATTGCTTTGTCCATTTTGTAAGATTATTCCGTTTTTTTCAATGTTTTCTCTATATTCATATTTAACACAATTTCTGCAATATCGCTGGCATATTCAGAAATTCTTCTTATATTTTCAGCTAATCTTCTAACTCTGTATATCTCCTCGTCTTCTTTTAGTGATTTTGATGCATCCCTAATCTTCTTTTCATATTTACTAATTTCTTCTATTTTTTTAATAGTTTTTTCAGCTTGATAGTAGTCTTCTTTGAATAAAGCTAGACATGATTCATCCAATACCATTAATGAAAAATCATTCATTTCTTGTAGTTTATCTAAAATTTCTTTTTTAATTGATTTTTTAAATTCTAAAAGATCCTTTGCAATAAATGCTGCATGATCTCCTGTTCTTTCGATATTTTTTACTACTAATCTATACCCTAAACAATTCCTGGCATTAGCAAATCCCATTTCTTTTAAAACGTGTTCATTTTGTATTGCAATTTTTAATTGACGAATAATATAAAATCCAAATCTATCTACTTCATCATCTGTATTGATTACCTCTTGTGCTAGATCTAAATTTTTTTCTTTAACTGCTAAAATTGCATCATTTGACATTGATTTTGCTAAATGTATCATTCGCTTGAATGCACCATCTACAGATAATTCTAATAAATTCACTAAAACTTGAACTGTAATTCCATTACTTGAATCTGATATTATTTCAGAACCCATTAACATTCTTTTAACAGCTTCTTTTGCAGTGTTTCTTTGTATTGGATTTAATCTTCCACTTTTTGATTTTAAATTGATTGTTTTAAATCCTAAAAAGTATAACGAAATTAATTTTCTAACTATGGAATCTGGTTTTTCATCTTCATTAATTTCAATAGTTGCATCTTCTTTTTTTTGTACACGAGATTCAAATTTTGGTGGATATAGTTCTAAAGTGGATGAACCTTTTCGAACCATTCTTACTTGATCACCTTGTTTAAGTCCTAATTCACTAATCCATTGTTTAGGCAGTGAAACTGTATATGTTGATTTACCAGTAAACTGTATTTTTCTAGTTTCTCCTTGTTCTTCCATAATCTAATGATTAAAAAACTATCTATATAGTTATTTATTTTTGCTATAGATTAGCATTAACTAATATTTCCAATAATTTTTAGCAGATTGTGGAACATTTCTTAAAACTTCAACAATCACTTGATGCATTATTTGGTCCTGGTTCCTCAAAATATTTACCAAAAGACATTGATGTTATTTTATCACGAAAAACTGGTCGAATTAGAACAGTTTCTCATAAAGGAAAGATACTTTGCACTTTGAGAATTAATGGAAGTTTGGCAATTAGTATTGATTTTGCTCAAACACTACTTCAAAGTAAAACCTTTCGAGAAAATTGTATTGAAATTAACAAGGATGCTGCCCCATTTGTAATGGAAGGAAGATCTGTATTCTGTAAACACGTTGTATGGTGTGGAAAAAATGTTCGTATTGCAGCTGATACTCCAATTTTATTTGAGAATAAGATAATCGCAGTAGGTAAAGCCATTTTATCCTCTGAAATGATTTCTGATTTTAATCGAGGTGTAGCAATTAAAGTTAGAGATAGTTTAAAAAGTCGTAAGGGGGAGATAGTGGTATGATGCGAGGAGGTAATCGTGAAATGCGAAGAATGATGGATAAAATGGGTCTTGATATGAATGAGCTACAAAACGTTCAAGAAGTTATTATTAAAACTGATAAAAAAGAAATCATTATTTCAAAACCTTCTGTTACTGAAATGAAAGGAAAAGACAGCTCCATTTTTACCGTAACTGCAGATAGCTATGAGGAAGCAGAATTAGAGGTTCCAATCTTTTCAGATGAAGATATTCAATTAGTTAGTCAACAGGCTGGTGTTGATGAGGAAAAAGCAAAAAGTGCTTTAGAAGAGGCTAAAGGCGATCTAGCTCGAGCAATTTTACTTTTAACAACTGGGTAAAATCTGCTTTTTGTGCCTAAAAATTCACTAAAAATGAATGATTTAATAATGGAATTTATGAATTCTGAACATAATGACTGATGTAGCAGAATCCAAAGTTACTGGCATAATTAAGACTTTGAATGTCCTAGAAGATGATCTTGATTCTTTAACTGGTAAAGTAGGAGATATGAAAAAACAACTAAATGTTAAAACTTTAACTGAAATTGATACATTATTAGAAAAAACTCGCGAAATGGCAACTAAAGAAGCTGAAGTAATAATTAATGCTGCAAAGGAAAAGGCAAATACTGAATCTGCAAAAATTGCACAAGACGGTGAATCTAAATTGGCTGAAATTGATTCAAATGTTAATTCTAATTTTGATGATATGGTAAAACATGTTGTTTCTACAATTTTGAAAGCATAATTTTTTTGTTATAATTATTAACTTTGCAATAAAATCTTAAAACATATTATTTTTCTTTATTACTATTTTCTTTCTTCATTTCAGAAATAGCTTCCATTTTACCTTTGATGAAAGCTAAATCATATGTTCTAAGTAATACTTCTTCTCCATCTTGCATGTGAGTTTGCAAGTGTTTTGCCATATTTTTAATAATTTCTTCTTTAGTAGGTATTTGGGAATTATTGTTCATTGCAAAGTCCTATTAAAAATCATCTTTAGGATTTTCTCCATTATCTAATGCTTCATTATATTTATCGACTTTACGATTGTATTCATCTATCTTCTTATTTTCATCATCTATCTTCTTATTTTCATCATCTATGGAATCCTTTACTTCCATGTTGAATAACCCCCTTCAAGGGTTACTGCATTGAATCCACCTTTAATTAATTCATCAGCTGCAATATTGCCTCTATATCCAGTTCCGCAATAAGTACAAATTTTCTTATCTTTCATTTCTTCAATTTCTTTTTTCTTAACATTTCTAATACACAATCCTAAAGGCATGTGTATTGAATTCTCAATTATTCCAGATTTCAATTCATCTAATTCTCGAACATCAATTATTATGAAATCATCTTTTTGAGAAATCAGTTCTTTTGTAGTTATTTTATTTGCCATGAATTTCGTAATTTATACAGTAATTTATCTTTGAAGTTTTTTTATGTTAATTTTTTTAAAAAATAAATTCAAAATATCATTTAATATTTATTCCAATTTTTTCAATTATTATAAAAAATATTACAATTTTCATTGATTAAATACGCATGTGGGTTATAATTTTAAAAAATATCTCTTTGGAATTAACAATACATATTTATTGTACATTTTTAGTTTTTTTTTGAAAATTATTAATACATAATGAAATTTTATAAAATAATTATGTGATTTTTTATTAAATATTATAATTTATAGCGATCCATGCTTATATACATACAATTTCTATATAAAATACTAAAATGACATGTAAAGGAATTTGTGTTAGATATAAAGCCCAAAAACCCGTGGGCACAGGAAGATATGCCTCTGGACAAAGAAGATGTCAAATTTGTGAAATATTCATTAAATGGGAAGGACTTTGGTGTCCTTGTTGTGGATATAGATTAAGAACAAAACCACGTAATTTGAAATACAAAGCAAAATTACGTGCAAGAGTTGAAGCTGATTCAATCGAGGCTGAAGCTAATTCAATATCTGCTATGGAAAAAGAATTGGCAGAAGCTGAAGCAAAACCAAAATCTAAAGCTAAATCTAAAGCTAAAACAACAAAAGCTAAAACAACAAAAGCTAAAACAACAAAAAAAGCAAAAGAAAAAACACCTTGTCAGTATTGTGAAAAACCATATGTGTTTATTGATAAACACGAAAAGAACTGTAAAAAAAAACCACAAAATGACGTAGGTTCCTCAGAAAGTGAAACAATAGCAATAAAAGCATAAGAAATGTTCTAGAATCATTGACATCTCCAAATGGATTTTTCCATAAATTGGTAAATTTGGAGAGTCGTAATTTTTCTTTAAAAATTCAAAAATTTGAAAATGGATATTTTGTTTCTGTATCTGAAAATAATGATAAAATTGGTTCTATGACTATATCAATGGCAACTGGACCTACTCCTACCACAACAACAATAATTCCATCTAGAAGTGAATCCTTATTTTTAAGATTAATTTCTGAACGAATCAGTACTCGAATGAAAGGTATTGCTTTAGTTTCTACTTATGTTCAAAAAGAATTAGAACCTACAACCGCAAAAGCCTTAATGTCTGAAATTATGGAAATGATTGAAAATGAGTGATTTAAGAGAGTATATTTCTCAAGTTAAAAAAATTAAGCAACTTAAAACGATTAAAAGTAAAGTTTCAACAAAATATGAAATTGCTGGTGTTACAGCAAAAGTTGATCAATCGTATGCTGTTTTATTTGAGAATATTAAAGAAAGTGATTTTCGATTAGTTTCAAATTTAGTTGGAACTCGTAAAAGATTTGCTTTAGCAGTTGGTGGTACTGAGAGTAATATTCATCAAAAAGTAATTTCTGCTATCAAAAATGCAAAAACACCAAAAATTATTCCAACTGGTAAATTTATGGAAAATAAGTCTAAAAATATCAATTCTATGCCTATTGTAACTCATTTTGAAAAGGAATCTGGACCTTTTATCACTTCTTCAGTAGCTTATGCAAAAAATCCTGAAACTGGAAAACAAAATTCATCATTTCATAGAATGATGCCAATTGATAAAACTCATCTCTCAATTAGGATGGTAGAAGGTCGTCATTTACACAGATGTTTTATTGATGCAAAAGAACATGGTGAAGATCTAAAAATTGCAATTACAGTTGGTGTTCATCCTGCAATATCCATTGCTGGTGCATATCAGTTTGATTGGGGCAAAGATGAAATTGATATTGCAAATTCTCTTTTAGGTGGGAAATTAACTTTAGCAAAACTCCCATTTTCTGGATTGAATGTACCATCTGGTGCTGAAATTGTAATGGAGGGAAAAATCCTACGTGATAAAGTTCATCCAGAATGGATGGTAGAAATGCTCCAAACATATGATCATAAAAGATCTCAACCAATTTTTGAAATTGATAATTTGTATTTTAGAAATAATCCTATCTTTCATGATGTTCTTTCTGGGTATGGTGAACATAGATTACTAATGGGAATGCCAATTGAATCTAAATTAAATGGAGAATTGAAAAAAGCTTTTTCTCAAGTAAAACAAGTCTCTATGACAAATGGCGGTTCAAATTGGTTACATGCTGTTGTTCAAATAAAAAAGAAAACTGAATCTGACGCTAAAAAAATTATTAAAAAAACATTCGAGTCTCATCGTTCCTTAAAACAAGTAACTGTAGTTGACGAGGATATTGATCCAAATAATGCAGAATCTGTTGAGTATGCTATGGCAACTCGATTCCAGGCTGATAAAGATTTAGTAATTATCAAAAATGTACGTGGTTCTAGTCTTGATCCTTCAAGTGATCAGAAAAAACTCCAAACTGCAAAAATGGGTATTGATGCAACACGTTCAACTTCTAAACGTCCTGAGGGATTTGAGATGGCAAAAATTCCTAAAATTGACAAAATTAAACTAGAAAAATATTTCAAATAATCATAATTTACTGATTAAATTAAATTGGATGAAAACACAGATACTTTAGAGATAAAAATGTCTAGTAATATACCTGAAAAGAGTCCATCTGAGTCACATGCTGAAGTAATTGTCAGAATGTTTCCTTCAGATGCAAATCCTGCTGGAAATGTATTTGGTGGTGAAATTTTAAAAAATATTGATATGGTTGCAGGAATAGTTGCACAACGTCATTCTCAATCTAATGCTGTTACCGTATCTTTAGATAGTGTAAATTTTTTGAAACCTGTTTTTGTTGGAAATGTTCTTTTCTTAAATGCTAGAATAAATTATGTTCATAATTCTTCAATGGAAATTGAAGTTAAAGCAGAAGCTGAAGATATTGTAACTGGAATTCGTACTGTTACTGCAACTGCTTTTGTTACATTTGTTGCTCTTGGTAAAAATGGAAAACCAAATCCAGTTCCTAATTTATCCCTCAAAACAGATGAAGACCGTGTAAAGTTTGAAGAAGGTAAATCCAGAATGGAAACACGATTAAAGAATCGTCAAAAATAGATTCTCCATTTTCATAGATCTACTTAAGAACAATGTTGATACTATCAAGTTAATGTCAACAGATTCAAAAAATAATGAATGGGATTCATTATGGGGAGAATATTCCAAATCTCTTGAAAATTGGAAATCACTTTTTGAGCAAATTCAAAATGCCAGCAATGACATGCAAACAAAATTCAATCAAGTTTGGGAAAAAGCAAGTGCAGAATCTAGTCCTGAAACCATCAAAGATTTTACTGAAAATTGGCAAAAATCTATGACTGATGCTGGAATGAACTCATTCAAAGATTTTACTGAAAATTGGCAAAAATCTATGACTGATGTAAATACTTCTGCCTTCAAACAATTTGCAGATAATTGGCAAAAGGCTCTTAGTTCTTCAGGCTTGGAACAAATGAATGCTTACGGTGAAATGATGAAAAAGTTTGCTGAAACTTGGAATATAATGTGGCCTAAATCCCAATAATTTTTTACTTTTATTTCTTATTTGTTAACTCTTTAATTTTATCTCTTGATTCATCAATTAATCGTTTGATTACTGGAGTGTAAATTTGACATAAATACATAATTTCAATATCGTTATTTTTTTCTAAATTTACAAATGCAGATGAAATAATTTTTTTGTTAGTAACTTTAGCTTCATCATTTTGATTTCTTTTTGCATTAATAATTTCTAAAAATATTGGCATTTGTCTTTTTATTTCTATATCTAATTGTTCTTTTGAGATAATTTTTCCATTTTTTAAATCAATTTTAATTTCTTGATAAACATCATTTTTGTATCTCTCTATTGCTCTTATCATAATTTTGATTTTAGGTAATGACTCATTTTCATTTTTAAATAAACGTATTTTATTCATATGATTTGGATATGGATTTTCATGTTCTTTTTTATTTTTTCTTGAAAACCATTTAGAAAATTTTAATGCATTTTCATCTTTTTTGATATTTGCTTTTTCATTAAATTTTCTCTGAGTTATTTTCTCTGAAATAAATAATCCAAAATCAATATTTGCTTCCTCAAAAATTCCATTAATTATATTATTAATTGAATTTATGTACTTAGTAAAAAAATAATCTACATAAAATGGATCAGGATCATATTGTTTAATTTGCTTTGAATATATTTCACAATTTGTAAGTTCTTCTTCAATATTCATTGATTTTTGCCAGATTCTAAATTTGCATATTTTGATTGTGTTTTTAACTCAATAGATAATTTATTAAAAATTTCATTTACACTTACATCTACCAAATTAATTGTTGCATTTTCTTTAACAATCTGTTTTTCAAATTTTTCTTTAATTGCAAATGAGACTGACGACCAATGTAAAATTCCTTTTAATTGCTCCTCAACAGTTGCATTTGTGGTTGGTAGACTCGCAGATGCAAAAACAATTCCATTTGTCCATTGCATAGTTGGAATTCCTCCACCTGATGATCTTGTACTAAATGCTATTTGTTTTACCCAATCATCAAATTTGTATTC
>Ga0115555_1003389_pt1 | contig 10337 bp, 8 predicted proteins | sample COGITO_mtgs_1104_2_FD_87285 | JGI IMG/M metagenome (GOLD analysis project Ga0115555, IMG submission 87285) | Pelagic marine microbial communities from North Sea - COGITO_mtgs_110407 | ecosystem: Environmental > Aquatic > Marine > Epipelagic | place: Germany:Helgoland, sampling site Kabeltonne...
GAGGTGGCGGAGATTCGACGATGACAAACGGCGGTGGTGACGCCAAGTCATTCGCTCCCGTCAGCAACGGTGGCGGGGGCGACTCTCTCCTCGATCTGGACGACATCTTTGGTGGCGGCGGTGCGTCCTCGACGGTGCCCGCGACATCTTCGCCGATTCCCATGACATCGTCGCTGACATCGTCGCTGACATCGTCGCTGACACAGCAGCAGCCCGTGCAAGCGGACAATCTTGCTGGCAACACAGCTCAGACAAGCCCTGCGCCAGCCAACGACGCGGATCTGCTGTCCGACATTTTTTCTGCTCCTGCCGCCACTCAACAACAGCCGACCCCTCAGCCCCCCCTGCAGCCGCAACAACTTCAGCAACAGCAGCAGCAACCGCCCCCCCTACCACCACAACAAACAATAGACCCCTTCGCCGCTCCAATGCAAACAACAACGACCACCGCGGCGCCATCTGACAACCGCTTCAGTGCCTATGCCAAAGATGGCCTCAACATCGACTTCACGTGCGTAAAATCCGACCCAACCAACATTCAAAAGGCCTCCTGCACGGCTATATTCACCAACTCTACGAACACGGACATGACATCACTTGTATTCCAGGCCGCAGTACCGAAATACATACAGATGGAAATGTTACCCCCAAGTGGAACGACCGTGCCGGGGAGTAACGGAGGGGAGGTCAGGCAAACCATAAACGTTGTCAACACCATGTGCGGGACGAAAGCCCTCATGTTCAAGCTGAAGATCAAGTACACCGCCGGTGGCAAAGTCGTCGAGGATATGCTTACTTGCAACAGCTTTCCAGCCGGATTTTGAGTTTTGCGAGGGGCTTTCTTACAGGGCTGGTGGCAGGGAGCGTAACCGGGGTTCGGTAGTGAAAAGAATAACAAAGTTGCCAACAATGAATGATGAGAGCTTTGATACCCAGCAACAAATACAATATACTGTCTTAATTCTCCTTATAATAGTATATATGCTAAGACCCCATCTCAATCAAGTAAACTTCAAATAACCTTGCGGGTTTTATCGCCTATTTATCACCCACGGAGACGAGACGATGTCATTGCAATCCTCTACCCCCCTTCGATAATGGTGACAGCATGGAAGCTCACAGAGAACGATTTTGAAGCTTGCTTATTTCGCTCATGCACTTACTACTGATCTCCATTTTTATTTTCCTTGACCAATTTGTCTCCTTTGTGTAGCCTATCGCAGACGATGCTTATGTGTTTCTTTAGCTTGGAAGTATCAACTGGCATTGCAAGTTCGTTGCTGCGATTAGTGTTTCCTTCGCTTTGATTTTTTGCGAGCACAGTCCTTAGCAGGTGAGTCATGGCAGCGTCAACGCACTCCTCCCACCCGTTTTCGTCGTTGTCAGTGACGTTTGGTGTGAGGTGACAACTCAGTTCAGCAAAATTGGCATCGTCAAGATTAAACCTGAGCTTGACGAGGAGGAGAAGAAGAGACGTGGAACACGCCAGAAAATTTTGACTGATTGCAAGCATGTTCTGAGATTGTTCTACATGTGACGCCAGCTCTAGCAGCCGATGATACGTCTCGCTCATGATGACATCCAAGTTCTGCAGCGGCACGGCGTTTCTGTCTTTGAACCTCACGAGCAGCCTTTTCTCAATAGTCCTGAATTGCTGCGCACAGTCATTCAAGAGACTTTTTCGCTCTAGCAATTCCTGCCTACACCTAAAATGGTCGTCGATGGAGCTGTAAAAATCTGTGAGGGGGAGCGGTTCTGTGTAACTGAGTTCCAAGCCCCCTTCTCCCCCGGCGCTCGCGATGGCCTCAAAATATCTCCCCAGTCTTTTCGTGAGCTCGCTTGCGACGTACCAGAGCGCTCCCAAATTGTGGGACTGCACCCGGTACCGGCCAGCGTTCTTGCTCAGCATAATAGTCGCGTTCATTCTATTATTGTTGCTGTCTGTCATCCAGTAGCGAAAACTTAATACGTAGTTGGCGTTATTTCCGGCCGCTTGACCGCTTTCGTGCTCTCCCATGGCCACAAAGAGATCTTCAAAAAGAGTGGCGAGGAGCACCGGGGGCTTGTTGGTTTCAAGTGTGAATTTGTAAGTCGGCTCTTTGACTGGGGGGATAAGTCTGGCCAAGAAGAACATTGGCAGATCGATGGTGCACTTGGCGGTGCGAGGCTCGCCGGAGGAAGTGAGATAGATCAAGCTTACGAAAACCTCAGTGTTACAGGGCAAAATGTTTGCGTTGGCATAGAAGACAATGTCCATTATCATCGGTGTTGAAGTTCCGCCCTTCAAAGTTGCGACCTTGATGCTCTTGTTCCGGGTGAGAACGCAGTCTGGGCTATTGATATTAATGTTTACATTCTTCAGGTCAGAGGTCCCGCTATAGCTCACAAATAGCTTGACCGTCAGTTGCATCAACCCCCCATCTTGTTTGACACACTTCTGCAAAATATGCTCCCCCCCCCCATCCAACTCATGCGCCGCACCTGGTCGGTCCAAGCTCTTGGGAATCTGGTACCTCAGAATTATCTTATCCTTGGGTTCCAGGCGCGTGTCGCTCTGGCTTGCTCTGATAATGCCCAACAACTTTCTGTGCTCCTCATCTATCTCGTCGTAGTTGATTTCTTTCCCTTCGCTCACGACGCTACTGCTCGGTGGGGTTGTTCCCAAATAACCAATTGATAGCCTTCCATCGTCGCTGACAGTCACCACCATCCCTTTGTGAGGCCCGAAGTCTCCAACTTTCGCAAGAATCGCTGGGCTGTCCATTTTCGCCGACCACACCTTCCGAGTGTTCCGATAAATATGCAGGCTTCCTGTGTCGAAATCGCCCAGGATGAAGTTGTCGCCGACTCCCGCCATCTTATGCTGGCGCGCATAGGTCGAGAGACAAGATGGATCAAAGTCAAGCCGCATCTGGCTCTTAATCTGTCCGGTTTCAGATATAGTGAAGAGGTGATGATGCCCTAGCACGACAATGTCAGAGCTATTATTGTTGCTGCCCTTGCTCGTAATGCGAGCGCATGACACTGAGATGACATCTTCTCCGATTAAAACCCCCCAGTCAACCGTAACTTTCTTCACGGCACTGACAGTAGCTTTCTTGTCGTTTTCATCTTCGTTGCCATCTTTCTCACCCGCCTTCTTTTCGCGGCTTTCGGTGCCATCGCTCTGACTAGATGCAAGCACCTGATACTTGTACATCTCTACAGTCATCTGACTACTGACTGTAACAAAGCCATCGACCCTTGGGATGTAACAGAGAGGACCCGGCACAAGGCAGTTGTTCAGGCGCCGTGTAAACGCATGCACTGAACCTTCAAAGAACGACAATCGGCCGTCCATCGACTGCACACATATAAGATCGCGCTCATCAGCCGATTGTGAAGAGGGGAGGAGGCCAAAAGGCCCGTGGGACATGTTGTACGCAGTGAAGTGACTGCCAAGGTCACAAGTAAAGAGCTTGTTGAGCTTATACAAGTTCTTTCCTTCGATATCCACTCGGTAGACGACGACCTTACGAGGGTGTAGAACTGCGACGCAACGCCGAGATAAGTCAGAGGAGTCGAATCGTCCTAAAGAAATTTGAAGGATGGCCGAGTTGAGATTCTCTGTTGTTGGTTGTGCCGGGAGTCGGTAAGTCGTGCAAAAGCCGCGAGGCATTTAGAGGGAGGGGTTAGCGATGATGATAGGTGGCGGAGAAGAGAAATAGAGATCGAACAGGAACATCAGAGACAACTCGCGGCGAAGAAGAAATGTACACAACGCGCAAAATGTCGCGACTTTAACATCCGGTAAGGGGGTCGGTCAACTTGCTTGCTCACTCACCTTCAATAATTAGGTGCTGGATGTTATAATTGCGCGAAGAGGGCAAAAAGACTCGCAAAACACCCTGAATAGAGCCGATAATTATTTGAGTCTGGTAATTGGCAGTGGGTTCGGTGGAGTTGTTGGCAGAGTTGCTGTCCGCCGAAGAATTCATCATGTCAGCAGAGGTCTCAAGGCTATCATCATTGATGCTGTTATTATTGGAGGCAGAAGCACCGGATTCGTTAGAAAGTCCCATCAAATCACCGACAACACAGCAATTCGAGTCAAACTCCTCCGAGGGGAAGGAGGTTGACCACCACTCTTGGAGGCGGAAGAGAGACATTTGGATTGGAGGGGAAGGTGAATAGGCTTGGCACGGGGATATTTATAATGGGAAATCTCTGCAGATGAGCCAAGAAGGGTGTCGAGGGTGCCAAAACTCGGGGAGAAGTTAATGGGGAGGTGAGGTTTGGATACGGGCTTTTTGGTTTTTGACAGAAGAGAAGCAGGGATGGTTCCATGCACGACACTAATTGAGGATTTTTTTCCAGAAAGAGTTTTCGAAGCATGAAGACCTTAGTTTTCTCAACCCTAACAACTTTTATCGCATGCTCCTTGGCTTTAGAGCCCCCTGCTGGAGGTCAGAATGTGGCGAATAACATCCCCCCCCAGAGAAAACAACAACAACAGCAGAAGGATGAAATTCTCTTTCCCCCCTCCCGTCCTGCCTTCGTCAATCGGACATTTCATAGCCCAAGTGTAGACGCTTACATCGAAGAACTTGTGCCCCATTTTATTGATCAGGATCTCGCCACTATTTTCTCGAACACATTACCCAACACTCTAGACACAACTGTTTATCGGCACATTCCGGACGAGGACACTTTCATCATAACTGGGGATATCACAGCGATGTGGCTTAGAGACAGTACTAGGCAAGTCAACCCTTACCTGAGATTCATTCAAGAGGACGTGGGTTTGAGCAAGATGTTCACTGGGCTTGTAATGAGGCAGGCGAGGTCTGTACTGGCAGACTCGTTTGCAAACGCGTTCCAGATTGATGACAGCAAAGAGGGCGACCATGCTACGGACACTCGTACCCCCAAGATGACCAACGCAACATTCGAGGGCAAATATGAGCTGGATTCGTTGGTATCCTTCTTGAGATTGAGCTCGGAGGTTTATGCTGAGCAGATGAAAAAGGGGCAAGTGAAGTGGCTCGAGAACGCAGCGGATAGGAAGACGTGGGGGAAGGCTATCTCTAAAACTTTAATGACAATAATTCTTCAGCAGAAATCCACGGATGAGATGGAGGCCCAAGAAAACGGCCCAACTTATACTTTTTCAAGGACGGTAGATCACGGTTCGGACACCACTTACCAACAGGGGATGGGATCCCCCTCTCGCCGAACGGGAATGAGCAGGAGTGAATTCAGACCCAGTGACGACAGTCAGATGCTCCCATATTACATCCCGAGCAACGCTTTTGCCGTCGTAGAGCTTCGAAAGGTGGCAAAATTATTGGTGGAAGTTGGGAAGAAGTTCTCGAAGGAGGTGGCAATATGGGGTAAACTCGCAGAAAGTGCGGAGCAACTAGCGGAAGAAATTGACAAGGGCATCAGAGATTATGGTATTTTCAACAGCGACAATGAAAATGACGAATTCTACGCCTTTGAGTGCGATGGCTATGGGAACAAACACTTCATGGACGACGCCAACATCCCAGGTTTATTGTCGCTTTCTTACATGGGCTACGTCAACAACGATGACGCCGTGTTTCAAGAGACTAGGCGAAGGATTCTTAGCAAAAATAAAAACCCTTACTATTTTGTGGGGACGGCCGGGGAGGGTGTCGGTGGACCTCACTGTGGGTACAACAAGATCTGGCCCATGGCAATCATAACGAGAATTATGTCCAGCAATGAGGAAGCCGAGATTGTTCAGAATTTGGGATGGCTCAAAGATAGTGCCAAGAGAACAGCATTCATGCACGAGTCATTCAACGTCGATGACGTTCAAGACTTTACGAGGGATTGGTTTGCTTGGTGCAATAGCTGGTTTGCAGAAATGATTATGCATCTTATCGAAACCAGACCGCACTTAATTTTGAAGCAGTAGAAACACCAATTGGGTCGTTTTTTGAAGCGTCTACGATAAACATTTCCTTTTACATCGCTACGTAATCAGTCTTAATTGTTTTCTTTTACGTAATCAGTCTAATTGTTTTCTTTTCTTTTCTTCTGTGAAAGTAACATCCGTTTCTCAAATGTCAACAACACTATATATATATATAATATAGGGGGGGGGCAACATCGTCATTCACGGGATTAACATTCACAAGAGTTCTTCAGAGAGACAATTTCCTTTTAGTGGGAACAAACGAAAGAGAACAACTAAGTACTCAGTGCCTGTACCTCGCGTCCGGATGGGTGTCGCCTTTAGCAACCCCATCCTCAAATCGATGTCCTATGAACAGGTCGCATGATTTGCAGAAAATCTCAGCCACCTCGCAAGTGTATCCATTGTAATTGTCCACAACGTCTATTGCGAGAGCATACGTATCACTCGCCGGCCTGCGGAATGAAGCCCAAGCGCACGGACCTTTCCACTTGTCTTCGCTCCTAAATATCTCATTCTCACACCGAGAGCACTGAGTGGGGGAGGGGAAAAAGGTTAGAAGGCAGTAAGCTATGCCACCAGCCAAAGGGTTTTAAAGTCCTGACGCTTAAGCTATGCCACCAGCCAAAGGGTTTTAAAGTCCTGACGCTAACTCACCGTGTACACACCGGGTCGCCACTCACTTAAAAGTTTTTCTTCACTTGAATCATCGCCTGAAGTAGCAAGGGACGACAACAACTCCATGTCATCCTCACCTTGGGAAGTAATGGGTCTGGAGGAAAGATCATGGTATAAAGAGAGCGGCGAGCCATCGTTTTGCAAGAAAGCTTCAAAGCGCGATTCCAACAGCCGCCGCTGAAAGGCCATGACAGCGCTGCGACCACGGTCAGCCGACAAGATTGACTGACTAGTTGGAGGGGCAGGAAGCGAAATCGAGAATACTTCTTCTAGGGAGGCTAAAGAAGTGTAAGTAAAAGAGTATTGAGAGTACTTGAATACGAGTACTTAATACAGTCATGAAAAAGAAACTTACTTGTTTGTGGGGGGGGGACAACACAATCATCCAAGTTCAGTTCCCCCTGATTAAGACGCACACCCTTTCTTTTTGTCCGCAGGGAACATATCGAAGATGATAACGGCTCTGCCGTTACTCACAAAACCACCGCCGGCGCTGAGAAGGCGATACAGCACTGTCACGGTAGAAGAAGGAGACGACACAAATCATGGCCACCACCCGTCTGTTTCTGATATAGAGCCCCCTTTTCCTAAGCTGCACATACAATTACCTTTCTTTCTAATAATGAATTCATGGGAAGTCGACAGTATAGTGCACCTCTTCAAAAATAGACCAAAGCTTCTCTTCTCCCTCACAGCAGTATTTTACCTTTCCCTCTTTTTGTGTTCCATTTGGCTCGAAAATAATCTCTACAAGGTGACGAGCGGCTCATGGCTGTGGTTTGCAAAAGGGTGTAACATTGTATCATTGGCGATCTTGCATAACGTGATTGAGGTTGAGCATCCAGGGCGGTTGCCTTTCAATCTCTTTACGGGGAAAGGGATAGAAGGTGTTGGTATCTTCGAAGATTTGTCGTCGGAGCAACTGTCGAAGGGGAAACCTTATACATTGCCCCCTTCCACGGATTATATTAGAATCGCGGAAGATTTCGTGAAAAGCCACGAAGGTCAAAAGCTCCACACCCAAATCTTGAGAACTCTGCGCCTTGACATGTGTCCGAAGAGTAGAGTCTTGATGCCAGAACACCCCACTGGAGAAACCCTCTGGTCTCCTTCTAGAGCTTTCTACTTATTGCGTGTGCCGCTATTCTACTTGCTCACATTTTATGCGGTCTTACAGTGCCTTGTTCCTGATACAAGCGGGGCTAGCGAGGCAATTGTTACTGGTGTAATACCTCTGTTTGGGGCGGCCGTGAGCACTGTTTTGTTTGGGGGGGTTTGGTGCGAGGACTTTGTAACTCACGAGTCCTATTTAGCGAGAAATCTGCCAGCTTGGTTTCTGTTCTGCGGGGCATTCTACTGGAATCGTCTTCACGGCATATTCTGCATGAAGGAATTCGTGGTGAGCTCACCTCGACAATTTGACTGCTATTCATGTGTCTTCAGTGTGGCCTTCATTTATTTCACGAGCGTCTTTCTAGCGGCCGTGAACGCTCAAACAGTCTGGGAGATGCGCGACTACACAGAAAGTTGGAGTGAACGGGAGCGTAACGACCACAAGAAACTTTGGGAGGTAGGGCGCAGGAAGCCCAGGATGGTGGCCAATGTAGCCATGAACAGCTTGATATTCCTCATGTCAATTTCAACTATATACGGGGTAATCCGCCGGTCCCCGGTGGTTTTAGTAATGGCGGCGTTCGTGTGCCAGTGTGTCTGCGAGGGGGCGCAACATCGAAAGGACACAATTAAGCATATAAAGGAGTTCGACATTTCATCTCATGGCGGGACAATGCGACCAAATAAAGTTATGCGATTGAATTTCTTGAGGGAGCAGATCAGGAAGAAAGACGCCAAATCGCTGGAGACTGTAAAGGCGATAGGCTTCGTGGGCGTCTTCCGGTCAGATGAGGTGGAGATAATCTCCAACCTCGGTTTCGGGGCCTGCTTTACGGGTGGGATAATTATTTACGGTCTCACCATCTTCGAGTACTGGAGCTGATTGATGATTGATGACTGATGACTGATGACTGATGACTGATGACTGATGACTGGGATGATTGACGTTTAATAAAACAAAAGTAAAAGGCAGCCACAAGTATTAAAGAAGAGCCCCATTTCTTACTTAAATTGGTGCGCTACGAGCGCGATGGGAGTTTCTCCGTCGTCAGAGTATTTGATATCGAAGGGCTGCCCATCATGATCAAGAGAGAGGCGGCCAGCCTCCAGTATCGCAGTTCCCTTCATTGTGGTGTGCACAGTCGCAAGACTTCCGTCGTCAAATTTGGCCGGAGGCGTACCATCATTACAGGCAATTGCGGCATCGACAAAAATCTCAAATGACTGGAAGCCGTAGGCACTCTGGCCTGCGAATTTGCCGTCGCGAGGCTCATACTTCATAAACAGAGGGTTGGCAGAGGCGTATCCATTGGCGTCGGTGGAGACATTATAGCCGCGGTGCGCCTGGTCACACTTGATCTCCCCCGAGGATCCCATGTACATGAAACGCTGCTGAGAGTGAACGTCGCTCGTAGGGGCAGCCCAGCTCGCAGAGTAAATGGCAGTACCAACATTCCCGCTGGCGAGGTTCTCCCAATGCACAGTTAACGTAATGGTATCCTCAGCCTGGATCCCCTTGGAAAGAGCGACGCCAGTCGAACCCATAGCCGTCACACGAGTCGGACGCGCCCGGCCCTCTAGACACCATTCCGAAAAGTCTACGTGGTGGGAATTCAGATAGTAGGAAATGTCGCTGCTCTTCCCAGCCCAGCCTCGGAAGCTGTCCAGCTGCCCCTTCGGCTGAGACATATACGCGTACATGTACTGGAAATCACGACCGATGGTATTTTTCAAATCGTTGCGAATCCTATCGCGAGCATCGCGGTAAAATGGATCCCAGCGCTTGTGGACCTCAACGCTAACAAGGACACCCTTCTCATGAGCCAGCCTCGACAGCTCTTTGTGCTCCGCCAGCGTCTTCACAATCGGCTTAGTTACAATTACGTGCATACCCTGCTCAATGCAGCACTTCGCTATTTCGAAGTGGCTATCGTCTGGTGTAAATATGATGGCAACATCGCCCTTCTTGTAGGTGGAGACGGCAGTCTTGTAAGCCAAAGGATCCACTGCATCGTCCGCCGGCCACGTCTCGCATGTCGTGTCCATCCCGTAGGGTTCTCGCAACTGCTTATCCATATGGTTCCGAATCGCTGGGAATTTATTTCCGTTCACCCCGCACATTCCCACGCGCGACACCTTTCCTCGTGATCTCAAGTCAAACATAGCAAGTGCTACCACTCCAGCACCCTTGTCGCTCTCCATCGTCTTGGAGGGGACATAACCAGTGGTATATTCACCGGTACCGAGCATGAGAACGTTCATCGTTTTTTTGCGTGGCAAAAATTGGAGAGATTCGGAGGATCGGCGAAGTGTGTCGGAGGATGAGTCGTGCACGTCAGCGTAGAAATGACGGATAATCGGGAAGGTTTTTGGTGCAGAGAAAGAGTTGAGATCTATTGTGTGCGCTGTTGTAGAGAGAGCGAAAATAAAATTCTATGGATTGCGGAACAATTTATTTGTTTTGTTCTTTTTGCATCATTTTTCTTTCTGTGTTGGGGCCTCACCCAAAATGGCATCGCTCTTGCCTGGCTATCGACGATTACTGCTAGTACGACACGGGGAACGTGCAGACGAAGTAGAGGGACACACGCAAGCAACAGAAGCAGAGTCTGTGACTCCCAAC
>Ga0115555_1003396_pt1 | contig 10330 bp, 6 predicted proteins | sample COGITO_mtgs_1104_2_FD_87285 | JGI IMG/M metagenome (GOLD analysis project Ga0115555, IMG submission 87285) | Pelagic marine microbial communities from North Sea - COGITO_mtgs_110407 | ecosystem: Environmental > Aquatic > Marine > Epipelagic | place: Germany:Helgoland, sampling site Kabeltonne...
CAACGACCCCGCCGACACAACCACCGCCGCCGCCTCCGAGCTGCTCCTGCCGACGACGCGGACGGATAGTTTGCGACTGTGGGACCCGACGAAATGGAGGCGGTAAAATTCGAGCAGTTTCTGAGGGGTTGGGTTGGGTTGGGTTGGGTTGGGGTGGGGCGCGGGTGGGGCGCGGGCGTGGGGAGGGGGGTTGGGATTAGCGGCCCAAAATTTGCTGTTGTTGTTGTGTGTTGCAATTTGTAATCACTGACGCAGCACGTCCTTACCTCCTTCGTCAGACCTTTCAATGCGACAACTTCCTCTCTCCACGTGTCCCATCCAAGCCGCCTATCCCTGATCTCAGCCCAGTAATGACTTGTGACCTCGCTCAGGTCATTCCAAGTCTCTGCAAAGAAACGGGCAAAAAATAGAGGCTGTTAGGGTTATAAAAAAACAAACCATACATGGGCGGGGCCTAAATCGTGCTACAAAACCCGCTCTCGGACTCACCTAAATTGTGTTTGGCTAATGAATTGACGTGGTCGCGAAAGTCCTCCTCCTTCATTCCCTCGAGCAATTCCAGGAACTCCTCTTCCAAAAAGCGGACCACGCGGCCCCCGCATTCCGAGGAGGTCTTCGTGCTCGTCGTAATCTCGAATGTGACCCCGACGATCCCGGAGGTCCAGCGGGGCTGGCAGCCCACGCTGTACCCGAAATTTTCCTTGGTTCGGACGGAGTCAAAAAGCGGCTCGGCCATCATGTCGGTCAAGAGATCGACCATGGTTTTTGTCAAGACTTCATCCACGCCAATCTGGTAGTATTCTTCGACGGAAGTATTCACTTCCTTTGGGTTCTTGCTGCGCAGGTTTATGACGACGTTCTCTCCTTCTTTTAACTTTACGATAACTTCTGCGGCTCGTTCTTCAAGTTTAACGGAAGGGCTCTTCTTTCCCTTCTTCTTCTTCTTCTTTTTCCCTTTTTCTTTTCCTTCCTCCACCCCTTCAAGTGTCGTCGTTGTTGTTTCCGCCTCTTTGTTCACACTTCTCTTCAACATTCTTTGGACCATCTCACCGAACTCCCTCGCGTCCTTCGCATCCAAATTCCCCATGCACAACACCTCGACGCTCAACTTCGCCAGTACCTCCCCGACGACCTCGAGAAACGTCCCCTCCGTCATACCCTCGAGCGCGTCGAGCAACTCCTCGGCCGAAACCTTGCCCTTGATTAAGGATGCGACGCGCGCATCGGAGCAATGTTCGTCGACGCTAATCCCGTCGTTTTTGTACGACCTCCTCAGATTTTGAAGCACGACGTCAAACCTCGCATCCGCGGCAGATCGCGACTTCTCCCCACCCCTAAAGGAAAGAAATACATCGAGTACGTAGCTAGCGAGGTCGTTCAGCTTTTGACTGAAGCCGTGAAAGCGCAGATTGAAGCCGCTCTGGTTGGCGCAGATACTGTAGAAAAGCTCGCAAACAGATGCGGCGTAGACAGTTTCCGTCGAGGCGTCGTCGACGAGCGAATGTAGGAGGTCCATACAAGCCAGATGGAGAGGACTTGTACTGTACTGCGAGGAGATATAAAATTTCAAGCGAATGTCGGAGACGGGGCGCTTAAAGATGCGGTCTTGCAAGTGGCGAAGTCGAAGGCCTTCAGTAGAAATCAGTAACTGAGGAAGGCGCGATTTTTCTGTGGGCGGTGGTATTGGGGGAAATGCATCGTTATCGCTGCCGTCGCCGAACTTCATCGAGCTGCCGCTGACCGCGACGAGCTTGCATTTTAAATTTCCCTTTTCCAGGGTGAATCCATCCCCCTCCTTCAACTTTTTGAAGAAATCCACCCCGTTATCAACGGCGTGAAACTGCACATCATCCTCGTCTTCATAGCTCAGCATGAGGGCATTCTTATTGCTGTCGAACCGAGTAACAAGCGCAGGGTAGAAAGTCTTGTTCTTGCAGGTAGTGGTAGACACCTTGACAGAAGCATTCAGAAGGGGGTGGGCAGCGTCATCAGCTGGCAATTTCTTGAGCGAAAAATCAGCTGGGATGAATGGATTTTCGGGAGGTGGGTGGAGAAGGGGGTTTGGATTAGAAGTCTTCAAGTTTTCTACAAATTCCGACAGAATCTCAGGGGAAAGCGGGTGCACCCAGTAACGTGTGTTGAAGTAGGGCTCCACAAGTACATTTCCGGCTTCGTTCGCGAGGTCAAAGGGGGGGGCGATCGGTTGGGCGAGAGATTGTAACGGAAATGACGACGGCGGCGGCGGTGGCGGTGGCGACGGCAGCGGTGTTGGTGTTGGCGACGGTGGATGTTTGTTATGGGGAACGGAAGCAGGATTTGTCGGCGGTTCATTAAAAATAGCGTCGTCCTCGTAATCGCTCGCTCGACCGAACGAGCTGGACATCAAATCGATTCTCATATTCTCGGGAGTGAAAAAAGATTTAAGGAGGTCAATAACCTCGTCCTGATCGAAATCGAAGACAAGCAAGTTTCCGTCTAGAACGTGCTCCGAAGGGACGGCTTTGCACGGTGCCAACTCGTCTGCCCAATTCTCAACAAACTCGCCAGGTTCAGTTTCGTCCTGGAAGGAGTAGGCAATGTTGGTGATAGTCGAAAGCTCAGAGAATATATGCGGGGGGAGATTCTTGGTCGTTGCTGTCGTGATAAGCATATTGACGTAAGAGAAGACGGTAGAAATGATTTCGACCCAATAATTCACTCCACTCTCGGACAACGAAATTGAGATCGTGAAGAGTGAGTAACAGGAGGCGTTCTCGTTGCCGTCATCTGATACTCCAGCATTGATTTCCGATGCCCAATTGAGGCGTTTCAAATGGGACAGAATGCTGCCGGCGCTCTCATGCCCTATTAGGTGGGATATATAGTCGGCTGGCTTGGTCTGCCATCTATCTATGAGTGAGGGCAGAGGGAAAGTCAAGGTCAAGCGGTGGCGGTCCTTGACCGGAACTACGCGGTAGATCGCAGAGAGAGAGCCAGAAGAAAAAGGAGAGCCCACGCTATTGCGCTCCCACGGCGACATACACCGGCGGCCGGTGGATTTCTGGTCGGGGTGGTGGGTGATTTCCTGTCCGGGGAGTTGTGGCAGGCGTGGGTCAGAGGGAACCTCCGAGAAGTACCTGGACACCATCTCCTGTATTTTATCCAACGGAGACGCAGCAATTATCACAAGTCGCATGTTACGCGCGTAGTAGTAACGGTTGTAAAGATCCCAAAGAGACTGTGTGACGTCAACATTTTCACTGGCAGGCTTGGTCTTCAGGCTGGAAATGTTTCCCCAGCTAAAAGTCGAGAAGGGGTGATCAGAGAGGGGAATCTTGTTGGTGTAGGCCATCAGTTGCTGCAGCCGACTGCTGTCACTAAAGCGAGCCTGGTTAAATTCCGAATTGACGTTATTTAGCTCCCTCTCCGCAGCGTCCGGAAGCATCAGCGGAGAAATGAAAAATTGCGCGAACATATCCAGCGCCTTTTCGAAGCAGTAGCCTTGGTTTATGTCGAAATGAAATACAGTGTGCTCTTGCTCGGTGTAAGCATTGCTATCGCCGTTATGTTTGCTGATAAAGTCGTCATAAGCATTCTCTGTAGGGTATTTCTTTGATCCCATGAATACCATGTGCTCCAGATAGTGTGCGAGGCCCTGTGTAGCTGGAGGGTCAAAAAATGACCCGCACCCGACAACCATAGCCGCCGCTGCCTTTCTGTATCCAACAGGAATATCATCATCGTCGTCGTAATCGCTATCGCTGTCATCGGAGGGCGAAGGGTCCGTGCCATTGTCGTCACACGACATGTCATCTTCGTCGTCGAAATACTCCTCTAAAATTGGAGACGAACGCATCGCCATAGTATCTTCAACAAGAATGGCGTGGAGACCGTTCGGTAGGATCACCTGCCTGTAGTTCTTCTCATCCATGCGCGATCGTTTGTGTGTGACGGAGGGTAAAACGGTCGTCATCTTTGGCTAGAGTGTGTTTATTTCGCCTTACGAGAGAGACAAATGATGGAAGAGCGATGCAGATGGCGGGAGGCGACAAAAATAATATTGATAGTATAATGAGTGAATGAGGGAAAGAAGAAAATGTTGTGGGGTGGGTTTTTCGCCAAAACTTGTGCGTAACTCAACAGTAAAAGCAATAATTGACCGTTTTTACATCGACACAGTGCCCCCTCGAATCAATCGTAAGCCTAGACTACTGTATCAATTACGTGATACCACCCCACAAACACCCACCGTTCGTTATCGTTTCAGTGGTGACTCTTCAGTTTGATCGCATTTGATTGTGACTTGCGCATTTTGGTTGAATCTCAAACGGACCGCCTCGCCCTTGGACAAATTTCATCCTCTCACCAGCAGCATTAGCCCCTGAGACAATGAGTTCCCTTTCATCATCTCTCCTCGCTGTAAGTGGGCTACGCCCTGATGGTCGGAAGCGCTCTGAGCTCCGTTTCTTAAAGGCAAAGTTGGGGGTCGAGCGCCCTATATCTCTCCCATCTTCAGTGCGATCCGTCAACGGTAGCGCATTCCTTGCAATGGGTGAAACAAAAATATATGCCAGCGTCAGCGGTCCCCATGAGATGGAAAGACACAGTGAGGCTTTAATGGATGAGGCTGTTTTGAGGGTGAACCTGACTGTGGCTCCATTCGGGGGCGGGGTTGACCGAATAAAGCAGCTCTCCAGGGGGGGGGACAAGAACAACCAGAAAATGGCCGGCAACATCAAGGCTATCTTTGAGGGAGCAGTCTTCTTGGACCTACACCCCAGAAGCCAGATTGACTTGAATATTGTTGTGCTAGCAGACGATGGCGGCCGACTTGTTGCTGCCGTCAATGCAGCTACTCTCGCTCTAGTAGATGCAGGTATTGCGATGCGGGACTTTGTTGTCGGATGCGAAGCGGGTTATTTGAACAATGGTACACTCATCGACCTGTCGTCATCTGAGAAGCAGCACTATGCAACTTTGGGAGACGCCGTTGTTTTACCCGTTGTGATGATGCCCCAGCGCGACAAGGTCATGTTGTGCCAAAGCGACAGCCGCCATGGCCTCGAAGTATTTGAGGAGACGCTAGAGGCTGGTGTTGAGGGCTGTGGCCAAGTTTTCCGGCAGTTGCAAACTGCTGTTCGTGCCCATGCAGTCGAGAAGCAGAGTCTTCCAGGGCCGAACTTAGGATAAGGAGGGAGTGGGTAGGGGTAGGGGTAGAAGGGATTGGTTTCTTACAACTAATGGCAGTAACAATAACGTAGATTTTGGTTTAGCAGCTTGCAAATTGGGTTGCTTTTTTTAGGGGGTTACACTACACTACTTCTCAAACCCAAATGCTTCTTGCCTGTGCAAAAGCAAATTAACCATCCAGCCGCTTTTTGATCAGCCAAAAGAAAAAACACAAGAAACTGCAACAAAAGACGCCAGGAAAATATGTGAAGTGCGGAGTGAGATTGACAATATTTAAGAGAGCAGCAAGCTCATCCGTAAACGCACAGCATTGGCTCATCAGTAAAAACAAAGCAAAGCCGACATGACGAAAGGCCTTCTTGAGAGCAGACAAAACGTCCCAACTGCGCTACAACTTTACAAACAGCGTACACTCACCAACAAGTTGTCTTGAAACTAGATGAGCCGTGACGCACAAGCTTGGAGAACAGAAGAAGAATGATGAGGAAAACAGGTAACTCCCAGGAGCCCTCCCCCGCCGCTTCATCTTCGGCCATCACGGGCAGCGGCAGAACAAGGAGGAAGAGTGAACCCAATATTGCCAACGACGACGACGACGACAAGTACTCCATTATGGTACCTGCACAGAACTATTAATGTTGAAAACAAAGAAGCGTCGTTCTAAAGAATTTTGATGAAGATTCAAGAAGCAAACAAACCACTGGGATGGATGGAATGCTTCTAATGACACGAGAATAAGTGTGGATATATTTTATTTTATGCACACCGATCGAGGAGATAAGAGGTTATGAGGTAACAATTAATTCTTCGGAAAAACAAACGAGAGATAAAAATGCAGAACGAAGACCAGCACTTGTTAAAGTAGAAATTCATACATTCAAGTAAGTCTAAAGAAGCAGTAGAATGCCGTCTACACCGGCGTTTATATCTCATCTCATGAAGAAAGGGAAAAAGAGTTGAATAATAATAATTATGGCAACACCCAAAGTAGTTCCACTTCAGAACAAACGTACTTTGGAAAAGGATGGTTCTACAAAAGAGGCGGGTGCAAGGGTGCGGTGGAGCGATGTAGATGCCCTTAACGATGCTGGCGAGGAGCCTAGCAGTGACACAAAAGACGCAAAGCTGGAAGACCAAATCAACTCTATCATGAGAGAATCTTCTTCTCCTTCATTAAAGTTAAGAAGAAGGTCATCCGCAGGAATCATGAGCGGTGGTCTCATGTGCGAGCTTGAGATAGCATCAAGAGGGGGTGGGATGCTATCTTCAGTGTATCCGCTGTTGAAACTCTCGTCTGTATCCTTTTTAGGCGGCCTGACCCCCTCTTTTCTTGTTGCTGCTATTCCTTTTTCGGATCCCTCGGGCGACCCCTATTCCGCCCCCTTTCACATTTACAACATACTATCACAGTGTGGCGTGGGGATCGCCGCAACGCTGTGGCAGGTGAATGCAAGCGGAGGAGACATTCTTTCAGGATTCAACACATCCAAGTGGAGGAACACCTTAATTGCCTCAATCTCCTTCGTCCTGGGAGTTCTTGTGACGCTAGTGGTCAGCATAGAGGTTGTTGACGCCTTTCCTATGCCGTTTTACATTCTCGCGGGTTTACCGGGCTGTATCTGTCAGATCGTTACAATCTATCACTTCCTTCCAGTTGTGGTTCGCACCAACTGGAGATCTCGCGTGCAGTTTTTGAGGGGAGCAATCACGCTGTTATTCGCCTTTTTCTTTTGTGCTTGCTTGGTGATCGCAAGAATAGTCTTCATGTCCCTCAGCGCGGGGGACCAGACACTTTTCAGCGTCGTCTTCTTTTTGCTGAAGATTGCATTGAAAAATATTGTCAAGTTCATTAGTAGGGGAAGCGATAATCCCGACTTTGAGGCCGTCCTCGCCTATTGGTTCGACCTGATGTCGGGCATATTCACCAATATTCTATTTGTCGACGTGCAAAGCCCGGTGACTTTCTTCGTAATGATATTTATGGACGTTTGCGAGAATATTTTCCATGTGGTTGTCGCAACTCGCACCCTCAACAAGTGCAGAGCTTCAGAAGAAGAGACCAGCAAGGGGGGGGAGGAGCAGCTTACTCTCCGAGTAAGAGCAGAGCAGACAATATCCAAGCGAGGGGCATACTCTCTCTTCTTGTGCCTCGCAATGTCGGAGCTCAGCGAGGTCATCGCTTCCGTGATTTCCTCTTCCATTGTGTTAACGCTACGGTATGGATTTAACAGGGACTACCAGCACCTCATCGCGGTCGACGTGGACGTGCTCGGTATTTTGGGGTATTCTCTCGGCGACGCGTTGGTTGAAATCTTCCTTTTCTGCGCCATCTCCGCATGGACCCAGAAGCGATTCGGCATCAACATCATGCAGATGACAATGGTCCTCATCAGGCACAATTTAGTCTACTACTTCTTCGGACCCTTCTGCGCAACCTCCATCGTTTACTGGGTATTTTTAAAACACGGCGGAGTCGACGAAGAATTGCTGCGGTTATTTTAATTAGTTTGGATTCGCAGTTTAGGGTTAGCCAAAATTTCGTTTATTATTTTTTCTCAAGCTACTTATCAAGACGCAACGAGCACCGAGGTGCTCATTGTTCGGTGATGCACACAGCATCGTCATTCTGTGGATTTGACTCTAGTTATGTTATTCTGCGTCCCTTTGCGACCGTCCAAAGACAGACCCGACAAGAAAATCTGGTTTGACCTTCTTCCCCCATTTCACACCTTCTGGGAGAATCAAACGATCCAGTCGCACAGACATTTTGAGCACCAAACCCCCGCAGTCCACTTCAATATATTCGGGAATTTCCGCACCTTCCTCCACAACGCAGTCAACAAAACGGTTCTGGGCGAGCACAAATGCACCACGCTTGAGGGCAGGGCTGAGCTCCTCGTTGCTGTATTTGAGAGGAATGCTGATGGTACGGCCTGGCCAGTATCGGAGGAAATTGCAATTGAGCACTTGGTTGTCGATGGGGTGCATTTGACAGTGTCTTGGGAGAACAGAATGAACCTCGTCCGAACCATCGATTCGAAGCTCGTACACGCGGCTCTCAAAGGCTCTCTTGTGAGCACGCAGCTCACGCTGAAGGTCGGAGTGCTCTGTCACAACCTCAACCTTGGCATTGAGTGGGTGGTTTGGTCCCTTCCCCTTGCCCTCAGGGGTGTTGCCGTAAATGACACCGGGTATCAAACCCTGTCTCCGCAGTCGCCGCGACACCTTACTACCTGACGTCCTGTTGTTGGGGCCGGTCTCCTCCCTGTGACTGGCCCTCAAAACATATTTTTCCTCGATTCGCTGTTCCTTCATTGCTCGCTGATCCTTACGCTTTCTTTCATAATTTTCAAGCGGCGATGTTTCGGGAATATCTAGATCACGGGGGGGTCCAACGGGAATGCCATCGACGAATTCGCGTTGGTCGTCTGGGCCATCGGCAAGGATGCTCTTGCTGTTGTTGGCGTTGTTGTTCACGGGGGGGCTCGTTGATATGAACCTGGAATTAATGCTGGAGATGCCGCGATTCTGGGTCAAGTGAGCGTTCTTTCTCACGACTGCGGAGCCTGGCGATGTAAGGAGAGAACACGATTCATCCATTGCCTGCAGTCTTGGGGGAACAAAGGGGGTCGCGGGGAAACGGATTTTTGTGGCTCCCGTCCTCGAAGAGGAAGCCACAAAAGAGCGAATCATTGGGACAAATTGAGCGATAAGACCTAAAAGCGACCAGCCGAAAGTGATTTCGTTTGATAAATGAGGAAAAAGAAAATAAACTGTCGGGTGGTTCACTGGACAGCGACATTTTGTTGGGATTTACTTTAAGAAGGTCTGAAGTAGTTATCCCGGATCCAAAAACTCATCACGACATCGACGAGGCATTCAAACTTGCGCGGAAAAATAAATCAACCTTTATCTTCCTCCCCTTTCCCCTCCCAACTGGAAGTTCTTGCTGAGTTGGAGCCCCTAAGATTGGACCTATAGCTCACCAGTGGAACTTTTTTCGCCCCCTCATGAATCTAGACTATGTACCCGCACTCGCATCGAACCACAGCGACACGCCCACGCTTAACCCGAACCTGAGTCATTTGATTGTTGGGCGCTTTGGTTTCTCAATATATGGATTTTTATTCTTTGTCACTCTCTACAGGCTGTTGCGACATTTTTGTCTCGGTCCGAGTGGATGGACCCTCCGGAAGGCGTTTCACGCCGTACTGCTCGTTTATACCGTGCTGGAAACGCTCAGCTACATCCCCATGGCATTCTTGGGTGACGAAAGTTATCAGCCGTGGGCTTTTGTACTCCACATGATTGCCATTAGCTTCGACCTTACGGCTTTCTCCCTTGTGACAGTCAAATGGACCAAAACAATCGACGAGAAGAGAGGGTTACGGCGCATGTTTCCCGTCGTCGTCTTCCTCGACATATGCTTCTTCCTCTACAGCTGTTATGTATGTGTGAACTTGCTCTATGAGACCAGAATGAGTGATGACCATGACGGCAATAACGACAATGACGGCGATGATGGTTGCAGCGATGACGAGGAAGACAGCCTTGACAAATGGGCGAAGCAATACTCAAGCTACAAATATCTCGTCCTATTTGAGCCCATTGTATTGACTTTCAATGCCATCTTTGTGATATTATTTGGGGCCAAGACCATCCACAAAATTGTCAGCATGCAATTGTGGAACGAATTTCCTCTTAGTATGAAGTGCAGAATACTCACGCAAACCTTCTTCACCATGTACATGTGTGCATTCTGCTACATGCTTCGTTCCATTTGTCTAATTGCCCTATTCATTAGCATTCATACACACAGTGAAATAATTGACACGACAGCTTTGTGGTGGTTTGGGGCCATTTGGTGTCCGACGTTAATCCCCAGCAGTCTTCTCCTCTACGCGATGCGAAATCTAGACAAGTCGACCCCGAAAATACCGACGGCGATGGAAAATATGCCCGTCTACCACATGGAGAATGCCCCCCGGTGGAGTAGCTTCAGCCGAAGTGTGTTCGGTGGCCCAAATGCGAGTGGCTCATACGATGGAAGCGACGGAGATGGGGGGTCCCCAAAGTTCGGGGTCCCAAATGGCACCCCCAACAGCACCTTGAACGACTCGCTCCTAACGCCGCAAACACAGGCGCAGGGGGGAAATAATAA
>Ga0115555_1003410_pt1 | contig 10313 bp, 8 predicted proteins | sample COGITO_mtgs_1104_2_FD_87285 | JGI IMG/M metagenome (GOLD analysis project Ga0115555, IMG submission 87285) | Pelagic marine microbial communities from North Sea - COGITO_mtgs_110407 | ecosystem: Environmental > Aquatic > Marine > Epipelagic | place: Germany:Helgoland, sampling site Kabeltonne...
CTTCTCGTCTACCTTTAAAAGTTTTTCTTATACGTCTACGACGAGTCAAGCATCAAAGTACGTGGGAGTGGGGAAATTAAAATTTGCGATTCGATTTTTTTTCAGCCTTTTTTTTCATTGAGGTTGGGCTGTCACTTTCATTTTTCATTGACACGTGATTGAAATTCAGGAAATTGGTCAGACAGCTCAAAAAGCATTAAATCAGCAAATATTTCATATTTTTTCTCTCAGATACCTCTCAAATACTAACTTCAACGGCATTCTCACACAATTTTCCTGTATTAAGACCAATAAACCAACCCCCCAAGAGTTGAAGTACAACAAGATGGAGTCTGCCCCAACATCTTTTTTGGCCTCACAAGTAGCAATACTGACCGATATTCCCGGAAATTTATCGGTGACTGACTATCAAAACATTTCACTCACGAGCTCTACTTTTGGTGTTCAGTTACCCGCCAGGAGACCACGCCTGGTGACTCCCTTTCGTGAAACCGAATCCCACAACCAGACGACACCTACCCCAAACAGTTACATGAAAGAACATTTCCCTCAAATAAGGGACTCAATTGCAACAGGGCAAAGGAATCGCATACGCACAGTTACCGACGATGACTCATCTCATTTGAATCATGTTTCTGTCAAAAGTGAAAATGAGGATGTTTGCATGTCAGTCGGAGTTGGTGTGGGTTGCTTCTCTGCGAATGAACAAATGTCTCTCCCCCTGCCTCCTCCACCGTCTAAAAGAAGATCGCGCACTCCATCCCCTCGTCAAATGATCCCTCTTCAAAATACATACGGTGTCTAAAAATACTCTCTCTTCCTAGGCTGAACAACTCTCTCATCCTCGGCTGAACAACTCTCTCTTACCCGGGCTGAAGCTTGGTCGGACAAGCTCTCAGTACAGTAGAAAAAAACATACGAAGAATGATATATTTTGTTACAAAATGTAATTTTTACGTCCAAAATCAACCTCTTCATCCAATGTAATATGCGCTCCCTTTGCCTTGATTCTCATCAGCCACATTTCTCAAGTCTCGATTAAATGCCCACAACGCAATTTAAACGAAACGTCATTCAACATAGCTTAATGTCTTCATTGCTTCAAGCGACCCTCACTCCCACGTAAAACATAAATACACGGCCTAAAAAGCGAGAGCCTTCTTGATGGCCTCCACCACATCAGCCCTTTCTTCCTCCGTCTCACAGCGACCTTTACCCGCCCTTTTGCTGTGGATGAGCGCACCATCGATCTGCACGAATACATGTCAGCAAGAATGACAGTGGGGCGTTCACCGGCATTGCGAAGAAATGCAGCGACAGGGCCTCACCTTTATCTCAAAATTACCAGTTGTGCCAGGGTCTTCACTGCCAATAACTTCTACTTCACTGTCATCAAAGCTTCCAAGCAGATGATCCCGGAGCGATCGAAAATACTTCCCGTACCCTCAACCTGTGGAGCCAGTGTGAGCTACCGTTTCTTGGAAAGGGGAGAGGGGGGGGGGGTTCTGTGCTTTTGCTGGCAGAATTCCTTCTCCCTTAAGCGTTTAAATTTGATTCTTACCGCCGCAATATTGCACCTCAACTTTCACCATTCTTGATCTCTATGTCTGAGAGAAAAATGAAACAATTTATTATATACCTTGATTCGTTCTGTCATATGCACGTACTTACTTACTTCCTGCACGTATTTTACAGGTTATTCCACAACATTTTTTCACGTAGCGTAGTAAATAATACGATGTCTCCCGATGTTATATTGGAAATAAAATTATCCCCGTCTTGTTTTTCAAATTATATTAAAAGTTTTCCTTATGGAGCTGGAACTGAATGTCTTCTTCAACACTGCTGTGCTTCTGGCACTGGCGCTGTAGATCCTTGCCGATGACAGCTGCTCCACAAAAACAAACCCCAATGCTATCGTGCTGCCTTTGGCTCTTATTCTGTGCAAAGATTTTGTCCCAAGCCGGTCTGCCTTCCCATACCCATATGTCTTGAAGTCGATTTGACGCTTTCGCACTGTTCTCACTGTTCTGAATACCAACCTGGTCCTTGCTCTTCACCTTAGGATTGAGCATTAACTTATGAAGATGGTTGGCCCGGAAGGTCGGCTTGGTAAAATTAAAGTTCTCTTTCTCTGCGATCTTGAGTTGGGTCTCCTCGACTGGTTCCTTGGCGCAGCCAGTGATATAAATGTTGATTTCGACGTAATACTGAGAGCCAATCTGATTCTGCTCCCTAGCATGTTTGGTCTCATGGCTTAGGTCTGTCAGTAAATGGACGAGCCACTGGAAGCTATCAATGTCGCTTTGGCGAACCATCCAGTAAAAGTGCAGAATCTCTGGAAAAAAGTTTTTCTTCCAGCGGTATCGTAGCAATGCTGTGAGAATGCTCGCGCAAGGGGTCAATCCAATGCCTGCTCCGATGAGCATGACCGTTCCATAGCTGCCATAGTGCTCGCTTGGGGCACTATGAGGGCCGTCAACCCGAAGGATTTGGTTGAAGCCGTCGGGACCGTAGCGCCTTCCAACGTGCAGGTCACCCCTTTCGTCCCTCTGGTTAAAATAGAAGGGGAACTTTCCCGTTGGGTTCATGAGCTCGAAGTATTCCTTCAGCTTTCTGGTCCAGCTCCTGGCGTACTTGTCTTCCAGACCGTGAACCTTGACGTGACAGCTGACGAAATCATTGTAGCCAGTTTCGTGCTTTTCGAGGTAGTCACATTTTCTCATTTTCTTGTAGTCTTTGTTGACGGGGCAGTACTTGCTCCATTTCTCTTCCTTGCTCAAGCCGGCCGGTCGAGGTACCTCCATGACTTCCTCCCCCGTCTCAATGCTTACCCTCGGTCCGTGAGCCAAGTCACCACTTGCACTGCTAATGGTGAAAGGGTGCCACTCGTTCGGGTTGATATAAGGACAGTTGAGGTATAGATACTGCCCCTCCTTGAATTCAAAGTCGCTCTTGAAGATAGGTCTGAACTGGATGGCCATTACAGGCTCAATCCACTCCACCTTGTTTACGAGGAAAGGACGGTCCCCCCGTCGCTGCTGCATTATTCTCTCCCAGAGGTAAAGGGAGAGAGGAACAGCGCTCCACTTCCAGAAGACAGGGCCATGGAGAAGGAGAACAATGAAGAAGAGCACAAACCAGTGGTGGGCACTGAAGAAAATTTCGTAGTGTGCATGTCTCACATTGTCCCCAGCAGCCGTGAATATCATAAACATTGCCAAGCAGATGATACTACCAGTTACGAAGGCTGTTCCGCCGTAGCCCCACTTGAAGAAACGGGCCAAAGTTACCTCGCTGGCTTGCCAGTAATTCAAAAAGTGAAATAGTGTATGGCTTACCGCAAAGCCGCACATCGTCTTTGCGATGATCTTGTGAAATTCAATGTTTTTGCTCAAAGGGATGTATTTGGTGATCGGCTTCGCGAAGAATTTGGCGAAGACCGACGGGTTGTTCGAGAGGGAAACACCCCCTCCAATGTTGTTTAAGCGCCGGAGAAGGTGGCGCACAATAGGATAAATGATCAGACTGCAATTGAAGTTCAAACACATTCCGCAGGCCTTCGCATAAGGTCCATAGGCAGATATCCCACCCCTCTGAACTACGACCTGGTTGAACAGACACTCGTCAAACTCGCAGGTCGTGTCAAGGGTTCCGTCAACAAGAGCCTTGTTCCCATCGTTGACGATACCCTTCCACTTATCCAGCGTCACAAAGAAAGTAAACACGTTGGCTACGAAGTAGGCAAAGAGCCACAAGAATGCGGACAGTTTGTTCTCATCTACGAGCTTCGTGTAAAACTTTATCGGATCGAAGTTCCATGCTTCTGTGCTTTTGCCGGCAGCGCTTTTACCGGGGTTGCGGGCCTTATTATCCGCAGCTCGTTTTTTTGCCGCCGCAGCACGGGCACGCCCTCCATCGCCACTCTCTCCTCTCCAGACTCCGTATATGTTGCACAGAGCTGTTGCAGAGAGGCACGGGGCCGCCAGAGCCACGGGGAACTTGCGGTAAAAGGGGATGGAAGAAAAGCCGTATACGACCCCCCTGAAACTTACACGTTTCTCAAACGAAAACGTGTCGCTTGGGAAGTACAAACCGAAGCCCAAGCTTTCATTCTCAAAAAGGAGAATAAGGAGGGCACAAATGATGGCGAGGTAACCCGTCGTTTCATCACCATTAAGATCAGGGGCTTCCTGGCCAGGGTCGCATACTACGGAGCTGTTGATTGAGGTCTGACCCAAGTAGATGTCGTTGATAGGCTCCCCACCAACTGTGCAATCATACATGGCAGGTTTTGCCCACATGACCGTGAAAATCCCAAAAGGAAACAGCCAGACTGCAGAAGCGCGAGCCATGTTATGGGCCCAGAGTAGAAATTGCAAGCTGAAACGGCCCTTAAAGCGGTTGCCGGAGGAAGGATTCCCCCTAGGAGCAACCGCAGGGAGAGTTGTCGTGGAAGCAGTGGCCGTACTTACTTGGGGCGATTTTGGAGCCATGGGATTCTTCTCAGCCTTCATAGGGGAGTAAGCCTGTTGACTTTTAGGCTGCACCGGAGGCACTACAGAGGGTTTAGAAGAATTGCCCGGCAACGACGTCCGCTTTGAGGGGAGCCTAGGGGGAGTGCGTCGCGGCTGAGGAGGAGGAAGAGAAGCAGATGATTGCTCCTCTCTTATGGGCGGACTACTGCCGGATGGTGAGGCTTTCACAAAGTTGGCAGGGAAGTAGCCAGACTTTGATTGTGCCGGCGAGTAACCGTAAAACCAGCCTTCCTCTTCCGTAAACGTCACCACGTCAGAGTTCACGGAAAGGGATAGCTCATCTGCAGAGGAGTTGTTGTAGGCTGACACGGGGGACATGAACTTGCCTACAACTAAGTCATTCTTGGATATCTTCGAAACCTTGCTCGTGTCAGAAGAGTGACAAGTCACATCCGCAACATTGTACGTTTTCGAGGCACTATTTTGGCTGTATATTGCCACAATCGTGTCCTTTGGGAAGCTCGGAGAGGGGGTCTGAACTAGACCGTAAGACACCGAGGCCATCGTTCGGGGGGAGGGAGGGGAGAGGGGGGTTTAGAGGAGGTTGTCTCGATTGTTTTGAGTGTGTTGTCACCTCCTAATTTAGGATTTTTTAGAGTTTTGTCTCGAGGTCTCGGTTTTGAGCACGTGTTGAGGGGTTCTTTGTTCTTTCTGCTAATTGCATTTCAGAAGTCTTACCTAAATCAAAGCAAGAATTAAAGCCTTGGACTCTATTCTCATTACCCTTACTCGGGAAGTTGGCGAGATAACAATTAGGAAGTGACAACACCCGTATCATCCAAAGGAGACGAGGAACAACAGACAACAGCGATAAAAACATGCTATTTCGGGGGCTCCTTTATCTTATATTCCTGTTAGCATCTTTTTCGCAACCAACAATTTGGCCTGCTCCCTCGAGCATAACGCATCATGATGGGGAAGAACAAATTCTGATCAACCGATCCTTATTCCGGTGGGGGGACTTACCTCTGGACGGATCGGGCATCATTCAGCAAGGGGTGGAACGGTATGAAAGGATTATATTCGCCTGGGGAAATGGCTCCCATGTTGATAACAGCATCAACGTCTTTGTGTATTTTTGCATCGAAGACACAAGCAGAACTTCACTGTCAATTGACACTGATGAGTCATATTCGATAACAATTACACGAGATGGCGATGACGGTGACGATTCCGCCACAATCAACATCAAATTACACTCTAAAACGCCCTTTGGTACACTTCATGCGCTAGAGACCCTATCCCACCTTATAAGCTTCTCTCCCATTTCAAAGTCTTACTTTATTGAGTATCTGGTCGACGTAACCGACTCCCCCCGCTTCCCTCACCGAGGTGTGATGATTGATACGGGGCGCCGATTCTATTCCACGAGCAGTATCAAACGAATAATTGAGGGAATGAGCTACTTGAAACTAAATGTGTTACATTGGCATGTTTCTGACTCTGAGTCCATGCCCTTAAAGTCTTACACATACCCAAAACTTGCACTCTATGGAGCTTTTTTGGAGGATGCAGTTTACACGCACGATGATGTGAAGGGCATAATTGACTACGCCTTCCACCGTGGCATCAGAGTTATTCCCGAATTCGATATGCCTACCCATAACTATGCTTACAAGCTGTCTCAGCCTGAGCTCTTCACAAACTGCTCCAAAACGTGGACGGATCGCTACCTCAACAAGGATTCTTTCGACCCGACCCTGCCATCCGTCTACAACTTTATTGACAATGTTTTAGGCGAGTTTTTGGATTTGTTATTTATTGATGAATGGGTGCACTTGGGCGGGGATGAATTTGATCCTGAATGCTGGAATAGCACACCCTCCATTGTTTCATACATGAAAGAAAACAATTTGACAGACACCAACGATGTATTCCGATTGTTTGAGTCAAAAATATTTGACATCGCCCACAATAAGCACAAGAAAACGGTTGTTTTTTGGGATGAGGTTTATGAGAGTGGAGCTGATGTGGGAGATAGTATTGTTCAAACGTGGAGAAATGGGTCTATGGAGAGCGCTCTGGGTGACAATCGAAAAATTATCAACAGCTATGGATATTACTTTACACAGGGGTTATCGAGTGGTTACGGAGGGGTCACCTTCTCTGATGTGTATGACAAGGAGCCCATCCCTGAAGGTTTTAGCTCAGCAAGTGAAAATTTTTTGGGCGCCGAGGCATGCATGTGGGGAGTATCCATTGACGAATTTAACTTCGACCAAGTATTCTTCCTCCGTGGGATGGCATTTGCGGAGCGCATGTGGAGTTTTCCATTGAACATGAACATCAATGACGAAGGAAATATGAGCGCCAGGGCAATGCCGCAAAGGTGCAGGCTCTTGCAGAGGGGTATCAAAGTTGGCGGAGCGGACTGGGGGCTGGTCAACGAAGACATGGATAGAAGAAATATATACACACAATGCGAAGTATGGTTACCCTAAAAACAGTGCCCTTAACCTTTGCTATTTTGGCCCTGGTTCTAGTTCTTCCTCTGCTGAAAGAACTAACTCGCGGTGTTCTTCGAAATAAATCCAAAAACTATTTTTTAATTCCTATTTTGTTTCTGCAGCATCGATTCATTCCATCCCCTTTTACTAGAACTAGTCAACGCCCGACGAAAAGTCTAGGATTGGTTCTTATGAGGGAGGGGCTGCTCATTCTCCTCCTTTTCGTTTTCGCTTTCGCTTGGAGGGGGCAAGTGGTTGATGGCTTCGCGCTGGTGACAAGATCTCGAGTGACGGCCAAGCACGCACGACGATCACATCACACGTTTTCTTTACGTTGCGAAGAAAATCCCAACAATGATAATGGCCAGAAGGAAGACAATACGGTGGCAAGTGAGATATTCCCGATGACGACAATGTCTGCTGAATCGACAGCTCCACCTCCAGCAGCGGCAATAACGCTAACTGCTGCGCAAATACCTGAAACCGTTCCCAAGCTCTGGAACGCTGTTTTGCTGGCTTCTTCTTTCTTTTTTGTGCTGTACACAATTCTCAACGTGGACGCTGATTTTTCTCGCGGTTGGTCATTCCAGGAGACGATGCAACGGCTTCCTTACGACAACTGGCGGAATTACGAGGGAAGCCTCGAGGAGAGCCCTGTCCTGACCAAGACTACAATCAATGTTGTCATTTATCTGCTTGGGGACTGGTTGTCCCAGACTGTTTTCCAAGGTCAGCCTCTCCTCAATTTCGATTCGTCTCGGACCTTGAGGAACGGTTTCATTGGATTGTGTTTTGGCCCGCTTGTGCACTACTATTACCAGTTTTCAGATTTCATACTTCCCGTGGACGTAGTGACCAACAGGTTCTGGAAAATAGTCATGGACCAAACGATTTACCTTGGCGTCAAGTGCAGGTGAGTGAATATTGCCGCCACGAAAAAAAATCTCCGAACGGCACGGCACGGCACGGCACGGCACGGCACGGCACGGCACGGCACGTTGGAGCGACGATAAACTAATGCGAATGCTAATTTATCTGCTGACGCCTCCCTCGCTTTTTGATGCCCTCCATTTGATGATTTGATTCATAGCATTTACATTTTTAGTGTGGATGTCCTCAATGGTGGCACGACGGAGACGGCGTCTGATAATGTGAAGACAAAGATCAGACCAGTCATGATCAAGGCATGGAAATTCTGGCCGCTTGTACATTGCGTCACCTATGGGGTGATTCCCGGCAGGCATCGGGTCCTCTGGGTTAATGCCGTGGATTTAATTTGGAATGGGATTTTGGCGGGTGCAGCGGCTAAAGGTGGCGGTGATATAGAGGAGAAACACGTTGGAGAGAAGCAGGAAAAAGAACCCCAGGAAAGAAAATAACGATAAAGAACCTTCAAGAAGTTTGAGTAGGGCAGGAGGAGATCGCTGGCCAAAAATGCATTTTCAAAATCTTCTCTACCTACTTATCGATTATTTATCTCATCCTCCCTCTTTCTATCAGCTCATTTGTAAAGCTTTCTCAAGGTCTCGTCCATAAGAACCTCCACACCGTAGTCAATCGGGTGCACGATTAGGGGAATCACACCAAGTCCAAGAGCCGTTGGAACGAATTTATACCCCGGTTTTTTCAGGTTCTCAACTCCAACAAAAGTCCTCGCTCCCTTTACTACCATGTTGATCATAGCCCCCGGGATCATGACCGATGCCAAAGACTGCCAGATGAGTGTGTCGACAAACGTCATAACTTTCCCACCGACAGGGCCCTTCTTTGCGAGAAGTCCTGCATCCATAATGCAGTATCCAAATGCCACTACGTAAGAAGGGACCACCAGCTTGGGCACCTGGTATCGGAAGGCCTCACCGACCTCGTTAGCATAACCGAGGTATCTAAGAGGAACTTCGCGAAGGGGATTTGGCTGTGGGGGGGGCGACGAAGAAGAAGAAGATGAATCTGAATCTGGCTCTGCTGCGTCCATATTTTGCAACAGGAAACAGGAAGGAGTAAAAGATTTCTTCTCTGGCGGCTTTTTTATCTTTGATGATTGAATTGACTCGCCGTAGAAAGAAAAAGTGCTTAAAAAGTCGACAAGAAGGCACCAAAAAAGACTTTTTGCCCGAGCGAAATTCAGAATTAGATTATATCGCCAAAACAGCACTCAGCAGTCGCACAACGCAACGAAACCTTTTCAATCGCTTCTTCTCTCACTCACTCGGCGGTCTCACAAACGCACATCGTTTCAACCGCCAATTCACTCCCTCAGCGGGCACACGATGTCGTCGGACCACGATCACGGGGAGCCTCGTCCCGCGCAGCACCCGATGCACCGGCCAGGTGAACTACCCCCCTCCGCCAGCCTCAGACGAAGAAGCTTGCGAACGCGACTTCGAGAACGCAGTCACAGTCTTCTCGCAGTCTGCAATCTCTCCCCAACTTCCCTCTCTTTCCAACCTGCTCATCGAGACCCTCCCAGCCACTGGTCCCTGGGGCCCCTTCAAGCGACTCCCCGGCGCTACTTTTGATCTTATTCCGAGGGAATCGATCCGCAATTGGACGCTAGCGCTCAAACATATTTAGCTGGCTGCACGCTACCACCGGGAGAGACGGCATTGTATTGGAATATGTCAGCGAAGGTCTTGCGCAACTAGGCGCGGGCTACATGACGATGCTCTCCAGCGATGCACATGTAACCCACTCCCAGGGCTCAGGGTCAGGGGGTTTTGTGCGACAATTTAATAAAAGCGCTAAGCTAGAGCATCTATCTGGAGCAAAATTCAAAAACAATGAGCTCAACTTTGCAGGCAATCAAAAATTCTCCACGAAGTAAGTAAAATTTATTTTAATATCTCATTCCCACATCTGCTTTATAAAATTGAACCTCTGCGTCCTCTGCGCGCCCCCCTTGACTGGGGCTGTGGTTGGCCTCTCATTGTTTCTCTCCCTGCCGTCAAAGAAGCTATCAAAATTACCTCTCATGTTCGTCCCATTTACTCGTCTCAACTGGTGACCTCCGCCTCCTCCCCTACCTCCACCACCACTGCAGTTCTCATCGTCCTCCCTGAAGAGATGGTGAATACCGATTTTCCTAGCGTTCCCTGTGGCATGAATACTGACCGGTCGGGACTGTCGTGCCCTGACGCGGGGCTGTTGTTGCACAGCTCGGTGCGGTTCCTGCCTTCTAGGCTGAGGCGGTGGTGAGGAGTTTTTTTTGTGCCGTCTAGCGACGGCCGTTTGAGGTCGCTGCTGCTGCTGCTGCAATTGTCGTCGTTGGGGTTCATCATCATCATCATCATCATCATCATCATCCGATGACGACGACGACGACGACGAC
>Ga0115555_1003427_pt1 | contig 10280 bp, 9 predicted proteins | sample COGITO_mtgs_1104_2_FD_87285 | JGI IMG/M metagenome (GOLD analysis project Ga0115555, IMG submission 87285) | Pelagic marine microbial communities from North Sea - COGITO_mtgs_110407 | ecosystem: Environmental > Aquatic > Marine > Epipelagic | place: Germany:Helgoland, sampling site Kabeltonne...
CAACGGCAACGGCAACGGCAACGGCAACGGCAACTCTAACTCCAACGGCGACGCGTTCAATGACAACAACGCCGCATCTGTCACGAACAACCCAACAACCAAAAAGAAGAAAACTCCTAGCTCTGCCGACCCGAAGATGTCCATAACGAAGCGTAATAACCACCTGAAACAGGTCATGTCAAAGTTCGAAAATGTAACTGATGTTCTCCACAAACTCAATGCCGGTGGCGCGGTAGTTGAAGCACCAAGTTTTAATAACTCTGGGACAAAAACTCTCTGCCGATTTGTGGCCGAGAGATACTCCAGCATTGTCAGCCAAACGTCCACTCGCAACGGGACGATCTCCAATAACATCATGATTGTCTGCTCGCCAACCACGCTTATCAAGTGGAAAACTTGTCTCGAGGTGGCCCTCTCGGGGTGCAAGGGCGCTTGCGTCAAGGTTGTGCACCAGAAGGGGAATGGGCGGCTTGGCTTGGACGTAGGAGAAAACAATTTATGTTTGGTTGAGTTTGGTATGCTGAAATTCCCGGCATTTGATAAAGTGGTCAAGGTGAGATTATTCCGTTGGCAAGGGGGGGGGGGGTTATCGCGGCGTGTGTCGTCGTGAAGTGTATCGTCGCATAGTTCAGCATAAATTCCTCCACAAACCCTCCTGCCCCCATTAAACTAACCCTTCCACCCCACCCCACCCCACCCCACCCCAACCCAACCCAACCCAACGCAAAGTCGCTCACTTGGAACACTTTAATTGTGGACCACCGGCAACCGCCATCCGACGTCATCCTCCAACCTAATCTGGCTGATGACACGATCAAGAACAACATCAAGTTTCAGTATCCCCAACTCGCCGACAACTCGACTTGGGACATGTTACTTTCGGTTCCACTTGGGTCTTCCAGCAGCGAGAGCAATTCGATTCGAATACTGGTCGAGAATACGGAGAATGAAGGCCGAGACGTTGAGGGTTTGGCGCGTATGGCCGCTTTTGCTCACCATAACGTTTTGGCTGTGCCTCAGAACGATAAATCAATCGTCTGGAACTGGACGGAGTGGGCCAAGCCCAAGGACTACAATGGGCTAAATCCTAGTGAAGCTCAGACGAATAAGTCCAGACTTGCTCTTGTTGAGGCTGTAATCCTCTTGAATATTGATAATTCAGGAGACAGAGAAGACGCGACCAAGAATGACAAGATCGAGATTGTCGTTTCCCCCCCTCTCTCCAAATCGCAGCAGGGTGTATACGAAACTGCGAGCCAAGCTGCCAAAATCCAGCTGGTGCAATCCATGACGATGTCAGTGGCGGCGTCAAGCTTGTTGCAACTGCGACGGGCATGTTTCCATACCTCGCTAGTTGATGGCATCGCGAGTGAAGTGCTGAACTTCGATGGGAACGAGAACGCGGCCATTCATGAGCGGATTAAGAATAACTCGAGTAAGCTGGCGAAATTGGAGGAGCTGCTGAATTCGGAGCTCGGAAGGAAGGGAGGGAAGCGAAGGGTAGTCATTTTGTGCTCCCTCCCGGATGCTCTCCACCTTACGCACGTGTTTTTGAAGTCCGCGGGCATCCATCACCTGAAGGTTGCGTCCACGCCGTCTACGAATGGCGAAGGTGACGGAGACTATGCTGCCAGCTGGATTTACGCTCAGCAAGCTATTTCGAGTTTCAACTCGAGTGACTCATCCGAAGCGAAGATTCTACTGTCGTCTGTTGTGACAGTGAGCGGTTTCCACGGAGGTCTTGCGTGTACTTGCGCAGATCTTGTGATAAGCTTGGACGAGGACTGGAGCGGCAGACAGAGCTTTCTTTACGAGAAAACCCTGTTACCGCGCTGCTCGGATGCCAAGATAATTAAGGTCGTGGCCGGGGGTACATTTGAAGAGAAGGTCTGGGGAGGCAGTAGCAGCAGCATTTTCACGTGCCCCGCGAAACGAAAAATGCTATTAAAAACTGTTGCCGCCAAACCCTCCTCCGCTATAACTGTTAAACTGGATACCAACGGCTTAATATGTGCTGACGGCAAGGTCCCCATTCTTGGCAACTCACTGAGCGGTATTCGCGGCAGTGACTTGGCGAAGCTGTTGAACGTAAAGCTGAGTGAGAACCTCTCCTTCCTCCCCCCCGTTGACTTAGATAAATTAATTCCAGGGGGTGACAATGCAACCAACACGGACATCCAGCTGGGAACCTATTTGAGTGGCTTGGAGAATAAGGCCTGCCCTTTGTCTTTTAGCCACAATCACAGCAATAATAACAGTAGCAGCAGTGCGCTTATAATTGCTCCCCCGCCCCCCAACAAGTTCCTCCCCTTCGTCGCAAGCCGAACTGACACCTTCAACATGCCTGTGCGGAAGTACGTCCGTCGACTTTGCTGCAATATATTAGCAGAAGATTCCACAGAGGAGATAAGTCCTCAGGAGATGAAGCTCGTTCGCAAGCGCTGGTTGAATCTCGGCTTCGGGTGTAGCGTCGACGAGGTGGCTGCGAACACTCTTACCTACGACCTTGGCGTAGGAGTCTCCAAGAAAGAGCAACAGAAGGAGAAAATAAGGATCGGGGAGAAGGCCGATTTGGTCAATATTTACAGTGTTGCCTACAGTAACCTCCGCGAGCGACGGAACCCCGCCACGGCGACTGCATTGGAATCTCTTCACCCGATGGTTTACCCTCCTCCTATAATACCTGGTCTGTTACCTCACTCCGAGGCTCTCATGCACTCCAAGGGTGGGCTCTTGCACAATGCTAACCGCGACGAGTTTGTGTTGTTGCCGCACCAGCGGAATCAGATGCCCAAGGCGAGTGCTGAGGTCATGAGGGGTCACATGCAGCAGCGAGAGGGGCTGGCAGGTGCTGCCGCCGCCAGCAAGAGTGGTTTGAAAGATTACGGAATGTGCGGGGGGGGGCTACTTCTCAGTGCGAAGGACGCTGCGCTCATTGCTAGTCACACCAGCATCGAAACGGCGCCTTACAGGCACATGCGTGCCCGAGGTGATAGAGAGGGTCAGATGCTCCTATATGTGAACAAAGATGCCGGCAAAGCTCCCGGGGACAGGAAGAGAAAGCGAAACCACTACCAACAACCTCAGCAGCAGGGTAACGACGGCATACAATACGAGACTCCCGAGGAAGCGTCCGCGCGGGCTCGTGCGGAATCGCGTCACATGCACGTTTCCAAGCAGTTCAAAATTGTTAGTGATGTTGCACTTCAGACTTCGCTGCGATCGAATGCTGGTCCCGGCGTTCCAGTTCTATTTAGCAGGTCAAAGAACCCAAGGGTACCGCAGATGATATTAGAAAAGGATGCTGCGGAAGTTGAGAACAATCAGCTGAAGCTAGCGGAGAATATGAGGGGACTATTTAGGAGAAGCGTCAACAACCCCGGTCCGAATGTCGATTTAGGTCCCAACGGCGGTGGGTTTTTGAGCATGCAGTCTGGACACAGCGGTGTCACGGCTCCCCGTCCTGTGAGTGGCATCAGTCTGCCCATGGGTGTTAGTCTGCGGGAGCAGGAGACGTCATTCCCTCAGTCTGAGGCTTTTGACGACTCTGAGGACGAAGAGATTGCCTCCTCTTGCCTCACATTCGGTTTCAACTGGCACATTGCGAGCGCCAGTGCAAGCAGAAAGACGGGTAAGAAGAGGAGCGCGAGGCAGTGTCTCGAAAGGTGGCAGACGATCATCCAGAACAATCCCGCGGTTGCAAACAACGTGAAGAAGAAGGATGCTGCCATCAAGAGCTTGCAGGTGTTGAAAGCGGAAGATACCACAGAGATGAGCTTGAAAGAGCTCATGGATATCAAGTACGATAAGCCGATGAAGAAAAAGAAGGTTGGTGTTGGTGTGGAAGGAGAGGATGGGGAGACGGTAGCGAAAGTTGTCACGCCTCTCAACGATTTGGAAAAGGGCAATAACAGACTAAACCAGCTTCCTGCGGAGCTCAAGAGGAAGATCCCTCCCCCCATCCCAGACAATGGAAATAGCAAGGAGGAAGTCGCACCGCACGAAAGTCACCAAAAATGCAAAGAGACCGCCGTGAAAAGTGCTGCCATTGGAAAGGAGGTCGACGAGACCGTTGCACTCTTGGGAAATGTCAACCCGCTGTGGATAATGGAGATCACTGGGGACGGTGACAGAGGAAAGGTCCAGCAATTCGAGGAGGCGCCGCCGACCTTCACGGTTGTCAAGGAGGAGAATTTTTCAGGCGAATTGATGTGATAGGCGAATTCGTAAGGTCTGGTAAAATAAAATACACTGCGACGCTAAGCTAAGCTAAAGAATTTTGGTGACCGCAAGACGCAAAATCTCATCTCGTTTAAATCTTACCACTCACTACTACTGTATTGTCCCACTGCCCTGTCGTGCAAACTACAAAATACTTACAAAATTGTGTGATGCGACGATTAAGAACTATTGATGCGCTTCATGAATTGCTCATCGCGTCCTTTTGCTCCACTTAGCTCGTCGCTCTCGCTCCTATGAAATACGTAAAACCTACCCTTCTTCCCAGACCCTTCCTGATCTTGGAGCACTAGCAGCGAGTCATCAACCAGAAGAAGGACGACCTCGCTTAAAAAGGTTTCTCCCCCCACCCCCCCCCCAAGAATTCCTCCCCCTCCAATTTCTTCACCTCGCCTAAAGGAGAGGCGCTGCTCCTTTCCGATTTTGACAACACCGCTCGTCTCCTTGTAGTTCTTGAAAAGGCCTACGGGTACCGAGTATGTGTAACTCAGTGCCATCTCGGTAATACCCTTCTCGAAGACTTGCCAGGCCTTTTGGTAGTAAACTATACTTTCGCTGGATGTTTTCGTCGCAGTGAGTTGCAGCTTCCATTCCCCCTCGAGAGAACTTTTGATAAGAGACGCAGGTAATTCCCCATCCGCCGTATTTTCCATGCCTGAGTCGGAGTCGGAGTCGGATCGACTGTCGCCGCTTTCGACTTGGCGATATTTCACTTCCCCCACCAATTTTTTGGAGGCAATTTTTCCGGCAAAGTCTCGTGACAGCTTGTTGAGAGCCTGGATGACTCGGATCGACGCCACATCTCCGCTTTCCTTCGCCTGCAGAAGGACAAGGCGCGCCTCTCTCTTAGTCCGAATCACATTCTTTGTCAGTTCATTATAAAATGTCGAGCCCTTGTCCTTGTTAACGTACGTTACGGAATAAGACCGGTCATCAAAATCTGACAAACGAGACAAAACACTGACATCCACGTACTGCGCTTTTTTGGCTTCATTCTTCGATATTATATCTTCACCTTTGATGCGCAAGAAATCCATCGCCTCGAGCCCGTAGAGGAGCTGTTTGGCATTTCTTTTCACGTCAGGCTGCTTGCAGCTGTTGGCCAGCGATGTGTATAACATTGTCGCGTTCTCAGTACAACCAGTAGCCTCGAGAGCCATGGCAAGCTCCAGAAACACCTGCGAACCCATCTTGCTGTTCTGACTACAGTATTCTGTGATGTTTTCGAGCGCTTCGACGGCCTTGTTATAGAGTCCCCTGCGCATGCAATACTTGGAGAAAATCAGTGTTTCGTTAATCTCTTTCATGTTGGCAGTTTCGGACTCCACCACCAAACCCGCATTTTCGCGATATGCCTTTAAACGCTCGGCCGTTGATTGTTCCTTCTCCCTCTCCTTTTGAATCTCGGCGTCTGTTTTAGTTACCCCGGCACCGATCCTCTTGCCGCCCCCGAATGCCTTGCTGATGTCCTTCGGCCGCTCGAATGCTCCCCACGAACCACGGGTTGGTACGTAGGACGATGTGGAATTCTCATCCCCAACATCTTCGGGAGACCAAGAGCCGCCGATTCCGCTTGTTCTCTTGGTAGAATTTGTCGTCGCTGATGATGATGAATACCCCTCCAAACGCTCTTTTGATGAAGCAACCTTCATCGATGAGGTTGCAGTGGCATTTTTCTTCGCCTGTGCCGCCTTGATTTTATCAGCGTACTTTTCGAGAGGTGACTCTTTGTTGAAGAAGGCCATGCTATCTTTCATCGCCTGGCTTTCACCGCTCCCTTTCAAACGCCCAGATTTTCTCAACTGGTTGATCTTCATCCTTATCTCGTCTTCCCGCATCCTTTTTTCGAATTCGCCAGGTGCGGCTCGCAATTCTGTCACCGGTGCTTGACTCAATGATAAATGTTGCTTCGACACCGGTTGAACAGGGAATGCATGTATTGCCATCAACCGCGCAAAAAGGAATAGGGCGTAGACTGCGAGTCGGATCATGGTTACCAGGTATACCTCTTTCCTCCAACAAAATCGCCAAATGCTAAGCCGCTATTTTTCCTCGTGTGGAGGAACAGCACAAAAAAACGAGAATTAGAATCAAGAGGAGTTCGATTTTTTACATTACAGCGATTTGCTGATGCTGTGTTGAGTGTGAGACAGATGAACCTCCTTGTTCCAATGCTATGAATAGTATTTTAAACTTGCTCAAGTATCAAGTATTTAAAACAGGCTGTAGCGTGTAGTTTAACAAATTATTCACTCACTATCGCCCTCACCCTCGCCCTCGCCGTCACTTCCGCCTGCTTGAACACCATCATCATCCCCCTTTGATGGGGATTCTTCAGTGTGGTCTGCTGACACTCCACTCTCGGTAGTCTTGCCGGAGCCTTTCTTCTTTTTCTTCTTCTTCTTGTTCTTCTTCTTTTTCTTGCCGCTGCCGCCATTCTCTTCCACGAAAAACTCGACATCGTCAACGAAGCCGAGCTTCTTGGCAAAGGCAGATCCGATATCAATTCCCTCTTCGGACACGCCGATTCCGAGGAGCTTATCTTGCTTGTCCAGGTTTGCCGCAGACCCAAAAAAGGGCGTCGAGTCCATGCCCTCTGGGACGGCAAACTTGCTTGTGTTGTTGGCAAGGGTGATTTCGCGAAGCCTGGGAAGGAAATCCTTGTAGCCCTGGTGATTCAGCAAATAGTTCCGGATAAAGGCAGTTGTAGGCAATGTCGATGCATGCAGCCGTATCACATTAAGGAGGAGTAGAATCTGGCCCGTGTTGAAGTTGTTGTTGGTGACGACCTCTTGTTTCTTCTCCTCCTCGTGGCCGACGCTCTTAAAGGCTTCCAACATTTTGGATACGAATTTGCTCTTCTGGATAATGGCCGTGAGCCCGTAGGTGTCGTCCTTCCGGAGGCAGTTGAAGAAGAGCTTGTAAAACTGGTGACTGTAAAGATTATTTTCGGGGTAATGGAAAAACCAGTGGACGAAGATCGAGTAGCATTCTGGAGAAATGTTGGCAAAGACGTTGAGGTTATTGGGGTCGTGGTGGGCGGAGAGCTCAGCGAGTATCGAGACGAGGAGCAGGCGAACGACAGTGAAGCTGTGCTCCAAGTTTTCGTCGACCTCCTCCTTGGGCGTGTGGGGGTGCCGGACGTTTCGGAGGACATCGTGGGAAAGGTCGGTTGTGTTTGCAAGACAAGAGCATATAACCGGAATGTTGCGGAGGATATGCTCCCGGAACTTGTCAGCGACACTGTGGTTGGAGAGATGTGCAATTGCGCGGTATTATTTTGTGAAAGGGAAGAAAGGTGAGCGGCTAATTGTTCTTTTACTAATTAATAATCCTCGCAACAATGACTGACATTGTCGATCGGATGCGATGACTGACATGGACAACTTTCACTCACCTGTGCAGCTTGTTTGTTACCATCGTTATTTTAGGTTCCATATACATGTACTGTTGTTGCTGAATGGGGAGTTGTATCTCCTCAGGGGTCGATTTTTGCAAAATTTCCAGGAGAACGCGCACGCAGTCTGTACGTCTGACCAAACTCAGCTCGGTGCTGGTGGCAGCAGTCACCAGCCCGTCGATCAGCTCGGGGACGTAACCGAAAGGGGAGAAGAGGATCTCGCCGTTATCGTCTAGGCAAAGCTTTCCAGTCAATTCAATGATCACATCCGCAGCCGCTCCAGATGTCGCGTCGCAGAAGTCGTTTTTACTCCCGCTTACAATCTCGCAGAGGCGTGTGTATAGCTTGAAAGTGCTCAGAGCTTGGACGAATTTCCAGCGGACTGTCGGTGACCCGGCGTTAACCTCCTCGAAGGAGACCAAATTAATGAGTAACTCGGCCACTGGGCGGTGCGAGAGGAGGGAAAGCATAGGCGTAATGCAACGAAGAACGGCATCATGGTTCCGCCCGATAATGTGCAATATTTTGTCGCTCATCTCCGCGTGTTGCAGCATCGTTGATAGAACGCGACAGACATGGTGTAAATTCGCGCGTGAGGTCGGATTAAAAGCTTTTAAGAGCTGGTAGTTTGTTTTATGAATTGGGGGGGGGGGGGATTTTGGGGGATTTTGGGGAAGTTTGTTAGATTATTATGAGTTTACGGCGAGTTCGCGGGAAATCGCGGTGAGTTCGCGGTGAGTTCGAGGCGAGTTCGCGGTGAGTTCGTGGCGAGTTCGCGGTGAGTTTGCGGTGATTTTGCGGTTCGGAGGTGTAGATTATTTTGTGGAAATGCAAATCGCAGCACCCACCTCTCTTGTTATTATGTCCGCCTGTTCAATTAAATACCTGCGAAGGTGTGTGCTAAGCTCTTCTTGAGGGGCGAGGAGCATACAGCAGCGATAGGATTTTATCATCTCGGGGGTAGGGGAGTCCTTCATCTGTGGCCGCCGAGATGCGGCCTTTTTGCTGATCTCATCAGAGCCCTCCTCTTCATGGTCCAAAACCATAAAACTGAGGAAAGTCTCCGTAACATTCTCCTACGTGCGAATGTTGTTGAAATAGTGTCGTTAGTTGCTATGACTCGCTCATCAACAAGGATATCAATCATCTCGTAAGAAGCCTTTCCTTTGATTTCCTCACCTGCAATAAAAAATCCACCATCCCCTGGTTTATCTCTGGATTCTCCAATCCCAGCATGGATTCGATGAGTTTTTTGTTCCTCTCCTCCACCCACTCTTTGCTGTGCAGCGCATTCTCCTCCTCTGAGGCATTCGATAGTGAGACCTGCAAAGAAGCAAAAGGTTCAGCTATCTGAGAGGAAATGTCATGAGAAAGGTCCAGAGAGTCATCGCTATCCGACCCAGAGTCAATGTTCTCAAACATTCCCGGATTTATCTCCTCTATAAGTGCGTTCCCATCAGTGGACATGGTAGATGCGATAGTCTTCTCCCTACCGTGCTCAGAGAAGTGACTGAGACCGCCCTCTGACCTCTCCTCCTCGAATATTTAAGAGAGGTGTGGGTATTGGCAGTACTTCCCTCTCGTGAAAATTAAATTGCAGCGTGTTGCTAAGATAGTAGCACTCACTGCGGTGCGGGCTTCAGGAGAGATGCCAAGAGATTTAAGTTTCTTCTGGTTTGTCCATCCACTCGAAAACAACAAAAATTTGCTTTGCTCCACACTGTATCAATTTTACGCTAATTTATTTTGTTTCACGCCGATAAGAGATACAATATCTGTCTCAAACGCTGATAAATTTTCAAAAATACAGTAGTCTTGGCTCTTTCCTGACCTGATGAGTTCTCGGAATAGTAGCGCGGGAGAGAAGAGTGACAGCCGTGATCGGCGAGCCTTCCCTGGTTCCAGTGGCACCGGGGGTGGGCGAAAGTTTAAGTACAATCGATTCGAGAGGCAGGAGAAGGCATTCAGGGATAATGCCAAGAAACTGAGGGGGTACAGAAAGGCCGTAAAGCAGGAGGGCTTTGAGGCTGGAAGAGGGGGGAGTAGGAAAAGAAAGAGGGAGAAGGAGAGTGAGAAGGGCGACCTTGGGGAAGAAGAATTTGACGGAGATGGTGATAGAGACGGTGATGAAGGCGGCCTTGCTGAGGATGTCGCATCTTCGATGGGAAAATTTGCTGAGTTTTTCAAACCAGATTATAGCGATATTAATTCGAGAAAAATGCAGAAGTCCCGCGACGACTGCTACAGTGACGAGGGCAATGACGATAACGATCGTCGTGGACAGCGGATATCTTTGAAGGAGAGGAAGAAATTGACCAAGAAAGGCGTGATGTTTGCAAAGGAGAAGAAACAGGCCGATCTATTGAGGGAAGAGAAGAGAAGGAAACAGGAGGAGATAGAGAGGAAGGTACTGGAAAATAAAAGGAAGGTTAAGGAGAGGAGACGTATGAGCAAGCAGATGGGGCGGAGGACGGCTAAGGGGCAAGTCGTTATGAAAAGTGTGATCGGAAATTTGCTTAGCAAAATCGAGAAGACAACGACATCGACATCGACATCGACATCGACTTAACAAAACAAATAATACGTAGCTGTAAAAATTGCAACAGGTTGGCCATACATATATTCGTTCGTATATTGTTCC
>Ga0115555_1003431_pt1 | contig 10272 bp, 5 predicted proteins | sample COGITO_mtgs_1104_2_FD_87285 | JGI IMG/M metagenome (GOLD analysis project Ga0115555, IMG submission 87285) | Pelagic marine microbial communities from North Sea - COGITO_mtgs_110407 | ecosystem: Environmental > Aquatic > Marine > Epipelagic | place: Germany:Helgoland, sampling site Kabeltonne...
AACAAAAAGAGAAAAAAAAATTTCGCTCAAAGGGCATTCTCCATCGGGAACCTTTTGTCTTCCCTTTTCTTTTTCTTTTCTTTTTTTCCCCCCCCCCCCCCCAAAATTGAACGCCCTCCACGTGCAAGTAAGGTAACGTCAATCATGATTTATCTTTCCTTAGCATAGCTCACACACTGCAAGACGATCTAAATATAATGATGTATTTGTTCGAATTCACCGAGACTAACCGGCGATCATCAAAACCCGGCGATCATCAAAACCATGATGTCAATTTCTGCAAGGGTAGGTTGTCAGTTGCTATTGACTTCGCATCATGCTTCATGGATTTCATTAACGCAAATGAGGTAGGCTAAGTGAACTTGGCCTTTGATGCACCCCTCGGGATTTTTTTAATAATAAACAGCGGCAATTATAGTATTTCACCAAGAAACAACTTCCCCTAACCCTTCCTTATATTTCATAACACAGCCTCTGTGCCGTATTCGTCAATTTTATTCGGTAATGCATTAGTTTGCCTCCTCAACAGCAGCCGCACCTTCTCCATCCACGGGTGTTTCTACAGCGTCGGTCTCTCCCTGTACTGTCCCAACAAGTGTCTCCCGAAGAACCTTTTTTTTCTCGGCGCTTAAAAAATTAGGGAACAGTATTTTGAATCGGATGATAAGATCACCCCTCTCCCCTCCCTTCTTTGGCATACCTTCCCCGACGATAACCTTCTCGTAGCCAGGACTGACAACTTCTGGACATGGTAGGCTAAGCTTCCTTCCATCGAGGGTCTCCACACCAATTGCACACTCTGTGAGTGCATCACTCAGTGATATGCTCGCTGTGTACACCAAGTTTCCACCTTCTCTGGTGAGTGATTTGTGAGGAATCTCAGTGAGGACGAACACAACATCGCTAGGGATGGTATCAGGTCCTTCATCTCCCTCGTTGGGAAAGGTAATCTTGGTACCCTTTTTCCACCCGGGTTTAATGCTGACTGTCAGTACCTTAGATTCTGTCACAAGTTCAGACCTGTGTGCGCGTGGGAGCGAAAGCGTACGAGAACACGTTGTGTGAGTAGTAAAACAAAAAACATAAAGTCAATTCGATGTACACCCTCACCTATCAGAGTTGAATCTCTTCCGAGTTATCTTCAACTTCTTAATGCACCCGTTGAATAGCTCCTCGAGCTCGCATCCCAACTCCTGCACAACTGGCTCCCCCTTCTTTGGGCCACTCTTCTTCAGCCTACTGGTGAACGGCGTCGCTTCACCAAAACCGAAGTCTGCGAAGGGATTCTCTGTGCCGAAAAAGTTGCTGAAAATCTCAAAACCATTGTTGGCATATTTGTAGCCATTTCGGTCTCCTTTCTCATCGGCTACACCGTCACGAAGACCCTCGTACCCGAATTGATCATACACGGCACGCTTTTCGGCGTCGGAAAGAACGTCGTATGCCTCGGCAATCGCCTGGAACTCCAAAGCAGCCGCATCCAGGTTGTCACTGTTTTTGTCAGGGTGCCAACGCATCGCAAGTTTGCGGTAAGCACGTTTGATGTCAGCAGACGAGGCCCCCTTTTGAAGGCCAAGACTGCTATAGTAGTCTGGAGTAGGCTGTTCAGACATGTTGAATGGGTATTTCTCTGTTCAATAGGGTAGTGGAAGAGGTGTTTAAGGTGTTGAGGAGTGAATCAGCTTGGATTGCACTGGCAAGAATACTAGAAGCAAATGAGGATGCAACCAAGATCTGCGAAAGGAGCGAGCGAATTTAGTGAGTATTGGATGATTCACAAGGGTGTTAGGAACACACAACGGGTAACACAAAAATGAAGTTGGTGATAAAAATTAAATGGAGCAGGGGAATTAGAGAGGGTTAAACTTTTCCCACCAGCGTGAAAAAATACGACAGTGCTAACAGACTTCGAAGAATTCCCACTTCTTTCTTTCTCTCACCTCTAATTTTGTGAAAAGCCCAACAACTCCTTTGTTTTCGTTTTTCGCTCGTCGGTGCCCAATTCCAAGTTAATTCCTCAACTGCTACAAAAGTGCTGGCAGAAAACTACTTCTTTGTTCTCTGTTTAGCCATAGACACACCTCAATTGACCATGAGCGACGGTGACCTTTCCAAACAAGATAAATACTTGGAATCGGATGCAGAGACTTCCAGCGAATATGAAGAAGCTGACGGTAATGAAAGACATAGTGGACCGTGGACAGAGTATTACGACGAATCGAGTGGCAAATATTACTACGAGAATAGTGACACTGGCAAAGTTCAGTGGAGTATGCCTGAAGAATTTGATCCGAGCAGTGATGAGGAGGAGAGGGGACAAGATGGAGGTTTGGAGGCAGGGAGGGAAGAAGACGAGAATGTACACGCAGGGAACGGGGCAGAGACGGAGGGCGTAGATTATAATGGCGCTACAGATTTTGTTGACGTCGATGGGGATGCTGACCTTCCATTGGGCTGGAGTGCTTATGTAACTGATGAGGGCAGGGAGTATTTTTACAATGAGGAGACTGAAGAAACCGCGTGGGAAAGGCCCTCTTCGTACATAGAGCAGATAAATAATCGAGAAAAAAGGCGGGTTTCTTTCAGGGATGAGTTTGATCGCGAAGAAGAGGCTGACATTGTCGCAAAAGGAGACCTTGGCAGCACAGAGGATCATGAGCTGGAGGCGCCTGACAACAGTCACTTGCCTCCGAATTGGGAAGAGTATACGCATAATAATGGCAAGCCATACTATTACAACACACTCACGGGGGAAACAATATGGAATATGCCCACAATTGCCAGTGATGGAAACGATGTCAACCCGAATCCTCTTTCGTCATCAACGTTGTCCACGGCGACGGCAACAACCACTTTTGGCGACTCAGTTACCTCTTTCGTAAAGATAGAGAACGAAGTAAACCAAACTATGACAGATGATAGGGAAGAGGCCTCGGAGGAAAAGTTTCTTGAGCTCATGCTTGCCAAGGAGCGCGGTGAGAATAAATCTCCTTCCCCAACCCCGCTTGTTTCAAATACGAAATTGAGCAGTCTGACGACTGAAAATTCAAGCGAGAAGGAAAGTGCAAGTGTCAGTAGCGGTAACAACGAGGATTCTGAACTGACGAGCTCAGTAAAGGATATGATGGCAAAGTTTCAGAAGAAAAAACCATTGATCTCGTCGACGACACAGCCGACTTCAGTGTCCCCGACGTCAAAGGGTCCGGTGATCTCGGCAGCAACTAATAAAATCACCACACAAGAGGAGAAGAAAGAAGAGAAAGAGGAGAGGCGACCTTCTCCACGATTACCATCTCCACAACTGAAGCAACGACAGCACTCTCCTCAGCCCCAGCCGCAGCTCCAACAAAGTACGCAGGCAAAAAACCTCCCCGAAATTGCCGCTAAGCTTGGAATCGATGTTGAGCACGTCGCGAACATCCAAAATCTTCAAAACACGATGCTCGGTTACCTCGCTTTCCTTAAAGGCGAAACGAAGTCACCTCCCTTTACCTTCAACCACTACCACGACCAGAACATCGCCAACAACGAAATTGATAAGAAAATGACGATCGAAAACAAATACGGTTTGTACCCCCACAATTTAAATACGCTGGAGCTCGAGCTTGCGAATAGACTGCGTGTGATGCAAAATGAGCACATAGAAATGAAACGTCTCCTCACTCTCCACAAACCACGGCATGATTACCGCGACCTCCAGAATAGCAAGGATCCTAACCATTGGATCAATGCAATAAATGATTTAATCAGAGACCGGGGCGGGGATAATCATATCATCGGGAACCTTGTCAATAACCGCAATGCCCTTCTTTGCACCCCCAAAGTGAGCATCGCCAAAATCACCCGTAATATCAACGATCTCACAAGTAAGGCCGTCACGAGCATTGAACAGATCGAGATGCGAAAGAGACAGGCCAAGAACAGTGATTTAGAAGTCGCGAAATTGAGACAAGCAAATTTGGACCTGAGGACCAAGCTTGAGATAATTACTTATGATCTAGCTGAGTTTGACGAGCTTTCCCTAGAAACCCAAATGCTCCGGGAAAGCAACTACCGAAGTGAGGGGCAGATAGAGAGTCTCAAGGAGGAAATAAATAATTTAAGAACGAGGGAGAACGATATGGAGAAAAAACTGCACGAGACGAAGCAGAATTGCGTAGCGGAGGTTGAAAAGATGCAAGCGCAGTCCCTGCGTCAAGTCGTCGACGACGGGGGAAAAGATTTGATAATTGCAGCCTTGAAGGAGAAAATCATCGATTTGGACGAGGCCCTGTCTGTGAAAAGCGGAGAGGCCCAGCATGGTAGAGAGATGCTCGCCGGCGCTATGGCTGATCTGGCAAAGCAGAGGCTTGAGTATGAAGACCTGACAGAAAAAAGCACAACTGTCATGAGGGACAACGAAGAGCTGGTCAGCGAATTGCAACTAGTGAAGGGGAGCAAGGACGAGATTGACGGCATCAAAGCAGAGCTGGCGGAGACAAGGGTAAAGAGCCTGTACTTGACGCAGCAGATGCAGGCTGTTAGCAGCGAAAATGAGCTACTGAGGAAGGAGAAAGGGGCTCTAATTGAGGAGAAAAACAACTACAGGAAGCAGGCTCGCACTTGTGAGCTGGAGCTTCAAAATTGTAGAGGAGATCTTCAGAATTATAGAGAAGTGGTGACTGGAGAGATGGTCGAGGAACAGAGAAGAGAGGCAATAGCTTCGAGGGGCGAGGTCGAGGAGCTCAAGGGGAAGTTGAGAGAAGCGGAGGGAATGGAAGCCGAACATAGAAAAACCGTCTTGGAACTAAAGCGCTGTCGGGCTAAGCTCATGAAGCTAAGTACGGAAGAAGACCAGAAGAAAATCAGGAATCTACAGAGCGAAGTGAGCTATCTGAACGGCATAGTAGCTTCTTTAGAGAGTGAGAGCATCGAAGAAATGGGGGCTAGAATCCACATTAGCGGGGTAGGAGGAGTCAGATACAATAGGGGTGCTGTAGACGGTTTACAGGGTGTGACAGGAGGAAGCCCTGCGAAGGGGAGCAAGACAGTTGGTATTATGGCCTACGATACCCTGAAAAGTGAGAAAATCAAACTGGAAAATGAACGTAATACGCACTTAAGCGAGATTAGACAGCTCAAAAGCGACTACGCCGAGCTTGAGGAAAAAATGGAAGAGGGCAACGAGATGAAGAAAGAGCTGCAAGCCGAGTTGGGAGAGATGTTTGGCAAATTGTTCTCGACCCAGGAAGAGCTCAAGACGGAGAAGCGAGAGAGGCAGAAACTTCAAGAGGCTGCATTGCGCGCAATCCATGGGGATTCAAACCAGCTGCTTAGCTTAACATCTGGAAAGGACCAAGGGCAGTAGTGGTTGTACTGTTTGTGTGAATAAATGATCGAATGCGGCTATTTAAACAACATTTCTCTTCCATATTAATTATTTTCGACAAGAACCTTGCCCCCATCGCCTTTTTTTGCCTGCTTTTTGACGACTTCCTTCACTTCTACTACCTCATCATCTGAAAATTCGTCGTCGCTGTCATCGCTGTCATCACCACTGGAATATTTTGCTTTGCGAGCAACAATCATCGCCTTGATGTCGCTAAAACTCACGAACAGCGTGTAGAGAACAAACCAGATCGGAATGGATCCAACCAAAATAATCGCCAGCGTGAAGCTATTGCCAGCGTAGCCATCTTCATCAGGCACGTGCATGCGGCTAAGCATACCCAAAAACAAGACGAAAAATGACACGACCTGTCCGACGATCATGTTGAGCGAGTCACTAGATCTCCTGTACACCTGGAAATAACTGTACAAAACCATGTAGAGAACCAAAGCTCCCAGGCCGATGCTGATCTGTGTCACCGTTCCTTGCATAATAATACTGCACAGGCCCGTTACTAAGACTTTTCTACTGCACTCAACAATTTCCCAGTAGTAGAACTCCGGTTTGTATTGCTTGAAGAGGAAGTTCAGGTGCTTCACCTTGGGGTTCTTCACCCTACTATCATTTGCCCTCCCTCCTTTATCACCTGGAATAAGGTCCACCAACATAAGATCTCCCCTAAGGGGGTATAGGAAAGCAAAAAACAACAGGGGTACCCCTACTGGATACAGAACGATAAATAATCCAGCCAAAGTCTCCATAGACTTATGTTCATCACCGTCGCAGTCAATGCTATAGTCTTGGCTTAGAACTCTGCTCGGACTGTTCTCAGGGAACTCATCACATGTGAAAGTCTTGAAGATCATGGAACAGGTAGTCGGGTAGATGATAAAAAGAAAGTAGGTCAGAAGTCGGATGCACAAGTTTCTTCTCTCGAAGTATTTTCCTTCCACACCCCAGTCGTCTGTAGGGCTCAGGTTTGTGTCCCTGGAGTTTTTGTCCTTAATCTGTGAGTCGTAGTAGAAAGCTACCGAGAACAAGCAAAACGCGACAGGAATTGGCCAAAGACAGGTGATCAGAAGAGCATCGTGGAAATTGAAATTTGTGTACATGCATCCGAAGGGAATAAGCGAGGGGATGTCAAAACTCAAAAAGCGCATCGAGCTGAGGAAATTGGACACTTCGTCAGGGAACGGAATGCCAAAACCTTGAAAATTGCCCATAACGCCCATGTTACCCACCCCGATCTTAACTGCCCCGCCACTTTCTGCCAAAGCTTCGCTCGCCGATTCGCTCGCCGATTCGCTCGCCGATTGCTCCCGAATAGTGCTTGCCGTCATCTGATACTCCTGAGCAACTCCATCCCCCCCCATCCCCTTCCCCATTTTGCCCAAACCTTTAATCCTTTCCTGTCCGTCCACACCATTAACAGATTCGACTTGTGCTGTACTGTCACGGCGGGATACGAGTTGTGCTGCCCCGTCGGCGGCCATATTTACCTCTACACCTGCTCTAAGGACCTTCTCCCCGGCGTTTGCCCCCTCAGTATCGATAGAATCTCCGTCAGGCCTATACTTCTCGGCGGCCTTCCGCCTTTTCACTTGTTTCTTCTCTTGCCTCTTCTTCTTCCTTTCTTTCCTTTTCTCGTCTTCGACCATTTTTTCTTCTTTTTGGGCTTCCATCGCCTTAAACTTCTTATGCCCGAAGTATCCAAGCAGGCCAAAAAAGGCCATCATGGGCGCAAAAACATACCAAGGGGATATAAGCTTCCCCCCTGGACACGCCCGACAGGCTCCTCCGCCCCCGATGCCTTTATAACTATTCGGACCACACACGGCACAGAGCGGACCAATATGGTTCTCTGCGCACAAACCCCAGGCTTCTGTTGAGTTCGCCGATCCCAGGCAAGCCGCTGGATTTTTACACTCATACAGATTTGTGCTGTTCAAATGACTCCTCCAGTTGCCCTTGAGGACCTCAATACTCTTCGCTAAAGTGCCAAATGAATCACACTTCCCCCCTTCCGGGCAATCACTACACTCTCCCATGTTTTCATACGGTTCAAAAGACCCCTTTTCAGATATGTGGTGATGAAAAAATGTCATGTGAAAGGCAGGAGTGCACAAACAATCTTGAACACTGGCTATTCCGGGAATGAGTGTTGTGCTACCCTCGACGTAATCATCGCACTTCTTACAGCTGGCTAGCCCTGTCATCCCTGAGAACTCATTAAAGTGGCCAATTGGACACTCAATGCACTTTCTCGTGCCGACATCAAGGTACTCTCCAGAACCACAAACACAAGTCAGACCATCATCACTGAGCAAGAAGTCGGCAGTACAACTAACATTGAACCTATATTCACCATCGTTGCTGACATCATCACCAGTCACGGCGTTATTGTCAAGATCAACTGTCAAAATAAATTCACCTGCCTCAAAGTCCGGAAGCAAGCAGTCCGCCTCATAATAATCATCGCTAGTATAGTACACGTCACAGATGATGTCATCCTCGTTACTTCCGCTCACTCTAGTGCCGCTTGGCCTGACGCTTGCTCCAAAGAGTTCGCTACCACCGCGCCTAATCCAGGTTGCGTCGGTAGAGATTGGCTTAACACGGGCAAAAAAATGCTCCCCCGCGAGCGCCACGTTCGTATAGTTCTGCTTGAGCACATCAAACGATACGACAGACTGTTGCGTGTTGCTGTGAGCCTTAATGTAGCTAGTGGAGGATATGTCAATGCTTTGGTCGAAGACGCTGTTGCTGGTCAAGGTGAAAGAGGTATTAAAGTCGTAGTGCGCCTCCAGCATGTGCGGGGACAATGAAAACGTTATCTTCCCAAGAGTACAGCTCCCAAGTGCACCGGAAGATGGTGTTATATCCCAACTGAGATTATCGGGGTTATCATCAATCGAAATGCTCCAATTAAGTGTCTCGTCTCCCTCATTCGTGAGAAAAAGAGTGTTTATCAGCGAGTCTGGCTTGGTCGTGATGCCGTCGAAGTGAACGACAGGAACGAATATCATAGGCGGGTTCAAGCAGCCGTCTTTGATCGGATCGTTGACGCCCCAGTATGTCACACATTCGCAAACGATCCCAAGAGCAACATCAGAGCAGTAGTCAGCGGGACATTTAATGTCGATACTATCGCTATCTGCATCGTCACAGGTTGCCAAGACAACAGAGTCGTCAATGTCACCGGAGACCAAAGTCGGGGAATTTCTTACCACCATCTTGTCGTTACTAAAAATGTCAGTCGCTGTGTTGTCTTTAAATGTGCACGTGTCCACGATAAACTCAACCGGGTCGTTCGCGTAGACTACATACGCTTTTAAATTGCCTGCCGTGTCATCAGAGTCCGTATGGTTGGTGAAGGAGGTTTCATCGAGAGTTAATGAAGATGTGTCTGAGTAGACTGAAGAGCCTGCCATCTTATCGTCAACTCCTCCAGTGTTATTGAAGAAGTGAGATTTTGACACGTCTAGTGTCGAGTCCATTACAGCGATACCTCCAGCAAATCTTTTCGCAAAGTTGTCGCTAATAACTGAAGACAAGACATTTACAGTGGAACCGTCATCAGCATAAAGTGCTCCACCGAAGCCGTACGGCCCAGGGCACACGTTATCCTTGATGGTGACATCTGCGAGTTGCACGTCAGACTGCTTTATAGCCATCGAACCTCCCTTAACGTTACCCTGATTGTGCTGGAGGGTGACAAATGAAATGATCATCTCACCCTGATAACCGTAGATGGCACCACCGCTTGTCGCCCCGGTATTGCCGAGAAAGTGAGAGTTGGATAGAGTCAAGGGGTGGCGGCCTTCAAAATTTCCGGTCACATGGATGGCGCCGCCCTCCGCAGCAGTGTTGGACCTAAACATGGAGTTGACAACCGTGATGGTACCGCCGTTAGCTGACCGAATTGCTCCGCCGTTCTCGTTAGCCCCATTTCCTAGAAACCAACAATGGTCGACAAAAACTTCACCACCTGCATTGTTATCGATGGCGCCGCCGTTCGGGTTAAATCCCTGGGTCAGAGTGAGGGATGACAAATCGATCGTGCTAAGTGGAGAAAGAGTGAAGAGATTTGTCGCGTTGTTTCCGCTGATTTCGACTACCGGCTTGTGCAGTGGCGCATTGGTATTTCCAATCATCTTTCGTCGGCGACCACTTCCACCGTCACCAGTTAATGAAACTTTGGCCTTGTATTCTATCCTGATCGGTGCAATAAGAACGACATTTTCGGAAACTGTGAGAATCTCATTTCCCTCCTTTTCCATGGCAGCAATACCCGTCTCGAGGGAAGAATCGCCACAGGTTGCGTACCCAACACTGAAGTAATGTGTCTGGTCGTTGGAAATGAAAGCACCACCATTGAACGAAGTTTCTGCGAATATGTCATCCGTTGCCACCTTCATGTCCCAAGAAATGGCAGTTGAAGACCCCGCGCCAGTAAAAGATACCGAGTAGCAGCCATCAACCCAACAAGACGCGATTTCCTGGCTGTAAGCAGGCCCGGCGATCGTATTGACGACTGCGCCTGCATTGTCTCTGATCTCCATTACAGCTCCATCCCAACTTCCAGAAATAACATTCAGCATGTAAGTCGTCTCGCAGCAGGTGTCGTCAACCATAGCATAACAACCCCTGGGACCTACACTTTCGCAGGGTGCTATCTCGGGGCAAAAATCAGCGGTTGGCGCGGGCGAGATCGAGGGAGTTTCAGAAGGCTGGGGAGTATTTGTGGGAGAGCTCGTTGTCGGGGCATTGGTGGTATCTTGCGAAGGAGAAGCAGATGGGGCACTAGTTTGAGGATTGCACGGACAGGTACAATCACTCCAATCAGGGTCATCAAATATATCCTGAACGGTAAACTTGTCCTCGTACCATCCATAATCTGTTGT
>Ga0115555_1003433_pt1 | contig 10269 bp, 7 predicted proteins | sample COGITO_mtgs_1104_2_FD_87285 | JGI IMG/M metagenome (GOLD analysis project Ga0115555, IMG submission 87285) | Pelagic marine microbial communities from North Sea - COGITO_mtgs_110407 | ecosystem: Environmental > Aquatic > Marine > Epipelagic | place: Germany:Helgoland, sampling site Kabeltonne...
AGAAATGAATAAATACTGTGTTTTTGTAAATTATTGTGACTCGACAACAACATATTCCTTCAAAACATTTAATACCTTGCAAAATGATGTGCGCAGTTTTTCGCTTCGTTTGGAAGAAAAATATAAGGTACAATAATTGAGATGTAGATGATATGAGATTATTAGTAATACTTTTTTTGTTTTTTGCACCAGTTACCTGTTTATCTCAGAGCACCGATCAACAATTGGCACAACATTACTATGGAAACGGTCAATTTGATAAGGCATTGACGTATTATGAGCGTCTTTTTAAAGGAGATAATTCGAAGTTTAATTTTAAGCGTTATTACGAATGTCTGACTGAAACTGGAGATGATAAATCGGCAGAAAAAATACTTAAAAAAATTTCGAGTCGGAATAAATATGACAATGAATACACCATATTATTAGCAAAGTTTTACGAGGAAAGAAACCAATTAGTACGTGCAAATAACATTTATGATCAATTGATCAATGAGATGGCACCAAGTTCACGAAGTGTTATCGGATTGTATAATCTTTTTAAGTCTCAAGGCAAAGCTGAAATGTCTTACAGAACTCTCATAGCAGGAAGAAAGTTATTGAAGAAATCATATCCGTTGAATTTTCAATTCGCTGAGTATTATGGCTCTAAAGGCGAAACAAGTAAGATGATGGATGAATATCTTGATATGATTGATTATCATGCTTCTTACCAGAGTAATATTCAGCGTGTATTATCATCACAAATTGATTTTTCGCAAGAAAATTCTAAGGAATACGATATTTTGCGTTCAGCACTAATTACAAGGACTCAAAAGAACCCAGATAATATCAATTATGCCGAAATGTTAACATGGCTATTTGTCCAAAGGCAAAATTTTCCTGCTGCTCTTGTTCATGTTAAAGCGATTGACCGAAGAACCAAATCTGCAGGTCGAATGCTCTACGAATTTGGAAATATTTGTATCCAAAACAATGACTTCTCTACGGCAAAAAGAGCGTTTAGGTCCGTGATTGAAAAAGGGGAAGAGAGTATTTATTTCATGCGAGGACAAAATGCTTTGTTAAATGTCAGTTTTCTAGAAATAACAACGAGAAGAGATTTTACATCTGAAGAATTAAATGAAACTATACAAGATTACAAGAACGTATTGGAGAAGTATCAATATAGCAGAGTGTCACTTCCTATAATTATTGAATTAGCGCATATTGAAGCCTTTTATGGCGACAAAGGCAAAGATGCCATTACGTTGTTACAAAAAGCAATGGAGATAAATAATTTAACAGATATTGAGAAGGCGGAAATTAAAATGAAATTGGCGGACATTCATTTACTACATGGTGATATATGGGAAGCGTCATTATTTTATATGCAAGTCGATTCTGATTTTAAATATGAAAAGATAGGCCATGAAGCAAAATTTAAGAACGCCCGAATCTTTTATTATGATGGTGAATTTGATTTCGCTCAATCGCAATTGGATGTCTTAAAAGAGTCGACCTCAAAATTGATTGCAAATGACGCTCTAAAATTATCATTATTGATTACCGACAATTTTGGATTGGACAGTAATTATACTGTAATGTATTGGTTTGCAAGTGCTGATTTGTTAATTGAGCAGCATAAATATACGGATGCATATGTCCTTTTCGATAGCATATTAAATGAATTTCCAGCACACAGTCTTGGTGATGAAATTCTTTTAAAGAAAGCAAGAGTAATGCAATTGAAAGGGCAATGGAATGATGCAATAAAGAATTTAGAGGAGATAATGAAGTATCATTCGGATGACATTCTAGCAGATGACGCCCTGTTTCAATTAGGGGATATTTTTCAAAATCATCTTTCGAATAAAGTAAAAGCAGCTGCCTATTATCGTCAAATTTTGTTTGATTATAAAGGCAGCCTATATTCAGTTGAAGCAAGAAAACGTTTTCAAGAAATTCGAAAAGATTTGCCGTTAGAAAAAGAGAATTTATGAATTTTTCACATTTGATTTGTAACAATTTAATCAGTTCTTCGTCCAATAATTAAACAAAAACCATGAAAAACATATTACTAATATTTGCGTCATTTTATGCCTTGCAATCATGCGCTGTTGAAAGTAATGAGACAGCTTCTCATTCTTCAAACGAAAGTGCTGAGCTCGAAAAAAAGAAATCTCCTAGCAAAAATTTAGAAGTAGCTTATTTCGCTTCGGGCTGTTTTTGGTGTGTTGAGGAAATTTTCGAAGCTGTCAAAGGAGTTGATGAAGTTTATTCTGGTTATTCAGGCGGAATAATAAAAAACCCAACTTATGAGGAAATTTGTACGGGAAGATTACGACACGCAGAAGCCGTAAAGGTAATTTATGATCCATCTGTGGTTAGCTTTGAGACTTTAGTGGATGTTTTCTTTAATTCACACGACCCATCAACCTTCAATAGACAAGGTCCGGATAGTGGTCCTCAATACAGGTCAATAGCGTTTTACAGCAAAGAAATTGAGCGAGAGGTTATTTTAATCAAAATAAAAGCGTTGAAAGCGACTAATGCTTGGAACAAAATAACAACGGAAGTGAAAAAATTCGATGTGTTTTATATGGCTGAAGATTACCATCAAGACTATATTGTGAATCATCCTAATAACGGCTATGTTCAGTCAGTTTCCATTCCTCGATTCGAAAATTTTAAAGAGAAAATGCCTGAAATATTGAAGTAGTTAAAAATAACGAGAATTGTTAGTTCCCGTTATCTATAAATACCCAGATGTGCTGGATTGCATATTGTACTTTCATAAGCTCAGTTTTAGTTCTGTTGAGCTAAATTTAGGATGATTAATCTGATTATTAAAGAATATAACCTGAACGGTATCTTGAACTTATTCATCGGTATAAATTTAATAATGAAGTGTGATTTTTCGCTTAAGATCAATTATTGTTCGACGAAATATCTGATTTAATATTTGTACATTGATAAGATAAAAATCAAAATGCATGAAATTAAGAGCCTTAGTTGTTGACGACGAAGAATTTGCGCGAAAAAACTTATCGATGATGTTGCAAGAACATTGTCCAGAAATAGAAGTGATTGGCGAAGCATCGAGGAAAGAACAGGCCATTGAAATCATTACTAAAACAGAACCCGATGTGGTATTTCTAGATATTCGAATGCCTTCAGGTGCTGAAGGATTTGAATTGCTTGAGGAAATTGAGAACAAGAATTTCTTAGTTGTGTTCGTGACTGCTTTTAAAGATTACGCAATAAGAGCATTCAATGCCAGCGCAGTTTATTATATTTTGAAACCAATTGATATTGAAGAGCTGCAACTATCTGTTGAGAAACTAGTCGAAACGAGAGAAAATTATTCAAATTCTCCAGAAAATTATTCAACATATTTTGATTCTTTGAAAGAACTTTCGACAAATCTTTTAGATAATAAACAAAGCTCAAGAATTGCTATCAGCCACACCAAAGGATTAAAAATAGTAGATGATGATACAATCACTCATCTAGAGGCAAGTGGTAATTGCACAATGATTTATTTCAATGATGGATCGCGCTATCTGGATACAAGAACTTTAAAAATATATCAGAACATATTAAACCCTGAAAAGTTCTGCAGAGTTCATAAATCGCATATTATTAATCTCGAAATACTCAAAGAATATGTGAATGATGATGGTCATTTTGCTGTTTTAAAGGGTGATATTAGAGTTCCTGTTGCTCGAAACAGAGTGACTGATTTTGTTCGAATGCTAAAAGGAATGAAATGATTAAATGTTTTGCTTTAGGCTTATTTTTACTTTTTAATGGCGCTCTAATTGGACAAAAACTTTCATTTGTAACTTATGGAACGAAAGAAGGGCTTCCACAGTCTCAAGTTACAGCAATGACCCAAGATGAGAGAGGTTATTTGTGGATCGGAACTTTAGGTGGTCTTGCGAAATTCAATGGAAATCAATTTGTTTCCTTCTCTTCAAAAGACGGTTTGTTGAATAACCGAATAACGGCACTTTCTGCTATTGGAAATACCTTGTGGATTGGACATAATGGTGGACTTTCATACCTTGAAAACTCAGTAATTAAAAATATTGAATATTCAGGAGAAGGAGCTGCCAAATCTCAAGATGTTTCAAAAATCATCCAGTTTAAAAAACAGCTGTTCGTATGCTCTAACGGAGGAGGTTTATTCATCAAAAAGGGAAATAGGTTAGAAAACATTCCGTTGGATAGTCTTGATTATAATCGTATTCGATCTGCAGAGGTTTATAATAACAAACTTTATCTTGCCACTAGAGGAGGTGTTTTAATCTCTTCAGATGGAGTGAAATTCGAGTTACTCAATGAAATAGAAACCTACAGCTTTTCTGGAATTGCAAAGAGTGAAGAGAGAATGGTTTTTTCAACATTTTCCCACGGGGTTTATATAAAAGAACTGTCCACTAACAAAATAACGCATATCACGGAAAGTGATGTGAAGCACAAAATTTATGGCTGTTATATAGATCAGAATGAATTGATATGGCTGAATACATTAAAAGGAATCGTGCAGATCGATAGTGATAATGAAATTTTCTTTCTGAACGACGAAAGCGGTTTACCGATTAATACAATTGGATGTTTTTATGAAGATGTTGAAGGGGGATTTTGGATCGGATCTCAAGGGAAAGGAATTTTTAAATATCCTGGACTTATGTTTAATTATTTTAATGTTTCAACGGGATTGCCTTCTGACTTGTACATTTCTGGAATTCAAACAAAAAAAGGAGATTTTTATTTGGGGTCTTTTGATTTTGGTTTAGTGAAAAAGTCAGCATCAGGAGATATTACTCGGATTAGGCATCTTTCTAGATCGATATGGACATCAATAGAAAACGTGAATGGTAAAAATTGGTTTGGAACGGAAAGTTCATTATTAGAAATGGATGAAAATGATAACATAATAATTCATGACCTTGAGAATGATGGTGAGTTGCAATTACCTGGAAAAAAAATAACGGCTTTGTATAAAATATCTCCAACTTCTATGATGATTGGAGGAAATAGAGGAGTTTCTATCTACGAGAATGGTCAATTCAAGCATTATGGAAGCAATACAAGTCGTGAGCTTGGAACAGTTCGAGATTTTGAACTTGATGATGATAAATTATACTGCGTAACAGAACGCGGACTCATGCTATTTAAGAATAATCGCTTTGACCTCGTTGAAGGTGGTGATAAATCAATCCACAACATAGAGAAAGAAGAGGACGGAACAATTTGGCTAGGAACAGAAGAAGGATTATACAAGTTTAAAAATGATGAATTTGAACGCGTTGAATTATCTGATAATCCAGCATCAAACTTCATTGCCTTTCTCAATTATAGAAAAGGGAAATTGTATGTAGGCACGAATAATGGATTTTTTATTCTTTCAGATTTAAAAAATGAAAAGAAAACCATTAAAAGATACGGAATTAGTGAAGGGTTGATCGATATAGAGTCAAATCTAAATTCGGGATTTTTTGATATAGTCGGAGATTTTTGGTTTGGAACAGCATCTGGGTTAGTTTGCTATCATGAAGCTGAAAGCAATAAAGAAACATCCAATCCCAAAATAAACTTAATCAATATTTTGTTGAATTATAAATCTTTTGAATACGAAAAATATAGCAGCGAGATAGATGAACGAGGTTTTCCGACTTCAATGGAACTGCCTTATAATTTAAATACATTAAATTTTGAAGTTGACGGCATACTCTTAGGGCAGCACTCAAAATTGAAATATCAATTTAAACTTGAGGGGCAACAAGAAAATTGGTCATCGTTGTCACCCAATAATATAATTTCATTCTCAAGTTTACCTGCAGGAGACTATATCTTGCATATTCGAGCAGGAGATGTCGATGGAGGTTTATCTGAAGAGTTTATATTACCTTTTATTATTTCGCCACCCTTTTATGCAACGTGGTGGTTCTATTTGTTCGTCTTTTTATTAGTTGCAGGACTGACCTATGCTTTTTTTCAATTTAGGATTCGAAGAATTGCAGAGTTGAATGAGAAAGATAAAATAGTATTCAAAGCTAAGTTATTAGCACTCGAACAACAATCTATGAATGCATCAATGAACCGACATTTTATATTTAACTCGCTTAACTCGATTCAATATTTCATCAATACGCAAGATCGTTTTTCGGCCAATAAATATTTAACCAATTTCGCTAAGTTAATCCGTAAAAACCTCGATGCTTCAACGACATCTGAAAATGTCATATCGCTAGCAGATGAACTTGAAAGGATACAATTGTATTTATCACTTGAGTCGATGCGTTTCAAAGATCGATTTGAATATGAGATAAATGTGCATGACGTTGATACGGAATACGAAATGATTCCCGCAATGATTATGCAACCGTTTATAGAAAACAGTATTATACACGGGATTCTGCCAGACGAAAAGAAGAAAGGTTTAATTACGATTGATATTTCGATAAAATCTGATCTTCTTGAAATTCTTATAGAAGACAACGGAATAGGTATTGAGCACAGCCTTTCCAAAAAAGTAAGAACAGAAGGAGATCATCAATCAAAGGGGATGGAAATAACATCAAAAAGAATAGAATTGATCCAAAAGGTGTCAGAGAACGAGATTTCTATGGTTGGACCCCGTCAAATTGTTGATGAGAACGGTTTAATCAATGGAACTAGTGTTTTAATCAAAATACCACGGGAGAATTTGGTGGATTAGAGCGAATGTCTTATATTTGATTAAGAAGTCGATAATTAATGAATAAATTACTCTACATATCAGTTATCATAATCGGTTTAGTCCTCGTTTCTTGCAGCAAGCAAGAGATTGTGCCAAACCCGACTAATACAAAAGAAATTCCTACTTGGAGCAATGAAAGGTCATCTTTCTCAGATGATGATGATGATTCTAATGTGGGTGATCCTACTAGTGATGATGGGAGTGATGATGGAGGAATTACAGATCCAAATAATGATCCTGATGGGAATTCCACCAAGGATGATTAAATCAAACAATATTTTAAAGCCCGTTTTTAACGGGCTTTTTTTATGCCCGATAAATAAGTAAAAGATACACTTCAAGGGATAGTTTATTTTGACATGTTATAGCTTTGTATATTAGTAAAAAAGCATTTTGGAATTAAATAATTATACATGTCTAGTAAGGTAAATGAAGCTCTTTTTGAATTGATAAACTCAATGACCAAATCGGAAAAAAGGTATTTTAAACTTCTTTCTTCTAGACATGCAATTGGTGGTGAAAACAACTACACATTATTGTTTGATAAGATTGATGAGCAAAAAGTCTATAATGAGGAGAAAATATTCAAGAAGTTTAACGGAGAAGCATTTTTAAATAGATTCTCTATTACGAAGAAAAGACTGTATGACCATATCCTTGCTGCACTGGATTCTTATTACATGACTAACTCCATAAATGCACAGTTGTACAAAAAACTTCATTCGGCAGATATTCTTTATGATAAATCGCTGTATGATCAATGCCATAGAATACTTCGCAGTGCTGAGAAAGTAGCATTGAAAAATGATAAACATGAAATACTGATGCTCATATCCAGTAAACAAAAGATGCTACTTGAAACAAATGGTTATCTAAAAATTACTCATGACTCAATTGATGAGATCTATGAGAAGGATAGAGATAACATCGCAAGGCTAAAACAGTTTTCGAAATTATGGTCTGTAAAAAGTAAATTATTTACACAATTATCAAAACAGGGAAAATCGAGATCGAAAAAAGACGTAGATCTTTACCGATCGATTTGTGATGATGTTTTTACTATCAACGTCAATGAAATTTACAGCATAGAAACAAAGTACCTGTATTACCACATTAAAAGTGCATACTTTTATTCCATTGATGACCTAGAGAATTCTTTATTTAACCTTAATAAAAATTTAGCTCTTTTTAAGTCAGACTTCAACACTCAAATTGAAAGTAATAAACAGGTCTCGGTCTATACAAATGCAATTCATGTCGCTGATAAATTAGGATATTATAAAGAATCGTACCGGCATTTATTTCAGTTAAAAAAAATGATTCCCTCAACTGCAGTGAATGAAGACCTTGCAATTAAATTGTTTTCTAGTATTACGAGTATTGAGCTCAATATTTGCTTAAGAAAAGGAGAGTTTGAAAATGCAGAAAAAGTAGGGAGGACTATTCAAGAGAAATTAATAGAGTTTGATGATAAAATTGTACCAATAAGAAAGGCATACTTGTGCTTTAAAATGGCGGTTGCTTCAATGGGAGTGGGTAAGTTTAGCGATGCACATTCATGGATTAATAGGATACTTAATGACAATAGATTAGATAAGAAAGAAGATATTATTGCTTACACACACTTACTTGACCTTCTAATCCAAATTGAACTAAAGAGCGATAAGCTTCTACCATACTCACTAAAAAACACATTAAGATTCTTTAAAACACGTAATAGGATGTATGGTTTTGAGACTATATTTTTACAATTTGTTGGGGAATTCATTAAATGCGAAGATCCTTTTGAAGCAGAAAATTTGTGGGACGATTTACATGTCAGTTTAACTCGAATAGCGACCAATTCATACGAAAGTATAGCCTTAGATTATTTTGACTTTACCGCATGGGCAGAAGCTAAATTGAAGAGGAAAACATTCGAAAATCTAATCAGAGAAAGATACCATCAAACGATTAAAGCAGCATCATAATGTGTCTAGTCAAAGTGACTCCAGCCCTGTGCTTTTAATTCAATCGCTGCGCCTTGTTTGTCAACGTAATAAGAGCCATTCTTTTTATCAGTTATGTGACCAATAACTGTCATATGAGGATTTCCTTTAATTTTATCGTAATCAGACTGTGAAATAGTGAAAAGAAGTTCGTAATCTTCACCTCCATTCATTGCACAAGTATTTGGATCAAGATTAAATTCAATCGCAGTCATAGAGGTTTGTCCATCAATGGGAACTTTTTCATCGTAAATTTGACAACCAACCTTACTCGATTTACATAAGTGAAGGACTTCAGATGCTAGACCATCAGAAATGTCAATCATTGAAGTTGGAATAACACCCAAGTCCTTTAAAAACTTTATAATATCAACTCGTGCTTCTGGCTTTAATTGTCTTTCAATGATATAATCATGACCATCCAGATCAGGTTGAATATTTGGATTTGCATTATATACTTCTTTCTCTCGTTCTAAGAGTTGAAGCCCAACATATGCTGCTCCTAAATCCCCAGTAACAACAACTAAATCATGTTCTTTCGCACCAGTTCTGTAGGTGATTACATCATTTTCAGCTCGACCAAGAACGGTAATGCTCAACGTTAAACCAGACAATGAGGAAGATGTGTCTCCACCAATTAAGTCAACATTGTAGTGCTTACATGCTGTATTGATACCATCGTACAATTCTTCTAAAGCTTCCACGGGAAAACGATTAGAAACAGCAATAGAAACAGTTATCTGCTCTGCAATACCATTCATTGCGCAAATATCTGATACATTAGTTGCAACTGCTTTGTAGCCAAGATGTTTTAGGGGCATGTACATTAAATTGAAATGTACACCTTCAATTAGCATGTCAGTTGAAATCAATTGGGACTCATTCTTAGAAAGAGCTAACACAGCTGCATCATCACCAACCCCTAGAATTGTTCGCTTATTTTTAGTGGTGAAATTTTGCGTTAAATGATCAATTAGTCCAAATTCTCCTAACTTCTCCAATTCTGTGCGTTGCTCCGACATTTTTTTTATGTAAAAGTATTAATATTATCTTGAGTATAAATGTTGATCACCCACTATTTAGTCCCAACATGCTGCGATTATTGAGAAATAAGCGAAATTCTCTCTTTCAATGTCATTGCCAGTATAAAAAATACTTCTGATACAAAGCAGTTTTTTCGACATGTCGCCTTATTGAATTAATAAAAAAAGTCCCCAGTAAAATACTTACTGAAAACCAAAACATTAATTTTAGACGATTTATTCAAAAACGTCATCTTTCATTTTCGAATTAACCTCTATACTTTTAATTTCCATTTTTAAAGATTGAGGACCAAAGCTTTGAGTAACAATATAAGGATAGCTAATACCTTCGTATGACTTATAATCTTCTAAAGTAGTTACAATTGTCATTGATTCTCCAGATTCATCATCAGTTTCGATCGTCATTGACTTTACCTGAAAACCACTTTTCACATTATACCAGTGTGTTTCGTCCTTTCCATTTGGAGAAGTTACGGTGAGTTTATAGGCATTACTACCTTCAACTTCT
>Ga0115555_1003439_pt1 | contig 10262 bp, 8 predicted proteins | sample COGITO_mtgs_1104_2_FD_87285 | JGI IMG/M metagenome (GOLD analysis project Ga0115555, IMG submission 87285) | Pelagic marine microbial communities from North Sea - COGITO_mtgs_110407 | ecosystem: Environmental > Aquatic > Marine > Epipelagic | place: Germany:Helgoland, sampling site Kabeltonne...
GGGCAGAATTTAGATTGGGATATTATTATCATTGGTGGCGGCATTACCGGGGCTGGCGTTCTTCGTGAAGCTCGACGATGCGGTTATCGAGCGCTGCTACTTGAGCAACAAGATTTTTCATGGGGCACCTCAAGTCGATCATCTAAGATGGTGCATGGAGGCCTTCGTTATCTTGCTGCGGGTGATCTAAAACTCACCAAGGAATCAGTTCAGGAAAGACAGCGTCTGTTAAATGAGGCTCCTGGATTAGTGGATCCTATATCTTTTTACTTCACCTTTAGAAAGGGTAAATTTCCTGGCCGCATAGCCATGAAGGTCATACTAACTATTTATGATTTTTTTGCTGGCGCTCAAGATAACAGATACTGCAATAACAAGGAATTATTACAGCGTTTCAAGGGTCTAGATGAGCATAAACTTCAAGGTGCTAGCTGCTACACCGATGCTATGGTGGATGACTCCCGATTAGTCCTTCGTGTATTACAAGACAGTATTGATGATGGTGGATACGCACTCAATTACACAAAAGTGGAAGATCTCTTGCTCACTGATGGGAAAGTTTCTGGCGTGACTATTGAGGACAGCGTTAATTCTGCCTCCATTAATTTAACTGCTCCGGTTGTTATCAATGCTACTGGCGCATGGGCAGATCGACTTAGAAACGTTGTAAATAGCGAGAAGCGAATCAGACCCTTGCGGGGTAGCCATGTTGTTATTTCGAAATCTTTATACCCTGTAACGGACGTAATGACTTTTTTACATGTCGATGATAAACGCGGTGTATTCGTTTACCCTTGGGAGGGAACAACTGTTATTGGCACCACAGATTTGGATCACGATGACGATTTAGATTTAGAGGCTAGCATTTCTGAGCAAGAGGTAGACTACCTTTTAAAAGCTTTTAACAGCCAATTTCCTAATAATGAACTCAAGCACAGCGATGTTTTATCGACCTGGGCTGGTGTCCGTCCTGTCATTGGGGCAGAAAAAAGTAAAGACCCTTCCAAAGAACGCCGTGATCACGCCGTTTGGTCAGATAACGGATTAATTACCGTCAGCGGTGGAAAACTAACTACCTTTAGATTGATTGCATTAGATGCATTGGCTGCAGCCAAAGATAATTTGCCTACAGCCAAAGAATTTGTTGATGATCGAGTGTTCTCAACTCCAAAAATGAGTGCCCAGTCCTTGGCACCAGAAAATCATAGTTGGGGTCAACGTTTATTGGGTCGATATGGAGAGAAAGCTCTTGACCTGGCAAATGAAAGCTCGCTTGAGGATCAACAGAATCTTGGCGATACTGAATTTTCTCTAGCGGAATGCAAATGGGCAGTTCAGCATGAGGCAGTGGAGCATCTCGATGATCTTTTGCTAAGAAGAACTCGTTTAGGTATGTGTCTGCCTAACGGGGGCATTACTCTCTATCCTGCATTAAAAGATATTTTCTCAACTAATCGGAGCTGGGATGATGAGCGTTGGCAAAAAGAAGTTAATCGCTATGAAAAAATCTGGAAAAACCATTACAGTATTCCTAGCAACTCTTAAGATGAGGTAGCGATGAAAGAACAGTACTTTTTAAGCATTGATAACGGCACGCAAAGTGTCCGTGCCATTGTTTTTGATGGACAAGGTCAACTCATCGCAAAAAGTAAAATTGATATTGAGCCATATTTTTCTAATCAGAAAGGATGGGCAGAGCAACACGCCGAATATTTTTGGGATTCACTCTGTCAGGCCTGCCAAGAACTTTGGCCAAAGCTGCCTATACCCAAGGAATCAATTGTTGCAGTTTCAGTAACCACACAAAGGGCTCAGTAGTTCCGATGGGAAACGATAATCAACCCCTGCGACCCGCAATTAGTTGGTTAGATCAGAGACAAGTAGAAACTAAGCCTAAACTTGGAAAGCTAGAGTCGGCGCTGATGAGTCTGATCAGAGCAAAGCCATTGGTAGATTTGATGCATAGCCAAGCTGAAGCTAATTGGATCGAACAAAATGAGCCTGACATCTGGCAGCAAGTTCATAAATTTTTACTTCTATCTGGCTATCATAATTACAAGCTCACCGGTCAATACAATGATGCCATTGCCAGTACTGTCGGATTTGTACCGTTTGAATATAAGACTCAACAATGGGCCGATGAAAAAGATTGGAAGTGGCGAGCTATGCCAATTCGACCTGAAATGTTGCCGAAGGTATCACCAGCGGGGTCAGTGCTAGGAGAAATTACTGCAGCTGCGGCCGATGCAACAGGCATACCCGAAGGATTGCCATTGATTGCCAGTGGTTCAGATAAAGCTTGTGAGGTCTTGGGAACTGGTTGCATTGATAATGAAACAGGCAGTTTGAGTTATGGTAGTTTAGCCACTCTGAATATCACTTCTGATAAATACCTTGAGGCTATACCTTTTTATCCAGCGTATCCTGGTGTAATACCCAATACATTTAATATTGAGATGATGGTGCAACGGGGATATTGGATGGTGAGTTGGTTTAAAAAGGAGTTTGGGCTTCAAGAAGAGCAATCTGCAGCAAACCAAGACTTATCACCAGAGTCTTTATTTGATGAATTGCTTGCTAAAGTTCCTGCGGGCTGTGAAGGATTAATGCTCCAACCTTATTGGTCGCCTTCCAATGGTGATGGACCAGAAACCCGAGGCGCTGTTATTGGTTTTAATGAAGATCATACAAGAGCGCATCTTTATCGCGCAATGATTGAGGGACTGACTTATGCCTTAAGAGAGGGTAAAGAGCTCTTAGAGAAAAAAAGTGGGAAATCTATCACTCGATTGGTAGTATCTGGCGGTGGATCTCAAAGCGATCAGATAATGCAAATCACTGCTGATATTTTTGGTATGACAGTGTTGCGCCCACATACTTTTGAGACATCTTCTCTTGGTGCTGCCATAGCAAGCGCTGTTGGCATTGGTCTATATCCAGACTTTTCTGCCGCAGTTGATAAAATGACTCATAGCGGTGATAGCTTTGAACCTATAGATGCAAATAAAGACATATACAGCGACTTATATCATAAGGTCTATAAAAAGATGTATGGTCAATTAAAACCTAGTTATCAGGCCATACACTCCATTACAAAAAGATCCATCTGATTTCTTACTAAGGCGTCATTAGTTTAGACCTTGACTTAGAGTTAGCTATAACTGTTAGACTTACTTGGTAATTTATTTTGGGAGAAAAAAATGCCAGAGATGTCACTTTATGGATGGTTTCATACCGTCATGGGAATTATTGCTTTGTTAAGTGGTTTATATTCTTTAATCAGATACAAAGTTATTAGTTCGCAAAATACTTCTGCAAAAATATTTTTAATTTGCACTTTAATTGCAGCATTGACCGCTTTAACTTTATATAAGCAAGGTGGATTTGGAGTGGGGCATATGTTGGCTGTTTTAACTTTATTAGCTTTGATAGTTGGAAGAATTAATGAGAAAGGATTGTTATTTGGATGGTTAGCACCTTATTTTCAAGCAATCTGTTACACCTCTCTTTTCCTTTTTCATTCTATTCCAGCAATTACCGATGGTTTGCGACGCTTGCCAGTGGACGATCCTGTTATCACTACTTTAACTGATCCTCTTTTGATGAACTTTTATGCAGCCTTTTTCTTAATTTACATAGTGGTACTAGTTATGCAGATGATATGGGTTAGGAGGAATACTTAAAATGAGTTTATATACAATTTCTCAAGCTTCTGCGGAAGTAGATTTGACCCCATACACACTTCGATACTATGAAAAAGAAGGTTTACTTCCTGGGGTTAAAAAAGACTCTGCAGGCAGAAGAAACTATCAGGCAGATGATATTCAGAGAATTGGATTTATAAAATGCCTAAAAGGTACGGGCATGTCTTTGAAGCAAATTAAAGAATATGGAAGCTTGTATGCGCAGGGCAAGAAAAAGTTTGAGGAAAGAAATGCAATGCTCGAAAGCCATAAGGCAAAAATATTACTGGAGATAAAAACTCAAAAGAAATATTTAAAAATGGTAGAAGCAAAAATTCAAATGAAGATCTAGAAATGAATATTCGAGAATTTAAACCTTTTACCAAAATCAGTGCCTTAACTCTTGGAGGAGGTGGCATAGGTCAAGTTTGGGGTGAGACAACACCAGAGGAAGCCATTCAAACAGTTCATGCCGCTTTAAATTATGGCATCAATCACTTTGATGTAGCTCCTATGTATGGCAAGGGCGAAGCTGAAAGAGTTATTGGTAAATCTTTGGATGGCAAAAATAAAGAGGGCCTTTTTTTTACTACCAAGTGTCAATTAGGGACTCTGCCAGACGAGGAAGTTTACGATAAGTTAAATACTTCATTAACCCGCAGCCTGGATAATATGAAATTAGATAAGGTCAATTTATTTTTACTGCACTCTCAATTAATTGAAGATAGCTATAAGCTTTTTAAGTTCGATGAAATGCGAGCAAAAAGTGCAACAACGCTTAGCTGTTTTTTCAACGCAGTCATTCCCGCATTTGAGCGTTTAAAGCAAGAGGGAAAAATTGATCATTGGGGCATTGGTGGGCTTGGACAAGAAGAAGCAATCATTAAAGCCCTCACTCATTCACAATCTCCAAGCGCAGTTCAATGCGTGGTCAACCCTTTGAACTCTGCAGGCGCCATTGGATATGCCTCAGAAGCCTTTAACCCAAATGTAATTTTATCTGAGTGCCAGCAAAGAAATATTCCCATCCTAGCAATTAGAGCAGTGCAGGCCGGAGCTTTAACTTCTTCAATGGATAGATCACCTCATACTTCTGGCTTTGATCAAAATGATTTTCAGGATTTTGAAAAAGCAAAACCTTTTCGAGACCTGGCCAATGACTGGGGTGAATCGCCTGCAAGTCTTGCGCATAGATATGCCTTGAGTAGTGCAGGAGTTTCTTCTGTAATCTTAGGCATTAAAAATAGAATAGAGTTAAAGGAGTGTGTGGAAGCAGAGGCTAAGGGACTCTTGTCTGCAACAGAAATTAAACAGATCAATAATTGTTTAGAAAATTAATTTATAGGGAGATAGAAATGGACACATATAAAAATAAAATGGTACTGGTCACAGGTGCATCCAGTGGAATCGGTAAAGCCATGGCAATTGATCTTGCAGCAGCAGGGGCAGAATTAATCTTAACTGCTCGATCGCAAGATCTGCTAGAGGCTCTGGCCAATGAGATTCATAAAAATGGTGGCCAAGCCCATGTATTTTCTGTAGATTTAGCTGAAGCGGGCTCTGCTGAAACATTACATACACAAATTACTGAGGCAAATCTTCACGTTGATATATTGGTTAATAATGCAGGCTATGGTAGGTGGGGTAAATTTGGAGAGTTCTCTCGAGAAGATTATGCTGACATGATTCAATTAAATATCACATCCCTTACAGATCTTTGTCATTTATTTATGCCTGCCATGGTTAGTAAGGGTGAAGGCGGTGTTATCAACGTAGGATCTTCTGCCTCTTTCTTACCAGTGCCATATGCGAGTGTGTACTCCTCAACAAAAGCATACGTTTTAATGCTTTCTGAAGCACTGCGTTACGAGTATAAAGATCACAATGTTCGAGTTATGGCATCTTGTCCCGGAGCCACAGATTCAAATTTTAGAAATACGGCTTCTGAAAAATCATCTGAGGGATTGAAACAAAGGATTAGCAAATTGCAAGGTGAAGGCCAGGTAGGAGATACCTGTGAAAGGGTGTCTCAAGAAACCTTAGATGCGTTTTTGCAAAACAAGCATTACATTGTCCCTGGAAAAGGCAATTCAAAGTTTGCATTTTTGCCAAGAATTTTGTCTAGGGCAAGAGTATTAAAACTGACGGGAGATACCTTTAAAAAACATACCGCTAGTTAGTTTTACCTGAATGTATATTTTTTTAGTAGCATAGGAGTCTATGGCTATTAAAAATCGACCAGAGTTCGAAAAATTTATTCGCAGAGTCGAAAAAAGCTCTGATGAATTTCGAGCTTCATCAACAGAAAAAAGACATTCAAAACACTTTCGAACGGCTAGGGAAAATCTGAATCATTTGGTGGATGAGGAAAGTTTTTTAGAATTTGGTCAATTTGCTGTTGCAGCACAGCGAACTCGTCGTGACTACGAAGAACTGCAAGATAAAACTAATGCTGATGGTATTATTACAGGGTTTTGTTCTGTAAATTCCGAATTGGTAGGAGAGAAGCATGCTCAGGCTGTAGCAATTGTTTATGATTATTCTGTATTGGCTGGAACCCAAGGTGCTTTTCACCATTTAAAACTGGATCGAATATGCGATCAAGCTAAAAAGTTTGAATTGCCTATTATCATATTTACTGAGGGCGGGGGCGGTAGACCTGGTGACACCGATGTCCTAACTCAGATTGCTGGATTGCACATACCATCTTTTTCTTCTTGGGCTCAACTCACTGGTACGTCCTTAAAAATTGCAGTAAACAATGGTTATTGTTTTGCTGGCAACGCTGCATTGTTTGGCTGTTCTGATTTTCGAATTGCAACCAAAACTTCATGGATTGGCATGGCAGGCCCTGCAATGATTGAGGGAGGAGGGCTTGGTGTATTTGAGCCAACAGACATTGGTCCTGTGTCTGTGCATGAAAAGAATGGAGTTGTTGACTATGTTGCTAACAATGAAGAGGAAGCAACCTTAATTGCAAAAAAATTACTATCTTATTTTCAAGGCTCTATTGAAGATTTTTCTATTTGTGATCAAGAGATTCTTCAAAACGTCATGCCAGAGGACAGGCGTTATACATATGAGGTTCGAGACATTATAAATACAGTTGCTGATCAGGAAAGTTTCTTGGAACTTAGAAAAAAATATGGAGAAAGCATTGCCACAGGATTTATTAGGATTGAAGGCAAGCCCTTTGGTCTCCTTGCAAGTGACTGCCAAAAACTAGGTGGTGCAATAGATTCAGAGTCAGCCGAAAAAGCTGCTGACTTTATTTCTATTTGCAACGATCATGCACTGCCCATCCTGGTATTGGCTGATACTCCAGGTTTTATGGTTGGGCCAGCAAGTGAAGAGCTTGGAGCAGTAAGAAGAATGGCATCGTTATTTAAGCAAGGAGCAAATATCAAGGTTCCCCTAGTAGCAGTTTTTCTTAGAAAGGGATACGGTTTAGGCGCTCAAGCATTGGTTGGCGGAAGTCTGCATAACCCGGTCTACACTGTAGCATGGCCCACAGGTGAGTTTGGCGGCATGGGAATTGAAGGGGCTGTAAAACTTGGCTATAAAAAAGAGCTTGAGAGTATAGAAAATCTTGATGAACGCAAAGAGCTTTTTGATAAATTGGTTGCCAAGATGTATGAAGTTGGACAAGCCATTGAAGCTGCCTCTTTTTTAGAAATTGATGCTGTAATTGATCCGGCACAAACAAGAAGCGTTGTCTTAAAAGCATTTAAATCTGCAGAAGGAAATATATGAAAAAAATTACCATCGGACTCTTCATTGTATTTTTAATTTTATGGGTCCCTTATTTTATTCAAACATATAATCTTAAAACTCTCTCTGAGCCAGATCTTCCAGCTGAAGGTGCTTGGGCCTCTTTGGAAGAAGGCAATCTTTACTATCGCTGGTATTACCCCACTGCAGAGGTTGCAAACAATGAAGTTGTGGTTTTGGTACATGGATTTTCAACCCCTCATTTTGTCTGGGATGGCATGAAAGGTTTCTTGCTGGATGCTGGATACTCGATTCTTGTTTTCGATCATTTTGGGCGGGGTTTTTCAGAGAGACCAAACATTAAATACACCAAAGATGTTTTTGTTCAATCTCTAAAGGGATTGCTAGACTCTCAAGAAATTTTAAAGCCAGTGCATCTAGTCGGTTACTCAATGGGGGGACCTATTGTTGGTCACTTTACCAATGAGTTCCCAGATGAAGTTAATAGCTTGTCTTTAATTGCTCCGGCTGGCTTTATGATTGAAAATCCGACCAAAGATTGGTGGATAATGAAGCCATTGATAGGGGAGTGGTTTTTAAATGTTTTTGGTTCTAGGTTAGTCTTTCAAGGCAATGAAGATAATAATGATCCGCCAAGAGAGGATCCATTAGCACTATCTAAAAAAGATTTTGTTAAAAAAGCTAGCTTACAAATGCAATATAAAGGCTTTATTCATGCTTTGCTGTCGACTGCTCGAAACTTTAATCTCTTCAGTGCTCAGGAGATGTTTGCTGAAGTGGGGCAGTTAAATAAACCCACCCTTACTATTTGGGGAACCGACGATGGTGTGGTGCCTTTTAGAGGCAGCGAAGAATTGATGCTGCACATTCCTCATTCAGAATTGCTTGTTTTAGAATATGGGAAGCATGATATTACTTATGCGAATCCTTCTTATGTGGGTTCAGCTATTCGTGATTTTCTGGATGAGGTAATTAAGCCTGAAGTTTAGCAATGCTTTTTTCTAGCATTGCCTTCTTGTTTTCGGCTTCTGTAACTTTAGCCTTTTCTTTGTCGACTACTGCTGCAGGTGCTTTGGCAACAAACTGCTCATTTGATAGTTTTGAGCCAATAATCTTAATATCATTTTCGACATCAGAGAGTTCTTTCTGAAGTCTCGTTAGTTCTTCTTGAGGATCAATTAATCCTGCCAATGGAATAATGATCTTATAGCCAATCATTGTCTTTTCAATTGATTCATCTGGAATTTCACTTGTAAACTCAATGCCATCAAGTTTAGCGATACCAGAGATGATAACTTCTTGGTCAGCAATCATGGATTGCAATTCAGGCTTTATTTCACCAGAGAGAATAAGATGCAAAGTCTCATTTTTAATATTTATATTCTCAGCCCTGATAACCCTAATAGCAGAAATGATATTGATTATTTCGTCTATGTATTCAGCACTTTTGTTATTTATAGGCCGATGCTGCATAAAGCCACTCTCAACCAAGAACTCAGATTTTTCCTTACCGTCTAATATAGCTAATTTAGCTGAAAGCTCTTCAGTTATAAAAGGCATAAAGGGATGCAGCAACCTCAAAATACTATCAAAATTTGAAATTAGATTGCTGATTAAATTAATAGTTTCATCCTTATCTTCAGATTTCTGAATAGCAACTTTATTGAGCTCAATATACCAATCACAAAAATTTGACCAAACCAATTCATAAATTTCGGTGGCGGCTAAATCAAAGCGATAGGTTTTAATATGCGCTTGGCAGTTATCCGATACATTTTGAATTTTTAGTGCCATCCAATCAGATATAACATTTGATGACGCTTCAGAGGATTGATAGTTATGATTTGCTGCTTGCATTTCGATGAATCGGAATGCATTCCAAATTTTGTTACAGAAATTTCTATAACCTTTAATTCTTCCTATATCAAAATTAATATCTCGACCAGGAGAAGCCAGTGAATAGTATGTATATCTCAGAGCATCCGTTCCATAGCTATCTATTCCATTTGGAAACTGCTTCTTAGTTTGTTTAATAATTTTTTCTTTTAACTGAGGCTGCATCATTCCTTCTGTTCTTTTTTCTAGCAATTCCTCTAAAGACACACCGTCAATCAAATCAATTGGGTCTAGAATATTGCCTTTAGATTTGGACATCTTTTGACCATTCTCATCTTTAATTAAGCCTGTTATATAGACCTCTTTAAAGGGAACTTCTTTCATGAAATATTTAGTCATCATGATCATTCTGGCAACCCAGAAAAAAATAATATCAAATCCTGTAACTAAGGCAGTAGTTGGATGAAAAAGCTCTAGCTTAGAATTTTTTTCTGGCCAGCCCAGAGTCGCAAAAGTCCACAAGCTGGAGGAAAACCATGTATCCAATACATCTTCTTCTTGCGTGAGAGGGCCTGTAAGAGTATTTTTTGCTCTAACGTCATCTTCTGAGTGCCCAGCAAAGGCTTGACCGTTTTCATCATACCAAATTGGAATTCTGTGACCCCACCATAGCTGCCTACTAACACACCAGTCTTGAATGTTGTCCATCCACTGAAAGTAAGTCTTTTCCCAGTTTGCCGGAACAAAAGTTATTTCCTTTGTTTTAACAGCTTCAATAGCTGGTTTAGCCAAAGTCTTGGCATCTACATACCATTGATCTGTTAGGAGTGGCTCAAGAATTTGATCTGATCGATCCCCATAAGGCAGGGTGCTTTCGTATTCAGACTCTTTGATAAGACAATCGTTTTCTTTAAGGTCATTTAGTAGTTCTGCTCGGGCATCAAAACGATCCATGCCATGAAATTTTTCTGGTGCAATGCCAATAATTTTTACAGCTTTACTTAGGATGGA
>Ga0115555_1003440_pt1 | contig 10262 bp, 6 predicted proteins | sample COGITO_mtgs_1104_2_FD_87285 | JGI IMG/M metagenome (GOLD analysis project Ga0115555, IMG submission 87285) | Pelagic marine microbial communities from North Sea - COGITO_mtgs_110407 | ecosystem: Environmental > Aquatic > Marine > Epipelagic | place: Germany:Helgoland, sampling site Kabeltonne...
AGCAAGGCCAAATATTTCATTGCCGGCAATGAGCCCAGCTTGGGTTCCACCCGAGCCCGTCGCGGTCACTATCGCGCTTGGCTGCAGATTTAACCTTTTGAAATCGGCAGCAAGTTCTTCGCTCGCAGCGATGTAACCCCAGAGTCCAACTTCGTCACTTGCGCCCGTCGGGATGAAATACGCTTTGTGACCAGCTATCTCGGCTTCGGCTTGGAGCTGCTTCGCGTACTGCGGATGCGCGGCTGCCCAGCCCTCCGCCGGCAGGTAACTGATCTCGGCCCCTGCCAATAAATCCATGAAAAGGTTGCCGCTCGGAATCTGTGGCTCCTCTCCGCGTAAGATCAATTGCACTTTCAACCCGAGCCGTGCGCCCATAATGGCAGTGGCCCGGCAATGATTCGACTGAATTCCGCCGCAGGTAATCAGGGTGTCGCAGCCTTGGCGCTGCGCTTCGGCAATGCAAAATTCGAGCTTACGGATTTTGTTGCCTGACACCTCGACGCCTGTCATCTCGTCACGCTTAATCCATAGATTGACGCCGCCAAGGCGCTCAGAAAAGCGAGCAAGTTTAACGAGCGGGGTAGGCAACGTGGCAAGATTTAGTCGCGGCGGATAAATCATTCGCAATAGCTCTCTTCAGGCGCCGCTAGTTTGCAGCGTCGTAGGTCTGGACCGCGCTAGGCGTCGCAAGGTCTTCGGCAGTACTTGGCTTGAGCACTTCGCTATAAAGAAACAGGTCTGTTAGCACCGCGCGCAGGTGAATCGACGCATTTAAATTATCGACCATCTCAGAGCCGATTTTATTCTGCTTCAAAATAAAATTCAGCGCCGCGCTTGCCTTCGCGCAGTCCTCAGCAATGACTTTTTCAAACGCATCGCTGCTCGACTCGAACGCAGTAATAAGCGCTTGCATTGCCGTCGCCATGCCATGAATTGTCGGCTGAGCGTGTGGTCCAGGGCCCGATTCAACACCGGCGGGTCGACCCTGCGCCGCATAAGCGAGTAAAAATTCGTAGCCGGCTTCGATCGTCTCGATCGAGCTCTCTAATGTGTTTTTGTCGGTCACTTTATGCCCCTCAACTACTTTCTGTGGTGTCACTATCAAATGGGGCCAGACCCTCGTTGCTTGCGCAGGAAGAGCTGACCCCGTTGTGTCTCATTAACTTGCGCGAAGTCGATAAACTCGCGCGAGCCGTTTAATCGGCTTGCTTAGGCGACCATAGGTTTGGATCGTGGTTCGCCTTCATCTCATCTTCTGAAATCCAACCCTTAAACATCGACCGCGTATAGAAGAGTTTTTCGGGACGAATAGCGAAGTAGATATGCGTTGCCGCAAGGGCAACAAGCGCTAACGTAGAAAGCCCATGCAACAAAAACACGAGGCCAAGCTGGCTCTCGGGCATGCTGTTAGTGCGCTCCCAAAACGGAGAGTCGATTTGCAGGAACATGAGCAGGCCCGTAGCGATAACCGTCATCACAACGACGGTGACAGCCCAGTGCATGCCTTTCTGTTCGAAAGAATATTTGCCCGGAAGACGCGTAGAATCGAAAGGCTCTGCAAAGTCGCGAGGACCCAGAATCATCGACTTAAAGTCTTGCCAAAATAAAGAGCGAACAATATGAACGACGGTGATAAAGCTCAATAGTAAGCCGGCCATCCAGTGCCAGTTCAGCCAGGCAAATCGCAGCCCAACAATCGGCGCGATACCTGTGAGGATCAAAGCGAAAATTGACAGCGCCATAACCCAGTGAAACCAACGGTCAATAGACTCATGGCGCACGACGCGTTTGCCTTCACCCGAAGGCATGTCCATCTTTTTGTTGGCCAACACTGCCATCACTATTGCGTGCGCGGCTAAAAGCACGAGCACCGCAACGGCCACAACCCAGAGTAGATCCCATGAAACGCCGAGTATGACTTCCTCACCCCAGACGTCGCGTTTATAGCGGACTATTTCTCCCACCTTGCACCTCTCAAAGTTTATTCTTTTTAGTTAGCTTAACGAAGCGGCGCCTCCTAAGAAGCGGCGCCTTCGGGTAAATAGAAGGTACCTGCCTGTTCGTCAAGCCGCGCTGTTCTCGATCGAGGAATGTCGCTCTCGTTTTCCGCTACAAAGGCGGCAAAACAAAAGTCGCACTCCTTCTTTAATCCCTAGATTTTACTGTTCTACAACTGCGAGTCGGCTTTTGCGTTTAAGCCCTGACGGCGGTAATACCCGCACAGGGCTTAAATCGCGCAAGACGACTAGCCGCGCACCGCGAGCTTAACCAAATTCTCGATCAGTGGAATCTTGAAATGGTTGTAGTTAAGTGGCTCTGCGCCTTCAGATGCGATGGCAGCAACTTGTTCGGCCAATTGCTCTGAGCGCTGCTGGCCGCGTAACGCATTCTCAACATCGTCGAGTCGACGCGGCACACATTCGACGGCGCCGCACGCAATGCGCGAATCTTCGATCACGCCGTTCGACACTTTCATCGCTGCCGAGATGCTGACGAGCGCGAAGTCCCACACGTTGCGATCTGCGACTTTCTCGAAATAGTACTCAGCGTTCGCCCACTCATTAGGGAGACGCACGGCGGTGAGGATCTCACCCTCTTCGAGAGAAGTCATGCTCGTGATATTCACGTCTGGGCCAACAAAGAAGTCTTGCGCTGACACAAGGCGTTGACCTCTTGCGCTCGTGACAACCATTGTAGCATCGAGTGCAACCAAGGCAGGCGCAGTATCCGAGGGGCTTACCGCTACACAGCGGCTAGCACCAAAGATGGCGTGTTCTCGATTTAAGCCTTCGGGCGAATCCGCATAGCAGATGTTGCCGCCGGCACGGTAGCAGTCGAGACCACGGCGGTAATACCAGCAGCGCGCATCCTGAGCTAGGTTACCTGCGAGGGTTCCCACATTGCGGATTTGCGGGCTAGCAACAACGCCAGCGGCTTTCGCGAGTAGAGCGAATTTTTCTTTAACCAAAGGGTTCTTCGAAATTTCGGTCAGCGTAGTCACTGCGCCGATTTCGATTCCATCGCTAGTCTCTTTAATACCTTTCCAGGCGTCGACCTGAGTCAACTCGATCATGGCACTCGCGGTTTTGTTTCGGTCTTTTAACCAACCGTAAGTGTCCTGACCACCGCCGAGCAACCATCCGTCTTTGCCAAGGCTTGCAGCCAAGGCGAGCGCGTTAGCTTCGTCGGTAGGCTGATAGAGCTCAATGTCGAGCATTACGTCATGTGATGTGGCTACCATATCAACCTCGGAAGTTGTTTTGAGCCAGAGGAACGGCTTCAGACGTTACCCCTGCTACGTGGTTAATGATCATGTCTGCTGTAACTGGCGCGGCGCTAAACAGGTGGCCATCGAGCGAGTCGCTAATTGCAGAGGCAAGTGCCGCTGCCACTGCGCCCATCGCAGGCTCACCGATACCGCGCGCACCGACAGGGTTTTCGGGATCCGGAAGATCAACCCAGCCGGTTTTAATTTTAGCCGGTGTGTCCATCATTGTTGGGATCTTGCTCTGCCAATAACCCGTGCTTGCTGGGAGTCCGTTTTGCGGGTCATAAAGATGACGTTCATAACCTGCAAGACCGATGCCCCAAACTGCGCCACCGACCAACTGGTTTTTCAAACCCTGTGGGTGAACGACCGTTCCGCAATCGCCTATCGTGACCATCTCAACGATATCGTATTTGCCCGTTTCAATGTCCATCTCGATCTCTGTGAAGGTCACAGTGAATCCAGGAGGATTATTGTTGTGAGGCGTATCGTGATAGATACCCATAAGCGATTCGCCAGCGAGGCGATTCACAGAGATCTTAGTGAAATCGTTAAGCTCTTCGGGAAGATCTGAGGCACCGGTAAACTTGCCACCGAGTGCAATTCCCTTCTGCGCGATTTGAGCAAAGGTCATTCCTTCGCTTGGCGCTGCAGTCTTAAACACACGCTCGTCTGCGAAGTCGTAGTCGGCTGCATCACCGCCTAACTCCATGGCTGCGAGTTCCTTCATCTTATTGAGAAGATCCATCGCTGCGCCGTAGTTTGTACGCGTGTTAGTAAATATCGAGTTGCTGCCATCTTGCGGCGAAGTGATCGGCAGGTGACGGTCGGTACGACCCGTAACGATATCAACGTGCTCCCAAGGCATTTGCAATACTTCTGCAGCCGCACGCGAAGTCGATGCGTACGAATAAGTACCGAGGTTGCCAACACCGTTATGCACTTTCAGGCGACCGTCTGCGGTGAGGCGAACGATACCGTCCATGCCGCTACGGCCCGCATTGTGATAGCCCTGACCGATTCCAATACCAGTAACCTTCGTGCCGTTACGCTTGCGCGAACGCGCCATGCGCTCTTCAAGGTTAAACTGTTCGGCGCCCATTTTAAGGGCCTCTGGCATATAGGCACTGGTAAACGGAATCTGCCGTGCGCCACCCACATCGCCATTTTGCGGCGTGTTGATCTGACGAATCTTCAGGCGATCGATGCCGAGTTCCTCGGCCGCTTTGTCGAGGATTGGCGCGATAATCGCGGCAATCTGATTCTGGCCTGGTCCACGCTGCGCGCCACGGTGTCCGGTATTACTGCCGATAGACGTGCCGCGGAAACGAACTGCTTCGGTCTGATAAAGAATAGAGATACAGTCGGCTGCTGAGTAGGCATCGCCGCCGCCGCCTTTACCGCCATTGTCGGAAATAATGTAGAGGTCTGCCGCCGCCATCGTGCCGTCGGCTTTAAATCCACACTTGATCCAACCTTGGAAACCCTGACGCGCGCCACCGATTGCCGTTTCTTCGTCGCGCGTTACACGCATCATGACGGGACGGTTAATCTTCTGCGACATTTTCGCAGGGATCGCCATACTGGGAATGCTGTTTGCGCGGGCACGCTGACCGAAACCACCGCCTGTCGCTTCGTTAATAAACACAAAGTCTTCTTGCGGAACACCAACGATGCTCGCCATGCCATCGGCGAGAGCCGACAGTGACTGCGACGTACCGTGGAGATACAGCTTGCCGTTTTCCCAATAAGCCATCGCGCTGCGAGGCTCCATTGACTGGTGTGGGTAACCCGCTGTTGTGAAGGCAGTCTCGTAAACAAACGCAGACTCACCGAGTGCTGCATCAAGATCGCCGTACGCGAAAGTCTGCTGTGGTTCGGCTGTCGGCTCGTTGCCCGCACGGAAGCTAGCCACCTGATCGGCGCTCCACTTCTCAGAAGCAAAGCCTTGGCGGAAGACGTAGGTATTGCCGCCGTTGTAAGCATCGGGGCCGCCTTCGGCGAGACTGTCGAGCGGATCTAATACGAATGGTAGACGCTCGAACGTCACAGAGATCTTGCTAATTGCAGTCTCCGCCGTCTTTTCATCGATTGCAGCTAACGCAAGAATCGGCTCGCCGACTAGCGTGGGCTCGTTTGTAAGCACCTTGAGACCAGTGCTCTGCGGCTCGCCGTCGGGATAGACATCGTCTGCCGTGAGAAGGCCAAAAACACCGTCCATCGCCAGTGCTTCAGTCGCGTCAATGTTGACGACGCGCGCATGGGGAATCGGGCTCGTTAATAGGCGCGCATAGACCATGCCTTCGCGCGTGTAGTCTTCGGCATATTTGATGCGACCGGTAACTTTACCGTTAACATCTGGTGGCACGAAGTCTTTACCAATGTGCATATAAGCCATGTTGATTATCCTATTTGCGCGGCGCGCATTACGCCATCGAGGTAAGAGTCATAAGAACCACAGCGGCAGATATTGCCCGACAGTCCCTGTCGCGCTTCTTCACGCGTAGGATTTGGGTTCTCGCGGAGTAGTCCTACAGCGGCCATGATCTGGCCAGGCGTGCAGTAACCACATTGCGGCGCAAGCTCTTCAACAAAGGCCTGCTGCACAGGGTGCAACGTGCCATCGGCAGACTCGAGGCCTTCGACTGTTTCGACGCGCCCGTTTTTAACCGAGTGAGTTAGAACCGAGCAGGCATAGGTCGACACGTCGTCGACAAGCACAGTGCAAGCGCCACACTCGCCGCGATTACAGCCAAGTTTAGTGCCGGTAAGGCCGAGCTTGTAACGCAGTGTCGACGCTAGCGTCTCCTGCGGCGCTACATCTACTGTGCGCACTTGACCGTTGATGTTGATGCGGATCATACGTTCGACCGCGCCGGCGGGCCTCGCGGCACCATTCGCTGCAACCCAGACGCCAGTCGTGGTTGCCGCTGCGCCAGAGGCGATTACGCCCTTGATAAAGCGTCTACGGGTTAGGTTTAGGTTCACGGGTTACATTCGCCTCCGTTGTTGGGAATGAGAGTTGCATCGCCGAAAGTCTGAAAGTCTGTTAGGCGCCGGTTGATGCAAGCGAGTCGAAACACCTGCCTTTAAGAGGCGTAGCTTCGCACAAGCATAGTAAATACGACGCTAGAGAGTAATCCACCCTTTGTGTTTTATCAAGCGAGCAAAGCGTGTATCTCTCTTTGGGCAAACCGCAGAGCAATTGAAAAACTGTTAGCCGCGTGACGTCAGGTTTTGAAAAATTTTTGCGACACAACCTGTGACATTTGAGGTTGAAAATTCGTCGCCTCCTGCCAGAATTCTGTCATTAATTACAAAGCGGTATTCGACTACTGACAAACTCTTGTCAGTTTACTTTCCCCAAGCGGTTTCCGCACAGCCGAATTCTTGACAATAGTTAGTGCAATGGTATTGTTGTCGGCCGTTTCCGTGCTGCTCACCAAGCACGCGACCGTGCAAACAGGGACGCTGCAGGCTGCACAAAATGCCGTAGCAGCACGAACTAGACGACCTACCTTGCGTCAGTTCGACACCTAGTTCAGGCCGCAAAACAAGCTGCAGAATAAGCATAGTTGGCTCAATTTATCCGATTCACTCACGTGTCGGACGCTTGAGCTTCGATGTAAGAAACGCGCTCATTGCCACACTGCTGTGGAAAACACAGGCAGCGTGCAAGCGATGTTAAGTGCAAGAATTTTGAGAGATGTAACCATGAGCAATGACAACCGAGTGCCCTTAAAGTTTGGCTTTCCCCCTAAGCAGGGTCTGTACGATCCTGCCCAAGAGAAGGACTCCTGTGGCGTTGGCTTCGTCGCCAATATAAAAGGCAAGCCGAGCCATCAAATAATGCTCGATGCGTATCATCTCAACTCACGCATGGACCACCGTGGCGGTTGCGGTTTCGAAGCCAACACGGGCGACGGCGCAGGCATACTCATGGCGCTGCCACACAGCTTTTTTAGCGAGATCGCTTCCAAGTCGTTTGGCGTGACGCTTCCCGCAGCGGGCCAATACGCTGTGGGTAACATTTTTCTGCCTCAGGTCGATGCCGAGCGAGAGACTTGCCGCACGACAATTAACCGCATAATCAGCGAGGAAGGCCAGACTTTACTGGGCTGGCGCGACGTCCCCATCGACGCGGTTGGCGCCGACGTCGGACCTGCAGCGCTCGCAGCACAACCGCGTATTGAGCAGCTGTTTATAGGCGCTGCCGAAGGCCTCAGCCAAGAAGAGTTCGAGCGTAAGCTGTATGTGATCCGTAAGCGCTTCTCACACACGCTGCGCGGCGACACGAGCCTCACTGAAGCCAAACAGCTCTATGCCTGCAGCCTCTCGACCAAAGTCATTGTCTATAAAGGTATGTTAACGCCGGGGCAGTTATTTCCTTTCTATAAGGATTTGATGAGCCCGAAATTTGAAACGCATCTAGCGATGGTTCACTCGCGCTTCAGTACTAACACCTTCCCGTCTTGGGACCGCGCGCAGCCAAACCGCTTCATGAGCCACAACGGCGAGATCAACACACTACGCGGCAACGTAAACGCAATGGTCGCCCGTCAGGGCACGGCGAAAACCGACGTTTTTGGCGATAAGCTTGAATCATTGTTCCCCGTTATCGACGCGGATTGCAGCGACTCGGGCAGCTTCGATGCTGTCCTAGAATTTATGCTCATGTCAGGTCGCTCACTGCAAGAGTCTGTCATGATGATGATCCCCGAAGCTTGGCAATCAGATGCCAATATGGATCAGCAGAAGCGCGACTTCTACGAATTCAACTCGGCCATTATGGAACCCTGGGACGGCCCAGCCTCGATCGTGTTCTCGGACGGTCATTACATTGGCGCCGTGCTCGACCGCAATGGCCTGCGACCTAGCCGCTATTACGTGACCAAAGACGACAAGGTAATCATGGCTTCAGAGGTTGGTGTGTTCACGTTGACCCCGCTAACGTGTTGCTAAAAGGCCGTCTACAGCCGGGCAAAATGTTTCTCATCGACTTCGAACAGGGCCGCCTGATTCCTGACGAGGAACTCAAGCAGACAATCAGCGCCAAACGCCCCTATGGCGACTGGCTCGCCGAACAGAAAGTCACGCTAGCCGATATCGCGAAAAGCGACAATGTATTGTCGTTAGAAGATGCCGAAGGCGAAGATGCCCTGCTGCGTCGTATGCAGGCGTTTGGCTACACCACCGAAACCATGCAGTTCATGCTCATTCCTCTCGTCACTGAGGCGCGTGATCCACTGGGATCCATGGGTAATGACTCAGCGCTTGCCTGTTTGTCAGACAAGCCGCGCATGATTTACGACTACTTTAAGCAGCTGTTCGCGCAGGTCACTAATCCGCCAATCGACTCGATTCGCGAAGAGGTGGTGATGTCGCTCGAATGCTTTATTGGCCCCGAAGGCAATATGCTCGACACAGCGCCGGAGCAGGCACATCGCCTGAGCCTGAGCCACCCTATTCTGTCTAATAAAGAACTCGCCGACATTCGTGATTTAGAGACGCACGGGATGCGCTCGAAGACAATCGACATTACCTTCGACACAGACTCAGCGAGCGGCTATCTCGATGCGCTCGACCGCGCCTGTGCCGAAGCCGAGCAGGCCATCGCCGACGGCTTCTCGTTCATTGTGCTGTCAGACCGCGCAATGTCATCGCAGCGAATGGCGATAAGCGCGCTTATTGCCTGTGGCGCTGTACACCATCATCTGGTCGCCGCACGCAAGCGCTCGCAGATCGGCATCGTGATCGAAACAGGCGAAGCGCGTGAGGTTCACCACTTCTGCCTCTTAACGGGCTACGGCGCAGACGCAGTAAATCCTTACCTCGCCTTCGAGTCTCTGTGGCAAGCGAGCAAGGAAGGCCTGGTATCGAGCAACGCCGAAAGCGAGGAAGCGCTCGTTTATGGCTATAAGAAGAGTGTCGCCAAGGGCATGCTCAAAGTGATGGCGAAAATGGGCATCTCGACGCTGCAATCGTATAAAGGCGCACAGATATTCGAAGCAGTTGGCATCGCCGACGAAATCGTCAATCGCTGTTTCGTCGGCACCGCGAGTCGCGTACAAGGCGTTAAATTCCTTGTGCTTATTGAAGAGACTCGTCGCCGTCATGCGCTCGGTTATCCTAAGCGCGAAAGCCAGCGCATTCCTGCACTCAATAACCCCGGCGACTTCCACTGGCGTTCGGGCGGCGATGCGCACATGTGGAACCCTGATTCCATATTTAACTTACAAGTGGCCGCCAGAAACAATAATGTGCAGGCTTACGCCGCGTTCGCCAAACACACAAACGAAGATAGTACACGGCGCTGTACTTTTAGAGGCCTGCTCAAGTTCAACACCACTGTGGACTCGGCAATACCAATCGACGAAGTTGAGCCTGCTAGCGAAATAGTTAAGCGTTTCGCAACGGGCGCAATGAGCCTGGGATCTATCTCGCGAGAGAGCCATGAATCACTCGCCGTTGCGATGAACCGCATTGGCGCAAAATCAAACACCGGCGAAGGCGGCGAAGACCCTTATCGTTTTGCGCCAATGGAAAACGGCGACTCCATGCGCTCTGCGATTAAGCAGGTTGCCTCGGGCCGTTTTGGCGTCACCGCGTGGTATCTCACTAACGCCGACGAACTACAAATCAAGATCGCGCAGGGCGCGAAGCCGGGTGAAGGCGGCGAGCTCCCGGGCGGCAAAGTAGACGATTACATCGCGAGCATCCGTCACTCGACGCCGGGCGTCGGACTCATTAGCCCGCCGCCGCATCACGACATATATTCGATCGAAGACATTGCACAGTTAATTCACGATCTGAAAAATGCAAACCGCGCCGCGCGCATTAGCGTTAAGTTGGTTGCAGAAATCGGCGTTGGCACTATTGCCGCGGGCGTGACCAAAGCGAAAACAGATCACCTTGTTATTTCAGGTCACGACGGCGGCACCGGCGCGTCTCCGCTCACGTCGATTAAGCACGCGGGCCTGCCGTGGGAACTAGG
>Ga0115555_1003441_pt1 | contig 10260 bp, 10 predicted proteins | sample COGITO_mtgs_1104_2_FD_87285 | JGI IMG/M metagenome (GOLD analysis project Ga0115555, IMG submission 87285) | Pelagic marine microbial communities from North Sea - COGITO_mtgs_110407 | ecosystem: Environmental > Aquatic > Marine > Epipelagic | place: Germany:Helgoland, sampling site Kabeltonne...
CGTACAACCTTACAATTGATAGGCATGAATCCAGCAAGTCAAAATGAACTTCACCCCCTCCTTGACCATGTTCCCAATGTGAGCAGAATCGGTATCAACCTCCCCATCTTTATTTAAATTGTGGAAAAATAGGCCACGACCTGTTTGGGGAGATATTGTCACGTTTCGACGAGGGAAATGCGTCATCCCACCGGAAAAATCTTCATTTAAATAAATGATCAATGTAGAGATTCTTGGCCCGCATAGGAGATTTTGAAACTCGGGTACACTGTCCAAGTGAAGCTTGTACTCTTGCCCCGTCTCATAGCGTGCAATTTGGAGTGACTCCAGATGTGTCGGTGGCTGGCCGCTTATCTCACTTGCAATATCAGCAATTTTCCGTGTCAGGGAACATCGGTCGTGTTTTAACCAGCCCGTAGAACTCGTTCGAATTGCTTCGTTCACTCCTTTTTGATCTCTAGCGCTGTTGTATATTGTCGACTGCTTTTGGGTCGTCTCAAGAGAATTCCCAATCAAGTGAATCACTTCTCGGCACTCTGCGCCTGTGAGCAAACCATCATACGTCCGAATCAAGGGTTTTTTCGAATGAGTGCAAGTGAGAGATCGAGATCCGGGAATTTGAAGCATCTTCCACATTTCGTTCATTCTATCGCTACTAGATGCTTGACGCAACAGCAAAGGGGTCGAAAAACGAGGCCTGTTGGCAGGTGGGGCGATTACCCGGTGTACTCCTGCTCTGAATTTTCCGTCCGATACAATCTCTAGGAACTCCCCGTTTATGACAGCCACAGCCCCTGGGGGATAATTGGCAGATTCGACACAATGCCAATGATTGTTGTGGGGATCGAATATTTGAAGTCCTGGGGCTGCTGTGGATGTTGGGATGGGAATAATCGTGAAGAACGTTGTGTCTGTGTGGGCGCCAAAGCCATGATTTTTCTCACTTTCTGCAGGATAGTAACAAAGGCGGAATACTGTATTTCCATCCTGCAAGTAATCGACATTATTGTGGTTTTGGTTCGTCGCTTCTATACTGAATCTGCCAACTTTTGCAAGTTTTTGGCTCGATGAAAGCACAAAGCTAGAGATTTCAGCGGGTAATTCACAGTTGCTAATGTCCTCGTGGTCAAAACGAACGTCCAGGAACTCGTTTTCGAAGCTGAAGAAACTCGTACCTCCGTGAGTTTTCTTCCTCTTTGCCGAAAAGTGAAAAAAACTCCCAGGATTCAGATCGCTGACATCGATACCGTCTTCAAGGATCGCAAAGCTGTGTTTCTGTAGTGCTTGTGCGATTAAACCACTGTCACCTTCATGAAGCCGAAACTTTGCGCTGGGAGAGCTGTTTACAACTGTGCATTGGCATGCATCATCGAGACGTAAGGAGATCTGGTGGTTAATCGTATACGTCGAGGAAAAGGCGAGCGCTACCATAAGGATAACCATCATTCTGGCAGTACAAAATAATACGATTCAAAGGTTAACACGAAGGTATTTTAAACGGGGGTTTTTGGCACGAGGAGGCGGCACCAAGGAAACACTTGAATTTTTCCCACCAAAATCATTCACATACCATGAGTTTGAACACCCTCACTCTATATGACCTCAGATCTGAGTGCGAAAGACTCGATCTCGATAACAGCGGGAACAAGGCTGATTTAGTTAAGCGTCTCTCGCGCGTTGCAAGTGGGGAGCTCTTCGCCAATCAGCAACCATTAAACAGCACTCGCACCCCTGGTCGAAAGTCTCGCGCTCGCTCGAAGACTCCTTCCCAATCGAAGAGTCCTGCCGCAAAGTCTAGGAGCAAAACACCAAGTAAGAAGACTTCAAAATCATCGGCTGTGAAGAAATCCCCGAAGAGGTCTTCAACGCCGAAAAGGTCTGCCTCTAAGGGGCGAAAGTCTTCGAAAAAGTCTTCAGGAGATGTGGATATGACCGGTAACAGGGCGCTTTTTTGGTGGGAAGAGGACACCAAGAGCAAGAAGGCCGGTGTGCTGTCTGATGCTGGGGCTACGAATATTGCCAATCACAAGTACAAGAGTGGTGGGTACACTTGGTTGGACAACAAGTTGAACCCGTTCTGGGAGTTTTGCGTCGGTGAGTGCCTTTCGGGTCTGGATAGGAAAGCAGATGCTGCACAATGAGAACTACTACTAACCTAAGTAACGACAACTGTGTCAACGTTTTGCAGGCTGTTTGCCCATGTCATTGGCTCCGAACATGGTAACGACCCTGGGATGTTTCATGCTCGTAGCCAACTTTTTCTTGGTCTGGCACTTTGACCCTCACTTTGACCAGCCCATTCCTAAGTGGGTTTTCTTTGTGAATGGGTTCTTTGAGTTCTGGTACTATACTTTTGACTGCATGGACGGGAAGCAGGCCAGGAGGACTGGGGCTAGTAGGTGCGTTTTGGCTTGATCGACGGCATTTGGCACTATCAGGTGCTTGTATTGTACTAAAAAATCTTACTAACACTTGAATGCAGCCCCCTTGGCCAGCTCTTTGACCACGGCTGTGACTGCTTGGGCAACATTTCTCACTTCAGTGTTGTCAGTGCAATCCTTCTCCCTGGGGCGAACAAGTTGACTTTGGCTGGTCAGCTTACTCTTCAATTCAGTTTCTTCTGTGCGCAGTGGCAGGAGGTGAGAGAATATAGATTGGCTTTGCACTTATGTTATAAGCAACCGCGCCCTCGCTAACCCAACGCAACGCAACCCCCAACCCAACCCAACGCAACCCAACCCAACGCAACGTAATACCTGAAATGACAGTATCACACCCGTGAACTCCCTCACTGTGTTGGTAACTTTGGAGTGACAGAGATGGCCCACCTAACCGCATTATTCTGTGCTACCTTCTCTTTGGTCGATAACGTTGCAATTTTCGGCGACATTGTCGTTATGGGCGATCCGCTCGGTGTCTTCGTTGTGAAGGGATGGATTTTGCTCCAGATTTGCTTGGTTTTTGCTAGCTTCAAAATGACCATTTTTGGCAAGCCGAACGCGATCGGCAAGCTGCTCCACCTCTTGTCACCGTTTTCGGCTGTAGCGATTGCCATGATTATCCCCAACCGCATCGTCGCTGCCGAGATTAGATATATTAGTGTCGCTTTTGGCATTCTATTTTCCTTTTTGACCAACAAGATGATTGTCTACAGCATGGCGAAGATGAGGTAAGGATCTTGTTCGGGTAACAAATTGCTCGCTGCCGGTCGCTATTGAACGCCAAGTTGTAATTTTACGAGACGATGACTTACTTGTTAGGAACACGAACGCCAACCCACTAACGCAACTCACAAAACAACAATTTACAAAATGCGATTGAACGCATACCTCGCTTGTTAATTAATTAATGAAGCTTCGCTGGGATTCAGAAGGACATCTTCCCACTCCTGGTTGTATCCCTTGTCCTCCGCTATGGTAATCTGGAAGATGCTGAGAACCACAACTTGGTTGTGGCGGCTGTGATCTGGCAGGTCTTGCGTCTGTGCTGGTGGTCAAAGAAGGCCATCGACCAGCTTTGTGAAAAACTTAACATCAATTGCTTCACCATTAAGAGCAAGGATGAGTAAGGAAGCTAAACGTTATAAATGACAAAAAAAACCTTACATTTGTAAAATTAATGCCACCGCCTTTGTTACAAATTTTAGCACGCACATTACAGGTTAACAGACAAAACAACTTTCTCAAACATCCCAAGTTATGAAGGGGATAGAACCTTTGATCATGGCTGCTGAGTACATCCCGATAAACCCTATCATAGCAAGCCGTCCGTTTTTGATCTCGACATCGCGTCCCCTAGCCAAATCAGCCTCGCTCCTATTGACACTCAACCCAAATGGGTCGTATAGGCCAGGAACAACGTTTCTTCCAGGCACCCCGCCTCGTAGGTAATGTTTTCCCCTCCTGGAATGGAACAATTCATCGTGGAACTCGATAAGCCCTGCGAAAAGCAACATTTGTACCTTTCCTTTTCCTGGTGTGGCGTCCCAGGCAGCTAATCCCGCCTTGGGGATGTCAGCAAAATTTAACCCATGAGAAAGCTCGCCATTGAGATGGAAGCCGGCCCCAACAACACACCACCCCACAAATGCAGCCATGGCAACGCGACCATGTTTCACTTCTGCGTGGCGGTACCACGCGACAACCTCATCGGAAGCACCTTCCGACAAGCCCAGCGGGTCCCAAAAAGACCCGAACTCCAAGCAGTTAGGGCTCTCGAGAGTCTTCGCGGCGCTCTGACACGTATAGGTAGGAGCAGCAGGGGCAGGGGCAGGCGCAGGGGCAGCAACTTCGGCCTCCTCTGCAGGTGCCTCCACAGCGGCATCTGAGAATCTCTTCATCGCCAGCGCCGGCCTCGTCGTAGAACTGGTGAACCCGGACGATGGGACAACTGCGAGGAGAATGGAGATTAAAAGCGTCTTGATCATACTTTACTGGTGGGTTGAAGACGGCCACGTCGCAATGAGAAGTTCGCTAAGAGCAGGGGGGGATGTTATTTTCCGATTTTAGCATTAGTGAAACGAAACGAAATGCCATACACACTCGCAGGGCCAATAAAATAGAGCAAACTTACATACAATCTCACCAAATGGAACTCTTGGTTTTTTTTCGCGTTTTCGAGGGATCCCACTATCTATAATCGCCTATTGTGGTGATTCTGGATTTAACTGTGTGTGATGTCGCTTACAACTATAGATGCGACGAGCTACCATATTACAGCTGGTGGGGGACTGCTCCTGGACCCTCCCCCCTCCTCCTCCTCCTCCTCTCCCCCCTCCTCCCTCCCCCCCTCCTCCTCCTTTCCACCCACCCCTTTTTCGATTCCCCACGTCGTTACTCCTACCTCTTGCATATTGTTGAGTAAACCTGTCCCAACTTCCTTATTCGAATCCTACCTGCTGTCCAATCCTCGAGCCCAGATCAAATTGATTGTTTCCCAGCGAAACCCGAACAATGATGCAATCTGTACTGTCATGATTTCTACAACAGGTGACGTTGTTATCCCTAGCTGGAGTGACCCGGAAGAGTGTCAAGTAATTTGCACAATTCCGAAACAAATCATGAATAGCGACCCTGTTGTGGGTGGCTCTTTTGCAGAGAACAGTGGGGAATCCATGACTCTGATAGTATTGCATGAGTCCGGTGATATCTACTCGGTTGCACCGCTTGTGTTTGGTCACAATGCCTGCTATAACCTGAATAACCTTCTCGCCCTCTACTCTGACCTCGGCATAAATGCTGACCTAAACCACCATACGACGTCCTCTGACAATTATGATCATGCTCGGACACACCAAGTGAAGGCTGGTAGGGCTTTCCTGCGCGATATATTTTCTCTTGAAAATGTGCTCGGCGATGAGAACGTTTCGACAGATACATTTGTGGCGGCTCAGTTTGATAGTCGGTCGACTTCCTCTTCTGCGTTTGGGCAGGACCTTAAATATAATGGTCCCATCATCAGCGGTGACAACTCCGCCTCCCCTCCCACTTCAGCGACTTCCCTCGCTCTGATTCACTCTTCCTCCGATGGTTATGTCTTTGCCGTTGGAAAGGCAGATGGATCTGTCGATTTTTGCGTCTGCGAAAGCAATGCTATCACTATGAGATTCGGTTTTGAGTCTGAGGAGGACGAAGCTCTCATCAATGACGCAATAATCAACAGTGGTGCGATTGTGAACAGGGTTGGCTTTGACCACCTGCATTCGACACAGGTTAGGGCCACTCCGGATTCCGACGCCTTCTATTCACTCTTGCTAGATCCTCTCGACCCCTCGCTTTTGCACTGCGCGTCTGGCAACTATGGGATCCACACCATTTCTTTCGATTTGGCCAAGTTGCTCTCCTCTGAAGAGAACCCCTTCGACGCGTACGCCGTCTTGACCCTCGGCAGTTCAAACAGTACCGTATGTGGTATGGCGGTCTACAATGATCCCACACGCGGCCACCAGCTCCTGGCGGATGTCCGGACTTACAACAAGAGCGAGATTCACAAGGTCAACTTGGACTCTGTGAAGATGATGAATGAGCTAGTAATCAACGGCGGCGGTGTAACTAAGAAGCTTCCTCCCTCGAGCGATCCTAATGTGCATTCCTTACAAGAAATCTCTCCCTTTACATCAATTGCCGCTCCGTTGCTCGCAAAGATTAAGAACGGCCTTGCCTCCACTGGGCAACTTGTTGGCTCCTCGACGCAACTGAAGGATAGTAACTCTGCTACGATTGCCACTGCACTTAAGATGAAAAAAATGCTAGATAATAGTATAGTGGATCCCTTGACAGAGCTCGGCATCCGGACGGAGATGAGGCGCGCACTCTTGAAAGATGTTCACGCAAACAATATTCAGAACATTAAAAAATTGAAGGAGGCTATTGATAAATTGCGTGTTTCTGTTCAAACGTCTGTAAAGAGGGGAAATGCCTTAGAAGTGAATAGTGTCAAGATTGGAGACCGGTCGGAACTGTGTTTGAAGACTTCCCGTGAAGTGTGCAAGAGTTTGACAAGAGCAGAGGAAGAATACTTCCAACAGATCAAAACGCTCCAGGGTAGGTGCGGGCGCTGGGATGTTGAAATCAAGGGTGTTAAGGCTGAGGCGAAAGGCGTAGTCGAGACTGTCGACCCGGTTCCCCGAATTGCATTAAAAGAGGAGCACTCTGATATCTCTTTTGCTCTCTTGGATGGTCAGCGGAAGCTTCTGAATGACTGTGAGAGAGATCTGTCTGTTCTGAGGTTCCAGACAGGGCTAAATGCGGATGATGATAACGAAGCTGCGTGACGTGACGTGACGTGACGCGACGGGACGTGACGTGACGTGACGTGACGTGACGTGACGCGACGCGACGTGACGTGACGTGATGCGTGCTTTGCTGGCAACAGTGTTTAATGGCAAGCTAGATGATTTTTTTTTCCGAAGAATGTTTTGTGGTTTTTTCTGTCGCACCATTTTCAGTTGTTGGAACCTTGAAGGAGGTTGTGTCGATACCTTTTAGGTCTTTTGTGGAGATGAGATTGGTTGGGAGAGGGGAGAAACTGCTATCTATCGATATGCAGGAGAGCGAGGGGGGTCCTAGATTTATTATTTTCTAACCTTATATATTGGTTCGAATTCAAAACAACTAACATAACATCGCACGAAGGAGTTAAAGACACCCAGAACTAATTCTGTATTGAATGTCGAGTTTAGAATAGCGAAAGAATCGTTGAATCGTTCTAATATTTCCTTCCGTGATTGCTCTCTTCTATAGCTGGGTGAGACTGGCACAGCTTTGATGAAGCTGTGCAAAATTGCTGAACTCAAACAATAACAGCATTTCGAAAGAAGCCAAATTAAAATCTCCCGTCTCTTCTCCACATTCGAAAACTGACACATCTGGGTGTATCATTTGAGATCACAGGCTCGTGTATCAGCCTTAACCTTCAACCCCCCCAACTCTCTCGTACTCCACACCCCCTCAGCCCCCACCACCACATCCAAAAACACCACCATGGGACAAAGTGAATCGGACCTTGCCTCTGTTAATTCGCTGTCCGATAGCATCACCGCGTTGGAAGCCAAGCTGTCTTCAATCTCCACCACTGTTCAGGACAATGAGATCTGGCCAACTGCGAAGGAGGGACGAATACTGACTGTTTGTGGCGCCCGCTTACAGTGCAGAAGCACGGTCAAAATCTTGACGGGTCCGATTATTGGAAAAACCACCCACGATCAGGCCACTATTCTCATTGAAGTCGACAAGGATGCAACAATCACCATGTTTGTAAGTTTGATCGACGATGATGTAGTGAATGGAAGGGTCATCACTTCTGTGGAGAAGGTCTGTGAAGCTCGTGTGCCCACGACTATAAAGTGTTCGAACCTCCTCCCCGGAGAGTCTTATATAGTCTCTTTCTCGGGCGTATCCAGACAATGTGCTGAGACCCGCATTGGACAATTCACAACTCTGGACCTGTCGCTGAACACATTTCGCCTTTTGTCAGTTTCTTGCGACAATCCTAGCTCTGTTCTCAGTGGAGAACACAATATGTGGGAGACTATTTCTCAACGAGTGCTTCGAAAAGAGCTCCCCCGAGTAAATTGTATTTTACACCTTGGCGGTCAGGTCTGCATGCGGAAGGCCTTTGAGGATTCCTGGGTGATCCTTCAACGTCACAGTGAAAGGTCGGATTTGATGCCTGGAGAGTGGAATCGCGTGGAAGCAGAAGTGCTGGAGAAACTTCGAAGTGCCTACCGATTTCAGTGGAATCTTCCTTACAGTAGAGAGGTGCTGGCTTCCTGCAGTCACTTGATGATTTGCAGTGACAAAGATGTTTACCCCAACTTCACCTTGGACCTCGATCTATCGTTGGATGTTGGCGGACGCGTTGTTACCACGCTTTTACGACTGGCTCGTAGGGTCTACAGGGAGTATCAGCGGGCGCTCTGGGACACAGAAGACCTCGAGGAGCTCAATGAGAAGGAGGAAGAGATGGTGAAGAAGGTTACAGAGGTGTTTGAGAGCAGGAGAAGGAGGCTCGGACGGGAGGCTGCTCTCGCCAAGGCAGAAAAGGCAATGATTAAGTTGCGTAGCCAGCCCTATACCGACGAGGATGTGATCGAGGAGGCACAAGATAAGATAGAAGAATTTCGCTATGAGGTTAACGAAGCGAAATCGCATGAAGATAGCGCTGCGAGTGAAGTGGTAACCACTTCTGCGAAGGAGAGCTCGTTTCATGTGTTCGGTGACGTAGGTGTAATGCTAATAGATACGAGATGGAGTCGAGTCAACGGCGATGGCAGTCAGAGTGGGGGAAACGATTTATTGTCGGGAGAGCAGTGGAACGAGTTTGAGCTTTTGTTGACGGTGAGCACCGTTAGGGCGCTTGTCGTTTGCGTTGAGTACCCCGTCGTACAAATGGACAGAGAAAATACTATACGTGATGCGTGTGGGGGAGAGCACAACCACACGCCCTTCCATGAATGTAACAGCACTTGGGCTTTAAATGAGGGTCAACAGAAGAAACTTTTGGAAATGCTATTTGGATGGAAGAAGCGAGAAAAGTGGAGACAAGTGTTGATTCTGAGTGGGGGACTGTGCTATGGTTTGGACACTGTCATTAAAATTCGAAACTCGAATTGGAAGGTAAGTGTGAGTGTGAGGGAGACCGCTAAGCAAAGAGTCAAAGAGTCGTCTCGATGTATGCATGCTAACATAAGCGGCTCTCGTCAGATTCGTCAATTGACCACTGGTCCATTGACCGACCGTCCCTCCGAAATAAGGCTCGGCAGAATAGGGTCTGTCCTGGAGGGTTACTATGAATTCAAGCACGATTTTCTGCCTCACCAAAGAAACTATGTGGAGGCACTTATATCCACCGAGTACGAGGGCGATAGTAAAATCGAGGCTCAGCTTGTTGGACAGTACTTTGCGCGTGTGGGTTGCTTGTGCGGCCCTGTTATAGGCAAAGTAACATCCAAGTCTGCAATCATTTTAATTGAGGTGGACCACGAGGCTCCCATCAGCTGTATGGTTGCCGATGTGATCAGCGGGGCGGTGCTTCGCACCACTAAGCTGCTGCCGGCGAGGCAACCCTACGCTTTCGTATTCGACGGTTTGGAGTCCGACCGTCATTACACTGTAAGGTTCGAGGGATTTGTTAATGCAGATGATCGGATGGGGAGCTTCACTACCCAGAAAGATTACGAGCAACTGTTCAAGTCGACGGAAGGGAGAGTGAATGGTGACTTCAAACTGAATTTCATCTTCATGAGTGGCGAGTTGAAGGGGGGAGGGGGGGTGGGAAATAGCGTACTGGTTAAACAGAGCGAAACCGAAAAGGAAGGGGGGGGGGGTATATCCGAAATGACGGCAGAAAACGATAAAGACGGAGTCTGGGACACTATCGCGAATATTTCGTGTCACCCCTGGAGCGGTCTGAACGTTGTCTTTCACATGGGCGGACAGGTTGATATGGATAAGGCTGTGTCCGCTGCAATTGCGCTGCTATCGCGAGCGGAGAGGGAGCCTGAAGACTCCTCCTCGCGCCAAACGCTTGTTGCTGAGGCACTAGACCATATTAGGGAAGCTTACAGGTCGAGCTGGTCGCTTCCGGGAACAAGGGAGTCGCTGGGAAATGGTTGTCATTTAATGCTGCGGGGAGGGTTAGATTTTGGGAGGTGAGTAGTAGCTGAATGTGAATGTGAATGTGAATGTGAATGTGAATGTGAATGTGAAGGCTGAAGCTGAAGGCTGAAGCTGAAGCTGAAGGCTGAAGCTGAAGCTGAAG
>Ga0115555_1003445_pt1 | contig 10248 bp, 3 predicted proteins | sample COGITO_mtgs_1104_2_FD_87285 | JGI IMG/M metagenome (GOLD analysis project Ga0115555, IMG submission 87285) | Pelagic marine microbial communities from North Sea - COGITO_mtgs_110407 | ecosystem: Environmental > Aquatic > Marine > Epipelagic | place: Germany:Helgoland, sampling site Kabeltonne...
AAATCTGTTACGGTGGACGTGACGAGATTACGTGATAAAATGCATTCGATTATGCGCTCAAACGCGGGAATTTAGCAAGCTTTTGTAATAGTACGATGTAGCGTTCATAGTAGATGAATGTGTTGTTAGAACTGTTATAAATTTATCGGCCCGGAGTCAGCGCACCGTCCAAGTTCTCTTGCTTGAAAAAAAATTCTTTTTCCTTCTTCTTTCTTCTTTTCTGTTCTTCTTCATACTTTTTCCTAGTCGTCGTATTAGGTGATTTAAATCCCTGGCCGTGGTGAAAAACGCGAACGTCGTTCCGAACAGAGTGGATAAGTATCCAATCACGGTGACCATCGAGGAGCCATCATCATGGGTGCGCGGGGGGATGCGATTGGGGATAAGCACGCGCTGTTAAAATGGATCGGCGAAAAGTTGAACGAGTTGTGCGGATTTACCGAAGCAAATGTAAACCAATTCGTTTTGGCCATCGCGGAAAAGCACGCCACGTCTTCATCTTCATCGCATAAGAAGTTGTATGAAACGTTAAAAGACTCTGGATTTGATGCGGTGACGCTCGAGTTCTCTCGAGAATTGTGCAATCGTTTGCTTAACAAGAGCGAGGATACTATTAACTCCATTCCTAAACAGAAAACGAAGGCGGAGGAGGAAGTAAGAGAAGGAAAAGAAAAGAAAAAGACATCGACAAACATCGCCGCGGTAGCATACGATAACGACGAAGTCGACGACGAGGAGAACAAGTACGCTCTGGTGCAGTCTTCATCCTCGGACGAAGGCGTTGATGAGGATTCCAAAAGGAAATCAAAGAAGAGAAGTAAAGAGAAGAAGAAATCAAGGAAGAGTTTAAAGAAGAAGATGAAGAGAGAGGAGAGAAAGGGAAGGAAGCAAGATTCAGCAATGGGGGGAGCAACGTCATCGTCGGCAGATGCATATATTTCTTCTCAATCTTCTTCTTCAGAAGACGAGGAGACGAAATTGAGGCGTGAACGAGCTTTGCAAGGGTATCGCGATTTAGAGTTGGAGCCGGATGACGACGACGACGAGGAGGAAGAAGAAGAAATATCCGAAGAGACTGCTCGCGAGAGAGAACGATTGCGGGACCAAGAAGAAAAGCGTGAATTTGAGGAGCGCTTGCGCATGAAAGACGAGGAGAAAACGAAGAAGCTCGATAACGGCGGCGGTATCCTCAAATCGAACAAAATCAAATCGACCAATGCAGAAGGAGATGAAGAGGACGAGGAAGAAGTAAAGAGAGGCCTAATTCCAGACTTGAGGAAAGTCTCGCGACAGGAGTATCTCAAAAAGAGAGAGCTTCAAAAGTTAGAAGAGTTGAAAGAGCAAATCGCGGACGATGAGAAGATGTATGAATACGGCGGGCGTCCGCTGACGGAGAAACAAAAGAAAGATTTAGAGTACAAGAAACAAACCTTAGCGTTAGCAGAGGCGCAACTTAGGAACGTCGAGGAGTCCAAAGAGGAAGTATATCAAATGCCGTTGACGTACGACGACGTGGACGATAAAGCAAATGCAAAAAACAATCGCGATAAACGCTTCCAAGTTGCTTTAGAGAGATACAAAGAGAGCGCTCAATCTAGAAAAGAGGAGAAGGAGGACGCCAACCCGTTCAAAGAACAAGATGAATGGGAAGATCATCAGATTCGACAAGCAAAAATGGGCAAGAAGAATAAAGAACAAGATGAAAAGAGGGGATACGATTACGTGTTTGAAGATCAAATAGCGTTCGTTGTCGACGAGCAGATCAAGGGAACTAACGTCTCCGATTCATCGTCATCCTCGGATTCCGATTCCGATTCGCAGGGGGAAAAGACGAGAAGAAGAAGAAGAAGAAACAAAACGACGCAAGAAAAAATTGACGACGAAAACGATCCAGATTCTAAAGCTTTGCGCGGAGAGCTCGGTGCTAGAAAGAAAATTGAAGCCGATAGGAGGTCCTTGCCTATTTATCCATATCGAGATGATTTAATCAAGGCGGTTGAAGATCATCAAACCATCGTTATTGTTGGAGAAACGGGTTCCGGAAAGACGACGCAGATACCTCAATACATGTGGGAGGCGGGATTTGCGAAAGAAGAAGGCGTTCGAATCGGGTGCACACAACCTAGACGAGTAGCGGCGATGTCCGTGGCGACCCGAGTTGCAGATGAAGTAGGATGCAAACTAGGAAACGAGATTGGTTATTCGATTCGCTTTGAAGATTGTACGAGCGATAAAACGAAGGTGAAATACATGACAGATGGTATGCTTTTGCGCGAATTTCTCGGCGAACCTGATTTGAAATCTTACAGTGTCATGATGGTGGACGAAGCGCACGAGCGAACGCTTCACACGGACGTTTTATTCGGACTCGTCAAGGACATCGCGCGGTTCCGTCCTGAGATAAAATTGTTAATTTCATCCGCGACGCTCGACGCGGAGAAGTTCTCAGAGTACTTTGATTTCGCGCCAATCTTTAGAATTCCAGGAAGGCGATACCCGGTTGATATTTTGTACACGAAACAACCAGAGGCGGATTATATGGATGCGGTGGTTGTTTCTGTGTTGCAAATCCATGCGCAAGAACCGAAAGGTGATATCTTGGTTTTTTGCACCGGCCAGGAAGAGATTGAGGCTTTGGAAGAAACACTCAACACGCGCGTAAAACAATCGCAGTCAACCAACGACGACGAAGATGGAGGAAGGAGTAAACGTTTGGCGGAATTAGTCGTGTGTCCAATCTACGCGAGCTTGCCCACGGATTTACAACAAAAAATTTTCGAACCAGCGCCAGAAAAAGGGAGAAAATGTGTATTAGCAACGAACATCGCCGAAACGTCTTTGACCATCGACGGTATCAAATACGTCATCGATCCAGGATTTTGCAAGCAGAAGAGTTACAACCCGCGCTCGGGTATGGAATCATTAGTAGTCACACCAACTTCTCAAGCATCCGCGATGCAACGAGCCGGGAGAGCTGGTCGAACATCGGCTGGTAAGTGCTATCGTTTGTATACCGCGTGGTCGTTTCAGAACGAGCTAGATCCAAACACGGTTCCGGAAATCCAAAGAACGAATTTAGGAAACGTTGTTTTGATGCTGAAGTCCTTGGGAATTAACGACCTCATGCACTTTGATTTCATGGACCCGCCGCCTGCGGAAACGCTTTTACGCGCTTTGGAGCAGCTCTACGCGCTCGGCGCTTTGAACGATCGAGGCGAACTCACAAAACTTGGTCGTCGCATGGCTGAATTTCCGCTCGATCCTATGCTTTCGAAGACGTTAATCGCGAGCGATAAGTACAAGTGCGTCGACGAAGTAGCGACAGTATGCGCGATGCTCTCGTGCGGCAACACCATCTTTTACCGACCAAAAGAGAAGCAGCTTTTAGCCGATCATGCGCATAAGGCTTTTCATGTAGGTGATGTCGGTGACCATCTAGCATTGATGAACGTCTTCAACTCGTGGCAAGACTGCGATTACTCGACGCAGTGGTGTTTCGAAAATTTTGTGCAACACAGAACCATGAAGCAGGCGAGAGACATTCGTGACCAACTTGTTAAGATGTTGGAAAGAGTCGAGATTGATTTGTCGTCCGATCGAAACGCGGTCGATAACATCAAGAAGTGCATAACATCTGGTTTCTTTTATCATTGTGCAAAGTTACAGAGAAACGGAAGTTATCGAACCGTGAAGAATCCGCAAACGGTGTCCATTCACCCGAGTTCCGGATTGGCGAAGGAGTTGCCCAAATGGGTCGTATACTTCGAGCTTGTCTTTACGAGTAAAGAGTACATGCGTCAGTGCATTGAGATTCAACCGAAATGGTTGGTTGAAATAGCACCGCATTATTATCAATCTCGCGAAATTGACATCGACGGAGATGCTCAAAAACAAAAACGTACGCCCGCTTAAACTGAAAGTGGGGCAAATTCTTAATAATTAATAGCAGTTAGTCTCATGCGTGTTGTTATATTAGCTTTGTCTCAAAGCGCGCATTATTTTTTCGACGGCACTTTTTTGTGAACTCATCTTTGTTGCTGTCGTGTGTTTCGTTTTCGTTTTGAAAAATGAACGGCGCCGCTGCGGGCGTCGGAGGAGGAGGAGGAGGAGGAAGTGACACCGGTGCCCTCGCCACAGAAACGATACGCAAAGCAGTCGTTCAACTCTACTTCTCTTCAACGTGCGATGCGCAAGCTCGAGAAGAGGCGAACCAATATTTGCTCTCTTTTACGAACGACCCGTCGACGACGGCACATTGTTCTGCCCTTTTACGTGAGTCGTTGCATAACCTCTCGTCAATGCGCGATGAACACGACGGAGCGACGAACGGGAGAAATAAAAGAACGGAACACACGATCGCGTTCTTTGCCGCGAATGTGTTGAAAACGAAAGTGCTGAAGGAAAACGTATATATGGGAGAAAATACCACTGAATTTATCAGCGAGATTCTGAAATACGCGAGCGAGTTTGCGAACATCGACGAAGAGTCCGTCACGGTCGCTCGAAAGTTAGCTTCTGTGGCAGCAACGAGTGCGGCATTGTCGGTGAAGCAACAACATCAACATCAACAAAATCAGCGTAACGGGAGTAACGAAGACGTAGGGGTGGGTATAGCAACAAACCTTATTCGTTTTGCGGGAGAGCTTGCGAGTTCTGCTTTACAGAACAACGACGGCGATGCCATCAATAATAGATTGGTTATAATCAGCAACAGTAGAAAACAGACGTGTGGGATTGAAATCTTGAAAGCATTTGCTGAAGCTATAGAGGAAAACGTGAAAGACGGACGAACGAGAACGCAACTCGTCGAGAGGGTATGCAAACCCAGCGGTCGAGACGTTCTACAATTGTGCTCGAGCGTTTTAGAGTTTGCCGGAGTTTTATCGCAATCGATTGGTAGCAGTAGTACAAGTAGTATTAGCAATAGAGAGTTAGAAAACGCCGCGAGAAATGCCGTGAACGCGTGCTTGGAATGTTCGAAACTTTGGTTTGAAGCGTGCGCGAAGGAACCCGAGTCAACATCTACACAACAACAGGATCCATATCAACAACTCTTTTCCCCGTGTGTAGTTGGAGAGGCGTATCCGGTTTTATTTAGTAACGCGGCAAAGTTCGTGTCCAGCATGGACGATACGAGAGGAGAAGCTGCGCTGCAATTTCTAGTAAAGATGTGCGCTGGTGCACAATCGACGGATTACGCAAGAGAGCGATGCGCCAATCACGAATTGATGAAGCAGCTTATTCATTACGCTACTGCTTCTGAGGACAAACCGTGTTTTACAAGCGGTACGGTCGCGTCGAGAGTCTTGCAAGGTTTTGTAGCCCTCGTTGAGCGCGACGTTCTCACGTTTACGGAGCACATGAACGACGATGCAAATAGTAACGCGCAACATCAAGCAATCGAGTTCGTATGCGCCTTAGCCGAAGCGTTTCCAAAAGAAGCGGTAGAACCATTTGGCGATTTCTGTTTGATGATCAACACGATGAAAAAAGATGAACGCATCGAGGCATGCAGAGACCAACTCTTCGAAAGATTATTCAACGTTTGCTGCATCGCAAGCGCGTCGCGACAGTCGTCACCAGCTAATGGAAATGATTTTTCAGACGACTCCGCCGACGACGAAGAGTACGACGAAGAAAACGCAAAGTTTCGCGAACACGTATTGGCGGACGCCTTTGATACGTGCCACGGCGCTTTAGGAGGGGAAAAGTATCTCGCGATAGTTTCAAATTTATTTCAGCAAAATGGAAATCAGTTCGAAGCGGTGGACGTTGCGCTTTTCACTTTGATTGCAGCAAAGTACGGTATAAAAGAGGACATCTCAGACGGTGAGGCGCACGTTGTGCAATTTTTTACGCAAATATTCACATCCATCGCGAGTAACGAGGCGATGTTCGTTTCTCACCCGCGCGTGATTGAGACGTCGTGCAAGCTGATTGAAACGTATTTTCCGGTAACCGTGATGAAGCAAGCGACCACGCCTACTGATTTAATTTTAGGAACGTTACGATTTACTTTGCTCGCAATGTCTCTCAAGGAGTCTTGGCGCGCCGCTTCGGTTGGATTTCGCGACGTTTGCGGTAAGCTCGAAACGAAAATTGCGCACTTTAAAGCGGAGGCGTTTGTTGAAATTATAGAACTAGCGACTGAGGCGATGGATAAAATTCCCATCGTAGTAGTTGGTGCGCCAGAAAATGACGCTTCAAAACAGCAAGACCAAGAGCTGTCCCGAGCGTGCGTCGAAGGTTTAGCGCGGGTCCTTCGAACTATGTGGGTATACTGCGCCAACGATGCGGTTAAATTTGAAGTTGTTAAAGGAGTGATGATGCGATTGATTTCTCCCCACATAGAACGCTTGAACCGCTCTGTCGCACAGAAGAACGCAATTTTGGCTACCGACACATCAAACATTTCCCCCGAGAGTGTCGAAGCGTTGCAAGCGCGATCCATTGAAATTTGTCTAGCGCTTTCGCGCCTCGGAGCGATGGTGCGATTTCTTGAGCCGCCCCCGTCTGTGACTTCTTCCTTGTTCTCTCCGAGGAATGACTTAGCTTGCCTCGTTCTCGAGTCTGCGTGGAGCTCGATCGAGAGCATTCTATCGCCTTCTACTCGAGCGACTGGTATTGTGAATGTGAAGAATCAAGCCGAAAGGGAAGATGAGGAATCGGTCAAGGCTGTGCAAATGCTCGCTAATTTCGCCGTCGCTTCGAAAATGCGCGCGAGAGATTTCTCTGAGCACGTATTTGCGCTTCTGGAGAGTTCATTTGCGTCATTCATGCCAGGAAGTAACGCAGCGAGACACGTTATGCAGTGCATATCGTTATTTTTGGAGGCGATTTGCGAACCCATGCCGCCATATGATTTAGATAGCGCCTCGGGGTCTACGAAGACGAGCGTGGCGCGATGTCTCGAACGCGTTTTGAGCTCACCGGATGCATATCAAATTCAGGAGAACGGCACGTACGCGAAGGCGTTTTACGACGTTGCGCGAACGGCGATTCTATTTGCACCGTCTATATCGCTCGATACAAACGCGTCGTCGTCATCGCACGTCGTTTATGAGACTTTAGCTAAGAGCCTGCATGCGCTCGCGTCACCTTCTTCCAATTGTGGCGTCGGCGATAGACGAATGGTACTTTTAAGCGTCGCATCGTTGTGGAATACGCTCATGTATCCCAGCGAAAGATTAATTAAATCCTCCGCAACTTGGCAACGCTGCTACTCGGCCGTATCCATTTTTGTCAGACGAGACCAAGCGCAGCAGGTCATCGCGCATTGCGCAGATGCAATGTTCTTCCAAGACGAGTGTTCTTGTCCGAGAGATTGTTTACGCGCATTGGCGAAGATGCTGCGTGGAGCATTAATTGAAGTCGATGCTTCGGAACAAGACGCTAGTAATTTGAAGAATCAAAAGTTGGAATTTTTTCTCTCTCTCTTCACCGCCGCGGATAAGTTTCAAAGCAACATGGACTTTCTCAAAGCAGCGCACGTTTGCGTTGAGATAATACAAAGAGAGAAGCTTTCTTCTCAGCGCTTTGACGCCATGCTGGTCGATTTTGCGTACGTATGCAGATCAGAAGCTGACAACGACGCGCTTGAAGATTATCTTCTCTAGATCTTATATGTTGTAGTTCTAACAACACATTCATCTACTGTGAACGCTACATCGTACTATTACAAAAGCTTGCTAAATTCCCGCGTTTGAGCGCATAATCGAATGCATTTTATCACGTAATCTCGTCACGTCCACCGTAACAGATTTCGTTCCTTCCGTCGTCCCGCTAATTCCAAAATCCACGTACTTCAATCCGCGTAAAACCGCGCAGTTCCTGTAATACGCCGGTCTATTATCTGGAGCCATTTCAAAGATAACTGAATCTTTCAACGTGTATATTTCGTTTATCATTCCCGCGCCGTGGACGCCTATAAAAATGCCGCACTTTTGCATCGACGCGCGTGTTTGTTCAACTCCGTCGCTCGCTTGAATGTTTAATAATTCGACTTCATTCTCGGGAAAAGTATCGCGCAGCATCTGCAAGACAGCCTCTTCGTTTACTAATCGACGAACCGACGTGTTCAAACGTCTCATGAAACAAATGGACCGTTCCATAAATGGAACGTTGGGCGTAGAGAAAATCTCGCCGCCGCCGCCGGCGAGAAGCTTTACGAAAGAGTTGAAGAGAGACTCATCTCGACACGGCAACGATCCATCCCACGCGAGATCCCAAAGCAATCCATCGTTTGCGATCTTCACTATCGAGTCAAATTGCACGGTATCCGAACTCCGCCTACATCTCGGTTTCCCGAAAACTGCGTATTCGCTTGGGATATCTTCTGGGTTTTGACAAGGAAGAATCAAGGTAACCGAAGTCGCATCTCGGTTTGGAAAGAAACGACTCTTTGCAACGAAAGTCGCGTACAAGGCGGTGAGCCTATGCCACGGGTTTTTACTCATGGCGTCTCTGTGAGGAGACACATCGATCGCGACTTTGCGAAGAGGTAACGCGTTCAATTTTGCTTCCATCTTTATGAAGCCTCGCGCCGTTGGATGCCGATTCGACCGAGAGGCCGTGACGTGCATCGTCTGCGCGTCGTTTCCATTCATCTCCCATCTGTTTTGTAATCCTCTCCATCCCCATAAATCTTCGCACGCGCGCGTGGATTCATCTTTTGGTTGCGTCGCGGAAATACGCGCATTTTCTTCCGGAACAACGAAATCGTCCTTCTCTAACAAAGGATAGTGTTGTCGCCAGTGCACTCTCTGAGTAAACATCACGGCTCGTTTCCAATTCGCCGCGCTCGTCGTTATGCGCGGATCCTTTCGAGTCGAATCCCCACCACCTTGCATGGTAGAAAGCCCAAGAAACGGCGTGATAAAATGACCATCGTATCTCGAGACTCCGGCAAGGAACGATACCGGGGAGATGGCGTAACCGGCGACCGCGACTGCTTTCGCTCGGCGCATCCTCGCAAAGAGCGCGTCGTGCGATTCTTCTCGACCCGAAACCACTTCTATTGCTATTTCTCCTCCATTAACACTACTTTTCTCCTTCAATTTCATTGCGCTAGTGTTGATATCCAGCGCACCAGAGCTGGATGACGATGAGACGTCGACGACGACTAGTATCTTCTTCACCTTCCAAATTCGAAACTGTGTGTAAACGGCGTCAAAGTAAGCATCGTCGTCTTTCTCGCTCTCGTACGTTTCGCACGAATCAACTCTTTGAGCACTTGTACTACTACTACTACTACTACTACTACCACTACTTCCTTCGCTATCGTCAGTATTAAAGCAGTGCACAATTCCGATTCGGTTGCTGTTAAAATCATCTGTATCATCTGTATCGTGTCCTTTCATGTTTTCGCGATGACTTTCACCATCGCTTTTCTTTAAAACGCCAAGTTTTTTTTCTTCAAAGTCGTCGCGAAAGGTTTTCCATTTCAAGGCGTACTCCTCGTCAGACTTCCAGAGCGCTCTGGACGAGGACGTGGGTAACCACCACGAAAAACTACGTTGTTGTTGTTGTTGTTGTGTTGCAGAGGAGGAAGGGTAGAGCCGATCGGCCAGTCTCAAATCAATCGCGCGTAAGATATCTTTCGCAGTCTCGTTTTCTTTTTCATTTGTTCGTGGTTGTTGTTGTTGTTTTCCACGAACCGTCGTCGTTTTGATTTTGGTTTCTTCATCTTCATCTTCTTCTCGTGTGCGTGTCGTCCTCGTCCTCTCCACATCTCTCATCAGCGACGACGACGATGATGATGATGATGATGATGATGATAAAGGAGAAGAAGATATTTTTACAACTACGTTTCCATCGTTATCATCGTCATTATCAATCGAGATGCTGCTCAGTGTCAACTGTCGAAACATTCTCTCGACGGACATAAACACCACCGCGATGAGAAATAAGATTACATATCTTACGAATCGTTTCGAATTGATCTTATGCGCGAAACCCCGACCCGTGGTTTTCCTCGATTGAGGAGATAACAATTTCACGCCCATAATTTCAAGGCGGGTGCTTTTTGCGCGTGTGTTGTGTGTGTGCGCGCGCGCGCGCGCTGTTTTTGTGTCGTCTGTTTGTTTTGAGATTTTTTTTTTCGTTTTGCGTTTTTCGTTTTTTGCACTTCACTCAGAACCCATCAACTGTCAACCCCTCATTTTTTGAAGTACTCGTAGAAGAAGACAAAGAAGAGACAAAGAAGACAAAGACAAAGAAGACAAAGAAGAAGAAGAAGAAGAAGAAGAG
>Ga0115555_1003449_pt1 | contig 10244 bp, 9 predicted proteins | sample COGITO_mtgs_1104_2_FD_87285 | JGI IMG/M metagenome (GOLD analysis project Ga0115555, IMG submission 87285) | Pelagic marine microbial communities from North Sea - COGITO_mtgs_110407 | ecosystem: Environmental > Aquatic > Marine > Epipelagic | place: Germany:Helgoland, sampling site Kabeltonne...
AGTCCCTGAGCCCCTTCCCGGTAAATCTAGGGGGTTTACCTGCTTTAGGGGCGTAAACCGGGACCCTGCCCCACATGGGTGGATTTGTGGCATTGTGAGCTAATTGGCTCTTAGCTTTAAATTTGCCGTGTCCGCGAAAGTGCCGGTTTTCTTGAGGATAAACGTGTTTAGTTGTTAAAAGAATCTAATGAGCTTGTCCAAAAAAAGGTTTCGCCTGTCTCTGCGGGTAAAGGGGCCGAGTACTTTACCGTAACGTGGGAAAAAAAAAATATGCTGGGTAAACTTACAGCGTAACCTAAAAGAGTTGTTTCAAAAAAAGTGAAAATACGGTGTTAGAAGCTGGTTGCCTTTTTTTAAAGGGTCTTTGTGGTAAGGTACTAAGTTAGAAACTATTTGTTGGGACTTAAACCTTGTTTTTTGGAGCGGCTTGAGTTGAGAAGAGCTTAAATATTTGAAAATGGTATTAAAAAAAAATTTAAAATAGTTAATTTTTTTTTTGTAGAATGAGATGTTGGTTGCTGCGGCTTTAAAAATACCAGAGTATTTAAAGAAGAAGAAGAAGTGAAAAAAAAAAATTAACTTCGGCTAGTTACAACTAAACGTACTGCCTTTGTACCGAATTGTCTAAAACATAATTAACCGCTTTTGTGCCTACGCTTTCACTTAAGCTAGACTTTTGTGAGTTGTCCACACTTTGTACAAAAACTCTAAAAAGTGTTTGTACGATAATAAGAACACTCTCAACTACCTCGCCGACCATTAGCAGCATCCTATCGTACAAGTCCCCATAGTCTCCGGTAAAGACTTTAAAATTTAAATATTTATAGTACGCGTACGTTGTTTGGTAAGAGGACCTTACGTCGTACTTCAGACCGCAGCTTCTGGCAATAACCCCGGAGATGCTGGCGTTCTTTACGAAATTTTTTGACATAGAACCGATACCCATAAACCTAAGCTTAAGTACCCTAAAAAACAGTAGTGGTTGGAAAAAATTTTTAAAAAAAAATAAGAAATAATTGAAGTAGGAAAACATATTATCGATTAGGTAACTGTTAAAATAAGAAAATCGGGTCTCAAATGGTCGGTAAAGCGCTGCGTGCAGCCTTGCACCAGATACGGCTTCATAAAATCCCATCAGATGCTCCCGTCACTCTAAAAAGAAGAAGAAGATAAAAAAGTTACCTGTGTCAAAGGTTAGGATCGATATATGCATTAGGTGGTTTTTTATGCGTGTGATCTCGTCGAAAACCGTTCGTATTTTTAAAAACGCTGCGGAAGACACCTGGTAGTCGACAAGACCTTCGATACCCAAAACGTGCGCGTGTTCGCTAGTAAGAGTTGACACGTAGTCTAGCCTATCCATATAGGGTGTTCCCATGTAAAAGGGTCTGGTCTCAAAGAGTTTTTCTGTACCCCTGTGCAAAAGTCCTATGTATAAAACAGAGTTACGTATGGTCTCCCCCAGCATTTCTAATGTGAATTTTATAAGCCCGTGGGAACCGGGGTGCTGTGGTCCAAATTGGACAAACATTGACCTCAGCTCGCGGCTTTCTGCGGCAGAAAACCTAAAAAATAAAATTAAATTAAGCAAACTTATGGGGGGGGGGGGTTAGGGTTGGGCTCTAAAGGATTAATTTTTTAATTAGGTTTTTCATTACGAAGCTTTTAGTAAACAGTATGAAAAAAAAGTGAGACAAAAAAACAAATAAAAAAAAAAAGAGAGACTGGCTGTAACCAAGCAAGAAGCTATTATAGGAAAAAGTTAGTTTCAAAAGTAGAAAAGCAAAAGTGACCATAGCTGCCGCGACCAGGTAGAACACAAAACCAAATATGATCGAGTTGGTATCGTTGCTAGAATCCTGGTCCTCAGTGTTGTCAAAAATTATTAAGGTAAGCGCAACGGAAAGTGAGAGGTAAGCAGTAGCAAACAAATAAATGGAAGTTGGGTTCGCTACAAGCTGCAACAAAGCACGTTCACCAAAAAAGGGTACATTAGGTAGTAGGTACATTGTAGCTACGGAAGAGACCGATAGTAAGAATGCTGTTAGCTGATTAGAAAATGCCTCGGAGGGCTGTGTGCGCTTGACGCTGTAATTATTCAAAAGGTGTAACAGCAGCTGTTAAAGGAGGTTGTACTTAAACCTAAATGTTCGTAAGTAGTAGCTGCGTAAAAACTTAAGGGAGAGTGGCCTTATTTTAGAATTGTAAGATAACACGTCAACTAGACTACACTCTTCAAAAAAAATAAAAGAAGTTTTTGATTTAAAATAAAGCAGCTTTTTGCTAAACACGTAAAGACAGCAGTTGTTTTTTCAGTTGTTTCATCTTTACAAAGTTAAAGTAGTTTTGGTTTAGCAAGTAAAAAAACATTAGCAGATTAGACAGCCCTGTTGGTGTGAAGAGGGATAAAACCGCGTAATGTGTCTTGACAATAAAGGTGTTGAAGCTTTTTTTGGGGCCCTTTACTCCTCTAATAAGCGTTCGCCTTTTTTTTTTCTGCAAAAATTGAAAAAGGCAAATAAATAGCCTAAAAACAAAAAAGTAAAAAAACTTAAATTGCATTTTTTTTTTTACAGAAAAAAAAAAATTGACTGTCAAAGATGTCTCAGGTGTTCGGTAAAGTTTAGTCGGCATCCGACTTTCGTAAGTGGTGGGGGTGCTTGTTACCAAAAGGCAGTCGCCGCAGTACTTAATATCATCAACTAGAGACCTTGGGCTCGAATCAAGAACTTAATTTTTTTTGCAGAACTAAAATACCATAGAGCAGGGCCTCTGCGGTGGGGGGGCACCCACCAATATAGGTATCCACAGGTATAACCCTGTCGCAACCCCTTATTATACTGTAGGAAAAGTAATAGTAACCGCCGCCGCCTGCGCAACTACCCATGGCTATAGTATAGCTGGGTTTGGCCATAAACTCCTGTAATTTTTTTAAAGCGGGCGCCATTTTTGGCGTTACGGTACCGGCTACTATAAGCAGCTCGGACTGTCGTGGGGTTCCCCTAAAAAGGCAACCAAATCTTTCAATGTCGTAGCGGCTGCAAACGCTGTGCAAAAGCTCAATAGCACAACAAGCAAGTCCGAAACTAAGGGGTCACAAAGAACCTATGCGTAACCAAGAGACCATATGACGGAGGCCTCCCTGAATAAAATCAAAATAACTCAAAAGGTTGTTGCACTAAAGTAAAATAAGGGCACTTGTAAAAAAAATAAATGAAAAAAACGCTCAAAAGAGAAAAAGTAGTTGTTCGATAGAAACTTGCTCCGAAAAGAAAAAAATATTAAAAAATTTAAATGCTTTCGAAAAAACGCTAACGTTGTATAGTTTAGATAAGTAGGACCGGAAAAAAAAGAAATAGGAAAAAGATGTAGCCGCCTGCCAGACGTTGAAGAGCCTACCTATAACAACGTTTGTTCAAAAGTCCGCACGGCCTCTTTTAATAAATTCTTTTCAAAAAGAAAGGGTTCTGCGCGCTAAACTTAACAAAAAACAAGAATTATAAGGAGCCAAAGCTTTAGCAAACCAAAAATCCCGTAAAACGTTTTCTCGTAGTAAAAAAAAAAAGTGACAAAAATAAAAAATTTAAAAAGAAAATAAAACAAGTGGTCTGTACTATTTCTTTAAGCCAAAAAAAGATCTACGCTTTTGTTTAAAATTCAGAACCAAAAAGGCCTCTTTGCCTGGGATGAGCTTGAGATTTACCCCGGGCGTGTCCCTAAAACCTCTGCCGCTTACCCAAACCTTGGAGAATTTTTTTAGAGCATGCGAGACGCCTTTGACAGCTCCCAGAACTGTTTTTTTTTTAGAGATATAAACTTTCGCAACTTTACGGTGGGCCGAATTTGGTTTTCTGGGGTTGGTGGTGTAGAGTCGCTGAATAACTCCCTTTTTTTGGGGGTTACTTGCAAGTCGTCTTGCACGGCTTCGGGTGGGCTTAACTCTTTTAAAAAGTACTATTGGTGGGTGGGGTGCTTGTTCTTTTTTGTTCGGGCTGTGACTAAATTAAAGCCCTGCTGAAAGGCTTATACTCAGTCTACTAAAACTATCCAAGAGATAAAAACTTGCGGGCCCCAGTAGAGGTGTTGATAAGACCAAAACACTTGCAGAGAGGAAAAAAACTAAGAGGTGGCTACTTTTGGAAAGTAGGGGGTGTTTGCTTTTTAAAGTAGTGCCCAGGGGCTTCGTGTTGGACTTAAACAGCTTAAAGTAAAAAACTACCGAAACGACAATGCTGAGTATATAGAGGCTTAGAAGTAGGTAGCTGTCCCCCTGCAAGTTAGTCAACAAAAAGCTAAGTTTATAAAAAAAGGCTAATGAAGGGGCGCCGCCTCCTAAACTCAGGAGGGGTAGTAAAAAAAAAAAATAAAGGAATGTTTTGTTGAGGGGGGCCCCCAAATTTGAAAAGTAGCGCGCACTACTATTGTTCGCTACAAAGTAAAAGTAGAAAATAAAGGCTAAGGTAACATAGCTCAGTACAAAAAATAAAAAAAAGGGCTGTGTGGAGCCTACGTTTAAAAGAAGGCTTATAAGGGCTAAGTTTAAATTCAGGAGTGCACTTAAAACCAAAAACTGTCTGATGTTTAGCGCCGTATTTACATGCAAAAAACAGAAATAAAGATTGTAAAGCACAAAAAGGCACAGAAGGCTAAAGGCGCTATTACAAGAAAAAAGATACATTTTGGAAGAGATGAACTCGAAAAAAATAAGAGAGAACACAAAGTAAACCGTAGAGAAAAACGAAAAGTGGACTAGGCGAAAACTTTCGAAAATTTCTAATTTTCAAAAATGTAGGGGGGCTACTCCAAGCTTAAAGACTAAAAAGATTAAAAAAAAAACGAAAAACTTGGGGGTTTTCACCACAATACCAGTAACGGCAAAACTGGAGGTGAAGGAAAGGTCTAAAAGTAGGTAGATGTAAAAGTAGAATAAAAAAATTGAAATTATAAAAATCAGAAAAAAGTAGTTAATTAGTGCGGGTAAAAAAAAATAGGGGGTTAAAAATTTAGTATTTTTACCTAGGCTGCTTTTAAACAGGTCGAGTGTCGGTTTTAAACAGGTGGTTGAAACCAAAATGTAAAGGACCAGTAAGGCATTTACATACTCGAAAATACAAATCAACTCAAAGTGGTTAGTTATTGTAAAAAAAAAGGTAAAAAAAAATAGAAACATGAAAATAAACACGAAAAGTAGTAAGGAGCCCAGCTGCTGCTTAAAAGCACTCGCTTTAAAAAGTTCCATAAAAAGAACAAGGGTGCCTGCAAAAAAAAAAATTAAAGTTGAGTTTGTTAACGCGCCGTCAAGAGCACTGCTTAAAAAGCTATCTGTTCCTAGCGCGGGTTGCTGGCTGACAAGCAACAAAATAAAGCTAATGAAAAGGCACAAAATCTTGTAAAAAAGACCACCTCCGGGAGTGTGCATTTTGGGGCTGCCGGAGCCCCCTGCGCTTAGCTTGAAAAAAAAATACACAACAAGGCTTAAATATAAAAGAAGCTGTATAAAAAAAAAATTGATGAAATAAAGCAAATGTGGTTGTTAGTAAGCGGTTGTTTGAGCTACGGGGGTCTTAAATAAAAAACTAACAAAGAGCCTCTCTAATTTAGATTGCTAAGAATGCCATAAAAATATATATTCAAATCGTGTATAACGTAGATAGAAAAGAAGGCTAAAACCGTTAGCCACATAATGAGATAAAAGTTTTTTATGTTTATATAGATAATGTCATAAAAGTCTGAATAAACAGTATAAAACTTCGACATGTATAAAGTAAAGCCCAGCAGAGTAAAACCTACAACTAAGTAAGCGTGCAGAAAATTAAAGAACAGTAGGTAAAAAAAAAATTTAAAGTAGGTAAATTTTAGTAAATTGGACGGTGCTACTTGATGCAAAAAGCTTCAAACTTCGGAAAACTCCTTGAATAGAAAAACGGTAAGCACTAAAAAGAGAGAATAGTACGCCGTAAAAAAGTAAAGGCGTGAGCCTTGCTTAAGCAGATTAAGCAAGAAGAAGAAAAAAGAATATACAAAAATAAAAAATAAAAGTTTAGTCACCAGTATACTGGTTACAAATTGAAACTTGTAGTATTTTAAATACATAATTGTGGAGTATCCCATGAGGCCGCCATTCAAGTACCTTCAACTGAGCGCTACACTAAAAGTAAAAAGCTCAAAAAGGTAAACTGACGGGAGCGCTGTTTTGTAGAAAAAACTTTCCTGGAGAGTATAACTTTCAAAGGAGTATTTCCTTGCTATTTTAAACACCCAACCGAAGAAGAAGAGGATAAACAGGAGCGCATCCCAATTTAAAACCAGATGGTTAGAGTTAAGAACAAAATGATTTCTGTAAAATTTGGAACCCTTTACACTAAAACCGAAGAAGAAGTAGAAAAAAAAAACCAACGCGAGGGTAAAAAAAAAAAACCAAGTATTTTGTTTAGCTGTAGAGATGTAAGCCAGTAAAAAAAAAATTGAAGTTAATTGGAAGTTGAAAGTAAACCAGTTGTAAGTAAAAAAAACAAAATTATCTAACGCGGGGTATGCATAAGCATGAAAAAGGAAAAGAAAACCGAATCCTACAAGATAGCTGGAATTGGAGACTTTGGGTGCTTTATCTATTGGCCACTTGTTAAGTGCGAAAAAGTAAGAGTTATAAGGAAAAAGTGCTTTTACCTTTTTATTCAGTGAGCTAAGTTGTAAATAATTACGCAGCTAATAGGTAAAGTAGTTCCGGATTAGACTTTTTTGAGTTTGGTTGAAACAAAGCTCGAAAGGTCTGTTATAAAGTTGGACTGAAAAACTTCAGAAAAAAAATAAAAAATAAAGACCTGAAGTGTAAACATTAAATTAAGATACAAAATTAAATATAAAAAGGAGCCAAAAAAGAAAAATATAAAAAAAAAGTACTTAAAAACGAATAGGTAATTGGTTGCATAACAAGATAAAACGCTATCTGAGCTCACTATAACTAATTCAAAGATCGTATGAATCATGAAAAGTACTAAGAGCCTTACGAACTGAATGATAAAGCGAAGTAACCAAACGAAAAAAGTTGAGAAGAAGAAGAAGACGAAAAAAAGAGCTCTAATAAGAACCCTGACCACGGTTGCGTAGTCGTCATCCTCGATGAAAGAGATATCCATCACGTTGCCACCGCCGGCTTCAAATGCAAACTTGTCTATTTCAGCGGAGTGAAACTGATTAAACTCGTTAAATTGAAAACTCATAGAAAAGATGAAACCTTTCTCCAAAAGTGCTCTTAGAGTTTTAACTACGAAAATAAAAAAGAAGCTAGAGAGTAAAAAGTTAAACTGGTAAATTGTGCTATCAGAACTTACGTTTAGAGAGTAACAAAAAAAAAATGGAGCTCTAAAAAATAGAGAGAGAAAAAAAAATAAACAAAGGCTAGTAAAGCGTCTACGCTTGTCATAAAAGTGTAAGAGAGGAAAAAGCTTGTTTTCAGAAAGTTAAAGGGTTTAAACCAAAACAATGACTTTGTGCTAGACGCAAATAACGTTGAGAAAAGATCTAAAAAAAAAACAACGGCCAAAAAATTAATGCCGAATAGGAAAAGGTCAAACGTCGGTAGGGTATTTGTAATTAGGCCGCTTGTAAACTCATTAGAAAACAAAGCCCAGCCTTCTCGGTTTTCCAGCAGTGGGCTGCCGGGTACCTGGGAGGGCACTGTGTTTTTAGTGGCGTTAAGTACCCACAAGGCAGAAAGCGAAAGTAGTAGGCTGACGAAAAACACGTCTAAAGGCTCGGCGCTGACTGAAGGGAATAAAATAAGCGCGTGGGTTGTTGAGGAAACCGCCGCGGCAGAAATAAAAAGTACTGTTTTGTAGGAATAAGTCAAATCGGTTTAAGGGGGGTTTGTGTTAAAAGGACGTTAGGGTTGGGTTTCCGCAGGATCTTTTCACTTTGAGTTTTGTGCGGAGTTGTGTTATCAACATAAGATAGGCTGAGTGCCTATTAGCAAAATAGGGAACACCTTTGGAGTATTTGTTTGCGTATAGAAATTTTCTACTGCTATATTTAGACTCTAGTACCAGAGCCAAAAAAACAAATAAGCTAAGTACTACAAGGCCGTGCCCTAAGGACGACATACTATGTCACCCCGAGAAGTACACAGGGTAGTCATTTATTCTTCTGGGCATTCCCGACATGCCCAAAAAAAGTGCCGGAACAAAAGTCACAAGCTCGCCGACAAAAAAAAGTACTGCCTGTAAAACGGCGAGAAACTTGTTATAACCTACTCTAAAAAAATAAAACCAATAGTGGAAAAAAACAGCAAATATTACAGCAAAGCCACCCATGGATAAAACAAGATGGAAGTGGCCAACGACGTAATAAGTGTCGTGGTAGAGGACGTCAAAACCGGCCATGCCCAAAACCATTCCTGTAATACCTCCTATCAAAATGCCCGTTAAAAAAATAAAAATTCAAATCAGCTGGACAGAAAAATGGAGGTTACCTGATTGTAACGTAGCTATCCAAGAGTGTATCTTTAGAGTTGAGGGTATACTTACGAACAAACTTGTAGCAGAAAAAAGGTTCTTCAGCCCCCTATTCAGTCCCCCAATATACATATGATGGCCCCAAACGATAGAACCCAGTAAACAGATGGCGCCCATGCTAATGACCATGTGGTCGTAGGCTAAAAGGTTATGCCGGGTTGCGAAAACAATAATATTGCTAACATAGCCGAAAGTGGGTAGTATCAGAACGTAAACTTCCGGATGACCAAAAAACCAAAAAAGGTGTTGGTAGAGAACAACGTCCCCCCCCTTAGCCACGTTAAAAAAATTAGTAATCCCGTGCCTGTCAAAGTAAAGCATAAACATTGCTATACCCAAAACAGGTGCTGCGAACGTAAATAGAAGTGCGCCAAATAGTGTACCGTAAACAGAAAGTGGTATAAAGCGGTAGTCCGCTTTCATCGAAGCCCCGCGCATGTATCGGTAGGTTGAAATAAGGTTTGTGGTACTTATTAGGGATGCCGTTGCTATAGAAAGGACTGACAAAATAGTAATGTCCATGTTAAAACTCGAAGAATACTTTTTGGACGAAAGAGGCGGGTAAAAGGTTCACCCCGTAACTAAACCCTGGTACTTTAAAAGAGAGTTTGAAAAAAAAAACAAGGACGGCGGGAAAACTCAAAAGGAGAAGTTGTTTAATCTGGGATAAGCGAAGTCGCGGGCTCCTAACTGTATAGGAATGAGGTAGTTGGTAAAAACGCCGTAGTAAACGGGAACGTAAGCAAGAAAAACCATGATTACCGCATGCCCTGTTACCAAAGACAGGTAAAGCCTCATGTTACCCCCGCAGTATAAAGAGCCCGGCTCGCCCAGCTCCAACTTAATAGCGGTTGCAAAAACGGTAGTGACGACGCCGGCTATTACAACGTATCACATATAATTAATACCCACCCGTTTATGGTTGGTCGTAAAAACCCATTTCTCTAAAAAGTTGAAAAAAAAAGATCGTGGACTATTTAAAAAGGATAAAGAAAAATTATACAAAAATAAGCCTAAAAACCGAAGGGTGCCGAAGGAAGATGGGAGAGAAAAAAAAAACAACAGACCCAAATACTGCCGTAGGTTAAACGATTTGAGAAAAACTGTTGCAACCGTAGACACAGATAGTGCAGTAGTTTGGAGCTCAACAGGTGCTAAATTGTAAGAGTGTGTGCCCTTCGGTAGCAAACTATACAGTAAAGCGGCGTAAACTAGGTTCTCTTTTTTATGTAAAAAAGCAGTAAAGAGCAGACTGATCAATGTGGTCAAAAAGATAAACTGATTAGGTAAAGATCAGAAAAAAGAAAAAAGAAACCAGGACGTGCTAGAAAACAAAAGTGCGAGTAGAAAGGCCTTAGAGTAAAGATTTAGCGTCACCAAGTAGCAAACTAAGTGCGAAAACTCGCAAAAGTTGTATTTAAGGCTGCACTTAAGGGGTTGGATTAAAGTATTAATAAAATAGAGAAGCGCCGGAAAGAAATATTTGATTAAAAAACAAAATACCATTCCACAAGCTTAAAAACTCAGAAAAAAGGAAAGCAAAAAAAAGAAAACCGTAGTACTCTACAGTGTAGCCAGTAATAACCTCCGCTTCCGCCTCTGCTAAGTCAAAGGGTGCTCGAAAGTTTTCCATTAACATGGCCAAAAATGCTAAAAACACTACAAAAATATACTCAAAAGTCAGATTCGTATAGCTATCTGAGTGAAAGCTGGCATAAGTTTCAAAGGAGTAGC
>Ga0115555_1003451_pt1 | contig 10242 bp, 9 predicted proteins | sample COGITO_mtgs_1104_2_FD_87285 | JGI IMG/M metagenome (GOLD analysis project Ga0115555, IMG submission 87285) | Pelagic marine microbial communities from North Sea - COGITO_mtgs_110407 | ecosystem: Environmental > Aquatic > Marine > Epipelagic | place: Germany:Helgoland, sampling site Kabeltonne...
CCCATAAGTTGTTCTCTAAGACGAAAAATAATTCCTGCCATAACTGCTCCTGCCGCAGGCTCAACGGCCAGCTTACCCTCTTCCATTAATAATGTCATTCCCGAACAAATTTCATGATCGCTTACTAAAACAATTTTATCTACATTTTTTTTACAGAGTTGAAATCCAAAGGGTAGGGCCATCGGAGGCGACAAACTATCCGCGATTGTATCAGTTGAACTTAAGGTAATAGGTTTTCCAGCCGTTATACTTTTACTCATTGAATCTGCGCCTATCGGTTCTACACCGTAAACCTTACACTTAGAGTTAATTGCTTTAACTGCAGCAGATACTCCGCTAATCAGGCCTCCACCTCCAACTGAGACCACTACAGCATCTAGATTTTTTATATCATCCATAAGCTCAAGCCCCACGCCAGAAGCACCTAGGGTGGTATTTATCCCTTCAAAGGGATGAATAAATGTCCGCATTTCTTTTTCTACTAATCTTTCCGCTTCGTCAAAAAGCGCTTTACCAGGTTCCTTGAGGATAATTTCTCCTCCATAACGCTTGGCTTGCTCCACTCTATAAGGATTAGCTGTATTGGCCATGACAACCTTAGCTGTTGTATCGATTTGTCTAGCGGCCCAAGATGAAGCTATAGCATGGTTTCCTGCACTTGCGGCTGTTATACCAAATTTCACTTCGTCAGTTGGTATTTGCAATGCAACAGAAATTGCTCCTCGAGCTTTAAACGTACCTGTATGTTGCATGCATTCAAGTTTTAGATAAATTTCGGCACCAGACAAATAAGTTTTCAACCTTTCTGAGGATAACTGAATAGTTGGTGTCCTAAGAACAAATTTAGATAAATCAGAAGCACGAGCTATTATGTTCTCTTTTGTAACATCTTCAATCTTATCTATTTTCATATAATATCCTTAAAAGCATTATTAAGATTGTTTATTTGGGATTGTTAATCCACCTTTTAACCCTAATAGTAAACTATGAAAACGATGGAATTAATTTATCAACGATACTTTGGTTAAAAGGTTTAAACAATATGCAACATGTTTTTGACGGACATAATGATCTTCTTTTAAGGCTTTGGATTGAGCAAGATTATGAAGCAAAACTATTTCTTGAGGGTGGCCAGTCAGTAATAAATACTAAAATGAACACTGCTATGGGAATTGGTAATGAGGGTCATATAGATTTAACTAGAGCACAAAAAGGCGGCCTAAGTGGAGGTTTCTTTGCGATGTTTGTTCCAGATCCAAACATGGGTAATTCAAAAAGAAGTGATGGCTTTATAGATTCGAAAGAAATAGAACAGAGCTATGCATTAAGAGTTACCACAGAAATGATTGATATTATTAATAAAATTATTTTGGGCTCTGATGAAAAAGTAGAGTTAATTCTAAATAAATCTGATCTGGATCAAGATAACTATACGAAGAACATACATGAAAAACTTAAAATGTTAATTCATATAGAAGGAGCTGAGTGTATTGATAAAGACTTAAATCAACTAGATTTACTTTACGGTAAAGGTTTGAGATCCATTGGCCCTGTCTGGTCTAGATCAAATATATTTGCGCATGGTGTACCTTTTAATTTTCCAGGATCTCCAGATATAGGTCCGGGTCTCAAAGGACCTGGAAAAGAGCTAGTTAAGGCATGTAACTCTAAAGGGATTATATTGGATTTGTCTCACCTAAATGAGGCGGGCTTTTGGGATGTGGCAAAAATTACATCAAAACCATTAGTAGCAACGCATTCAAATTCCCATAGTATCACTCCATCACCAAGAAATTTAACAGATAAGCAACTGGACGCCATAGCAGAGACAGAGGGTGTGGTCGGACTTAACTTTGCAACAGGTTTTTTAAGGTCAGACGGTAAAAAAAATGCAAACACACCCTTAAGTCAAATGATTTCTCACTTAGACAAGCTAATAGAAAGATTGGGTGAAAACGGAGTTGCCTTGGGGTCAGACTTTGATGGGGCTCAAATTCCTGAAAGTATAGGGGATTGTACGGGGCTACCGAATTTAGTTAATGCAATGAAAACAGCGGGTTATGGAAGTGATTTAATCAATAAAATTTGTTTTAAAAATTGGATAAATTTAATACATAAAACAATAAAATAATATTTTTATAATACACAGCTGAAATCAGAAGGGTCTTTTAATGCAAAAACCTACGGTGATTATAACGGGTGCTACAGGTGGTATAGGAATAGCCGTAGTTCAAAAATTAGCGAAATGTGGTTATGATTTACATTTAATAGATCAAAATGAGAAAGAGCTTAGTGTGTTGGCTAGTAACATTTCCTGCTCAACCAGCTTTACTGAAAGTAACCTAAGCAGTCGAGAAGAATGTGAACGAGCTATCCCTGATAGACTTTCAAACTTAAAAGCTTTGGTTCATTTAGCAGGCGTTTTTGAACCTCATGAGTTAAATAGAGACAATAAAGAAGTTTATAACCGTGCAATTCAAAACAATGCTACCAATGCTTTTGACCTAGGAAATATAATGGAATCAAGATTAGGGAAGGGTGGTAGGATAGTTTTTATATCTTCCCTCGCCTTTAATAGAGGTTCGCCTGATCATATTTCTTATTCAATGGCCAAAGGTGCTCTCGTAGGCTTAACAAGGGCTCTCTCGCGTAGGTTTGGTGAGAAAGGTATACTTGTAAATGCCTTAGCGCCTGGCATTATTAATACAGCCATGCCAGCTAAGATAATTGAAAGTCGAGGCGATGAACTATTGGGCAGCATTCCACTTGGAAGGTTTGGGTTACCAGAAGAAGTCGCGGGAGTTGTTGCCTTTCTTCTTTCACCTGATTCTAGCTATATTACAGGCCAGCTTATTAACGTAGATGGAGGCATAATTAACGGATAGCAATTTAAGTTAAGCAAGTAGGGAGTACGCTAAAGGCTTGATCATTCACCTTAGCTCTCTTAATCTGGTTGTCTGATAATATATATTATGTTAACTAATTATAATATGTCTTTTAGTTAACATAATTTAAGTTAATAATAACAGCGCATTACCGGAATTCCTGAATGTAGTGATTAAGCTTTCAATTGAGCAGCTACTTCCTCTGCAAAATTTTCCTGCTTCTTTTCAATGCCTTCACCAACTTCAAAACGTAAAAAGCCCAGAATCTCAACTCCGACTTCGGCTGCAGCTTTTCCTACAGTAAGATCGGGATTAATAACAAAATTTTGGCCAAGTAATGTAACATCTGCTAAAAACTTTTTTAATCTTCCTTCGATCATTTTTTCAATAACTTGCTCTGGTTTGCCGCTTTCACGTGCTTGTTCGGTCAAAATAGACTTTTCGCGTGATAATATGTCAGAACTCAAGTCATTTTCACTTAAAGACGCCGGGTTAGTAGCTGCTACATGCATAGCAACCTGTTTAGCAAAATCTGAATTATCACCTTTTAAAGCCACTAAAACTCCTATTTTGCCCATTCCTGGCGCAACAGAATTATGTATGTAAGATGCAACTGTATCTCCTGAAAGTTTTGCCATCCTACGCAAAGACATGTTCTCTCCAACAGTAGCTATTTTGTCTGTAAGGATTTCGCTTACCTTTTTATCTGCAATTAACGTACCGTTTAAGCTATCTATATCAGACACGCTTAATGCACACTTGGCAAAGCTACCAACCATATTTTGAAAGTCTTGATTTTTTGCTACAAAATCAGTTTCTGAGTTTACTTCGATCACGACGCCTGTTCCGTCCGAAACATCTACAGCGACCAAACCCTCTGCTGCTGTACGGTTCGATTTTTTTGCTGCTGTAGCTAATCCTTTAGTACGCAACCAATCAATCGCCGCATCCATATCACCGTTATTCTCTGTAAGAGCTTTTTTAGCATCCATCATGCCAGCGCCACTTACATCCCGAAGTTCTTTTACCAATGCTGCTGTTATAGACATAATATTTTTCTCCTTAACTAGTACAGTTCCCTTAAGTTAACTTTTTAAAGGCCCTGTAGATAATAAATTAACTATATAAAAACCGGCTTAAGTCACTTACTTTAGGAACTCTTACTCTCTACTTCAGAGACATCAGGCTTATCCAATTTTTCTGAATCCTTATTTTCAGGATCAATTGCTTCTGCATCTGCAGTAACTTCTTGAGGAGTATTTAATAACATATCGGAGTCATCCACTGGTTCTTCAACAAACAGAGCTGCGTCAGACACAGTTTCAATTTTCTTAACATTAGAAGTTTTACTATCTTTCTCTTCAACTAAAGCTTCCTCTATCGGCGCTTCTTCAGCTTCTCCAATATCGATCCCAGCTGCACCCATTTGTGCTGTCATACCATCCAGGGCTGCTCTAGCGACCAAGTCGCAATAAAAAGCAATTGCTCTCGAAGCATCATCATTACCCGGAATAGGATAATCTATCCCATCTGGAGAAGAGTTAGAGTCTACTACTGCAACAACAGGAATTCCAAGCTTGTTGGCTTCAGCAACAGCTAAGTCCTCCTTATTAACATCAATGACAAAAATTATATCTGGTACTTTGCCCATTTCGCGAATTCCGCCCAAAGATGCTTGGAGCTTCGATTGGTCTCGCTCCATACCTAAACGTTCTTTTTTTGTTAATCCCTCAGTTCCAAGCTCCATTGCACTGTCGATTTTCTTTAAGCGAGCTATTGAATTAGAAACTGTTTTCCAGTTAGTTAGAGTTCCGCCAAGCCATCTATGGTTCATAAAGTATTGAGCAGACTTTTCTGCAGCTTCGGCAATGGGCTTTTGAGCTTGTCGCTTGGTGCCAACGAACAGTACACTACCGCCTTTTGCGGCAACATCTCTAACAACCTCTAACGCCTTATCAAGCATGGGAACAGTTTGAGTTAAGTCAATTATATGAATTCCATTTTTCGACCCATATAAGTAACGTTCCATCTTCGGGTTCCAACGCTTAGTTTGGTGACCAAAGTGGACACCAGCCTCAAGAAGTTGTCGTAATGAAAAATCTGGAGTAGCCATAGTAAAGTTTCCTTTCCGGTTTGTGCCTCGGCGGGGTGTTAGAGATTTCTCTCAACCGGTGGACATCAGAGGATTTCTCCCTCTTTAGCCCGAACTCCGCCTGTGAATTTACCGCCGTATAGATAAAAGGTTAGACCTGTACAAGTATTCTTTTTAATAACATTCATAAAAATTAGTTTCGATCTTGCAACTTACGGTATTAGATATCAATAAAGTGTTATGACACAAGCAACACAAATAGTCTGTATTGGCTCAATTCTTTGGGATATTATAGGTCGATCTTCAAAAAAATTAACGCGTTCTGATGATATAGAAGGACACATAGAGAAATTACCTGGTGGTGTAACCATGAACTTAGCAACAAGACTAAGAAGCCACGGGATAATACCTTCGATACTTTCTGCTTTAGGAGATGACTCAGCTGGCAAAGAACTAATCAAGGTATGTGAGCAAGCAGGCATAATCTGCAAAAGTATTATTATTAAACCAGGCTCAAAAACTGATTATTATATGGCTATTGAAGATAAAACTGGTGTTGCGCTTGCTGTAGCAGATACGACTTTGTTAAAAAGTGCAAAGGATGCGGTATTAGATCCGCTTTTAGTGGGCGATTACAAAGACTGGAAAGGCCCTATAGCGGTAGATAGTAATTTATCTCCGGCAGTATTAAAGATTCTTCGCCACAACGAACGATTTAAGGTATCTGACTTTAGATTGGCCCCAGCTTCGCCCAGCAAGGTAACTCGATTAAAAATTTTTTTAGACCATCCAGGCGCAAATATATATTTAAATTTAAAGGAAGCAAATTTAATTTCAGAGATGCAATTTGATACATCTAAGGAGGCTGCAACCGCACTACTTTCAAATGGGTTAAAAACTATTTTAATAACAGATGGTCCAAACGCTGCTTGTTTAGCGTCAAAAAGTGAAATTATTGAGCTTCAGCCACCGAGAGTAAAAGTTAAGAGACTAACTGGTGCTGGAGACGTTCTCATGGCATCACATATAGCAAAAGTTCTAAAAGGTGAAGATAACTTTGTAGCATTCAAATATGCCATTGAGCAGACAAGTAAATTTATTTCTGAGGGTCTAACGAATGAAACCAATTAAATTTTCAGTGGAAGTCAAAAAAGCAAGAAGTTTAGGTCTACCTATAGTAGCACTGGAGAGCACGATAATAACCCACGGAATGCCCTACCCTAAAAATTTAGAAACGGCAAAAATTGTAGAAAAAACAGTAAGGGATAATGGAGCTACTCCCGCAACAATTGCAGTTATTGAAGGAAGTATTCATATTGGACTTGAATCTAAGCAATTAGAGACCTTAAGTCAGGTTAAAACTGCTGAAAAACTATCAAGGTCAGATTTGGCGACTTGTCTTGCAAAAAGACAAACAGGGTCAACAACTGTTGCAGCAACCATGATACTCGCGAACCATGTGCAAATTAAGGTGTTTGCAACCGGAGGAATCGGTGGAGCTCATCGTGGATCAGAAATCGATTTTGATATTTCAGCGGATCTTTATGAACTATCAAAAACGCCTGTAAATGTAGTTTGTGCGGGACCAAAGGCGATTTTAGATATACCAAAAACTTTAGAGATATTGGAGACTCTCGGAGTTCCAGTAATCACTTATGGGCAAAATAACTTACCAGGTTTTTGGTCTAAATCTTTAAACATAAAATCACCATCAAGAATGAACAGTACTACACAAATTGCTGATGCTTTTAAAATTCGACAAGAGTTAGGGCTTTCTGGAGGTCAATTAATTGCAAACCCCATACCTAGTTCAGAAGAGATACCCTGGTCAGAGATATCAAAAGTTGTGGCCCAATCTATATCAGAGAGCCAAGAGTTAAAAATTAAAGGCAAAGATGTGACACCTTTTTTACTTAATCGAATTTTTGAAATTACAAATGGGAAATCTTTAGAAGCAAATAAAGCTTTAATCATCAATAATGCAAGGTTAGCAGCCAAAATAGCGATTAACTTAATGGAACCATAAAAATGTCATATAATTCTTAACCTTGTCATTAAGTCTCAGAAGCATTAAAAAACGTTCTGTTACTCTGTTCAATTATTAGCAGTTAGGTATAAAATGGCCATAAGAGATAAAAATCTCAATAATAGCTATAGTTTCCGGGTTCTTGCCAAAATTCGAGGAAATTTTCTTGCTGGTTTAATAGTCATCGCACCAATTGGATTCACCATGTGGATAATTAACTCCATTATTGGCTGGATTGATGGCTGGGTATTACCTTTGATACCATATAATTATCATTTCGCAGAATATATAGGTATAAACCTCAAAGGCCTAGGAGTTATATTTTTCTTAGTTTTTACTGTTATTGTTGGCTGGGTAGGTAAGGGAATTCTTGGAAGAACTTTTCTCAGAATTGGTGAAAATTTAGTAGACAGAACTCCTATTGTAAGATCTGTTTATGGCGGCATAAAGCAGATTGCAGAAACCGTGCTGTCCTCCAGAGATAGTTCGTTTGATAAAGCTTGTTTGATTGAATATCCACGTAAAGGAATTTGGGCAATTGCATTTGTAGCTTCAGATTCTAAGGGTGAAATAGCAGAAAAAAATCCAAATAAAAAAAATCAACTGGTTTCCGTATTTATACCAACCACCCCAAATCCAACTTCAGGTTTTTTATTATTTATTCCCAAGTCAGACATCACATACTTAGATATGACTATCGAAGAGGCAGCAAAATTAGTTATTTCCGCAGGTTTAGTTTACCCTAAAGAGAAAAAGTAATTATATTACTTCTTTGTTAAGATGAGTGTGTTGCGGATGAGGATCTGGAAAGACGTTTGAGAGTTATTATTAGTGTGTTTAAATGATTGTTGTCTTAGCAATAAAGAACCGTGAGTGTGGTGTTTCTTCACAAAAACTGAGCTAGAGAAATGCGCAAGTGGGTGTTGGCTTTTACGAGCGATTTCTATTTTACCAGAATTTAGAGGTAAGGGTTATGCGAAGCATTTATTAAAAAAAGTAGAAGAAGTAGCAAAAAGTACGGGTATTGATAAAATAGCTTTGCAGGTTGAAGATCAAAATACTGTTGCCTGTGTTTTTATGAGAAAAGTAACTATCGTGAAGTTGATCGTAGACCATCAATTCCTTTTCTAGGTTCTCAAGACAGTGGCGACAATATCTTAATGTCTAAGCGTTTACACTATCTTAACGATAATTTATCAAAGTGTTAATTGATAAGTACCCTCCTCATTTTAAATTTTTAACTTTCAAACCACCAAACATCTGGTAAAAAATTTATCCAATCGCCATAAGCTGGCAGATTATCTGGGTATTTTAAGTTTGAATCATGGGCAAGCATTGAATAGGGTGAGTACCAAATTGGCACTACATACCTTCCTGAAATTAATATTCGATCTAACGCCCTTACCGCTGATATATAGTCTTCTCTGTCCGGAGAGTTTAACATAAGTCTTACCATCTCCTCTGCTGCCATAGAATTGATACCCATCCAATTTCTGGAACCTGGGTTACTAACACCATTTGATCCCCAATATAAAAGTTGTTCATTTCCAGGACTTAATGACAAACCTCGCCTATAGTACGTCATATCAAAGTCATATACGTTAGTACGCTCTTTATATTGAGCGCTGTCAATAATTGTCACTGAAGGAGATATTCCCAATCGCTTTAGCGCCTCTGAATAGATATTAGTAATAGCTTTTAGTTCAGAGCTACCCTGTCTAAGAAGAATCTCAAATGAGAATGGTTTGCCGTTACTATCTTTCAGAATTCCATCAACCACTCTGTAACCTGCCTCCTCAAGTAGGTTAGAGGCTTTGATTATGCCAGTTCTATTTCGTTCGGAACCATTTGAAATCGGTAGATCATAGCCCTCCAGTGCTCCAGGTAATAACTCACTTGAAAATGGTAGTAAAAATTCTTTAACTTTTCCAACAGCTGGCCCCTTCTCTTTACCCAGCACTGAATTTGAAAAATAAGAAGTAACTCTTGGCATTTTTCCGTTATTTAATTTTTTATTTATAAACTCAAAATTAAAAGCTTGAATCAATGCTTCTCGCACACGCCAGTCTTTAAATAAAGGTTTTCTGGTATTCATCACAAAACCTGATATTCCTGATGGCCTCTTATGTGGGATTATTGACTTTGTAATTTCTCCATTTTTTATCTTAGGGAAATCGTATTGTTGATCCCATTTTGCACCATTAGATTCACGTAAAGAGCTTAATTTTCCAATCTTGAACGCTTCTTTAAGAGCATTACCATCTGCAAAAAATTCTATTCTAATCTCATCAACATTGTTAGTGCCTCGACGAAATGGAAGATCCCTGCCCCAATAATTTTTATTTCGTGAAAGTCTTATGAATTTCCCAGCCTCAAAATCACTAACTACGTAGGGTGCTGTCGAGATGGGTACCACATTCAACCCACTTTCTTTAAAACTATGCTCTTGCCATTGCGCCTTTTTCAATATCGGCCTTAAGCCCATTATTAGAGCTAACTCTCTGTCAGGTTCATTAAATATAAATTTAACCTTTTGGTTTGAAATTTTCTCATATTTGCTGATTTTTTTCCAAGTATTGGCGTAGCGAGGGTGCCCAATTGTTCCAAGTGTTTCGTACGACCACAATACATCATCAGCGGTAACCGACGATCCATCAGAAAACTTAGCACCTTTTCTAATGGTAAACTCCACCCATAGACCTTTGGGATCAACTTCGATCGATTCGGCAAGTAAGCCATAAAGAGTAAAAGGTTCGTCCCAACTTCTACCCATAAGGCTTTCGTAGGCTAAAAAACGAAGTTGCCAAGGTACCCTTCCCTTTCTGATGTGAGGATTAAGAGAATCAAAGCTTCCTACTTCCCCCGTAACATAAATTCCTCCTTTTGGAGCATTTATGTTTACGTAAGGAAGGGATACAAAATCTTGTGGTAAAGCAGGCTTTCCATACATAGATATTCCATGCTGGCTTTCAGCGATAGCTTTTAAAGAACAAAAAAAACTAAAATAAAGAAGTGTTAAAACTGTTATTATATTATATTTAGTTTTCATTACTTGGACCTCATAAGTTGTTGTAATAATACTAGTTAACTAAAAATTTATAATATTAAAACTTTTAACTTTGACTTACTTCTTAAATTCTTTATAACCGGCTTACTGCTCGATAGGTTTCTGCCTGTATGAAACCTGCCTCAATAACTCAGCGCCAGCTTCGGCTGGCGTTTTTTTTTGAGAATCGAAG
>Ga0115555_1003453_pt1 | contig 10240 bp, 9 predicted proteins | sample COGITO_mtgs_1104_2_FD_87285 | JGI IMG/M metagenome (GOLD analysis project Ga0115555, IMG submission 87285) | Pelagic marine microbial communities from North Sea - COGITO_mtgs_110407 | ecosystem: Environmental > Aquatic > Marine > Epipelagic | place: Germany:Helgoland, sampling site Kabeltonne...
CCCCCCCCAAGGTTTTGGAAAAGATGGGGGAAACCCCGGGGGGGGGGGGCCCCTTTGCCCCCCCCCCCCCCCCAATGAGCATCCCTGTGATGACCTACCCCTCCCTCACCCGAGGCAATATAGTACGCGCTCAGAACGGGGCTAAAATCAATGCCCTTCAACCAGAAATTGCCGAAGCCACTGCTTCCAATGATCGCGTGAAGATGGCCGCCCTTGCCAATCAAATATCTCGTCTAGCTTACGGCAAAAACCAAACCCCACAACTGAGACAGAGCTACATTGAGCGGTATGGCTGTAGCAAATGGAGTGACGCTGCTCTGGAAGTAGTGCGATGTGTTGGTGAGGGTCGCGGAGTCGTTGAAATCGGCGCAGGGAACGGCCAGTGGGCGAGAAAGTTGACAGAGTTAGGTGTGGATATCTTGGCTTTTGATGATTACAGTTCAAGTGAGTGTCGCATGATATGTTAGTTAGCTCAAATCAATCGAATCATCTCTCCTTCTCGTACCTAACTTTAAATCCGATGCGATTAGTTCCCCTTTCGTTGAATCTCTACCACGTTAATACACAGACGAACAAGGATTACTTCTCGCCCAACGTATTTTTGTCCACGCCGACATTGTTCACGGCAAAGAAAACGTCCCAAAAACTCCGTGGAAGGGTGCTTTTGCTCGTATTCCCGCCCCCGGGACGTATGGGGATTGATGTTCTCTCGTCATACGTGGAAGGTGGCAAAAACGAGAACGATACGATCATTTACGTCGGTGAAGGTAGAGGCGGGGTCAATTGCAATGATGCGTTTTTTGATGAGCTGGAGAGTGGACGCTGGGTAGTAGAGCGGCGTGTTGAAGTTGAGCCATTCGGCGATTTTGGTTTTGAAAAGATGTGGGTTTTTCGTCGCCGGCAAGAAGAGGAAGAAACAAATATAGAACAGAATAGGTGAAGCGGAGCGAAGCAAAGTCTTTCGCAAAAAAACAACATTTCATCAACACTATTTCTTCGTCACCGGCTCAGCAAATCGTCAATATTCCTCACTTTGTTGAAAGGAACTTTGATAAAATCCCCATAATCTACCGTTTCTGCCTGGTAGAACTCCTTCAATCGGCAGATGAGCACAAATGTCATAAAGACAAACGCCATGTCAAAGGATGCCAACACCAAGGCAACGGTCTCGAACGAGCCGAAGTGGCTGCACATATCGTCTCTAAAATAGTTGCTACATACATCCGATTTTCCCTCGCAACTTAACCACGACGGATTCTCCTCCTCGTTCTCATCATCGACCCACCCACAACAATCCCCAGCTGTCTGTGTATCTATAAACCACTGTTTCACAGTGGCGTCGGTCTCAGCTGTCTCTGCTAGCTCCTTCCAATGTTTACTGAATTCTCCCTCATAATATAAATCGAATGATTCCGGCGCACAGTAGTTCATTGCATATGATGATCCTACAATCTGCCCTATGGTTATCCCAACCATAAAGGTCCAATACCACATGATTGCCACCTTGTTCCTCCTATTCGTACCCCATATGCCCAATGCGGCGAAAGCCGCTAGGAGAACCGAAAACACAATCTCCGCCGTCGCATAACCGTATATCTTTGGAAAAAGAACTATCAACTCAGAGTAACCCTGGGCTTCCGCAGAGGTCGCCAAAATCACAATTGAAAAGATCAAGTAGATTGCATTCACACCGTAGAGAAACTTATGGTTGGCTTCTTTCGTTGTCGGCTCAGTACACGACATCGACAGCCCACAACACGTTGTGACGCACTGCATCAGAGGAGGGTAGAGGAAGAGAATTTTACATGAGTGCAAGTACGGTTTCAGGTTGTTAAGTGAGTGCGTGATAATTACTTACCGTCTCTTTGAACATGGTGGCGAGATGCCCTGTAATATAGATCCGGTTGGAAGTGCTCTCTCGTAGCTATAAATTAAATATAAATTGTACTTGGAGTTCATCAAGAAATTCAAATGCTTCCGCCGTCCGCCGTCCGAAAAATATTTGCAAACAAAAATCCAAACAGATTTAGGCAACGCCACAGCAAGAAGGGGCACAACAATAAATCTTCATCGAGCAACTGGGGTCTGAGATCATACAGCACGCGGCCTCAGCGAACAAAACCTTTTTACCACACCAATTATATTTTGGGTGTACAAACACAAAAACCATAAACTACCACTAGAATCTCTCAACATGAGCAATTCTCCTGCCAACTTGAGACTCTTGAAACGGCGGAGCTCAGCCGGTCTATCAATGCATAACACTATGACTGGTTCTTCCGCAGTCGCTCTTCCCCCTCCGCCCCCAGTAACAGCCCCATCCACAATACCATCCGCTATCATCAGCCAACAACACCCTCAGATTCCAATAGCCCATGCCATGCCCGTACAGCAACAGGCCTATCAGCATCAGCTTGACCAGCAACATCCGCTGCAGAATCCTTACCAGCAGCAATTGCTCCAGCAAAATAGGCAGATTGCAATGCTACAAGAGGCTCAACTTAGGCAGCAGCAGATGCAGCAGCAGATGCAGCAGAGTCTGAGCGACCAACAGCATCAGTATTACTCCCACCGTAATAGCACGCAGCAACAACAACAACAACAACAACAACAACAACAACAACAACAACAACAACAACAACAACAACAACAACAACAACAACAACAACAACAACAACAACAACAGCGCATTCCTGTAAGCAGAAGCCAAGAATCTCTGTCGTCAGCTTCGCAACCCGCCCAAATCACCCTAACACCACAACAAGATACGAGCTATGCCGCTTATACAGCTTCTCAACGAGGTCAGAACGGCCACGGCGGACATCTGGGATCCTCTTCCGGAACAACTTCCAACGGCGGCAATGCGGGAACCGCGAGTTCAACCCCGCGAGAAAGAAACTCCAACTTCAAGGTTGTCATTCGGACTCGTCCTCCTCTTCCGAGGGAGCTTCACAACGAGCGTCCTTTCACAAATATTGTGCAGGTGGAACCAGATGGTAGGGGCATAATAATCTGTGAGGATCTGATGGGCTTAGGGGAGCGTTTGAGCGGTGTCGGGGGGGAGAACAAGGAGGAGGTCAACACGTTTAGCAAAAAGTCGAAGTACTCGGCCATGAACGCCCACCGCTTCACCTTTGATTACGTGTACGATCAGACAGCGACACAACAGCTCGTGTACGAGACAACAGCGAGAGGAATTGTTGACAGCAGTCTCACAGGATACAACGCTACGATATTCGCATACGGGCAGACTGGGACTGGAAAGACGTACACCATGGAGGGATTCAGCACTCAGATGCAGAGTGTGGAAGAACGCGGTATAATTCCTCGCGCGATCGAGCAGATCTTTGGGCACATTCAGTCTCATGCATCCCCCACCATGCGGTTCTTGGTCAGGGCAAGCTATCTCCAGATATACAATGAGCAGATATCTGACCTCTTAAAGCCAGAGCGGAACAATCTCGCCATCCGAGAGGACCGCAAGAGGGGCGTATTCGTCGAGGGGATGAGCGAGTGGGTCGTTAGATCTCCTGCTGAGATCTACGGCTTGATGGAGAGGGGGGGGAGTGTCCGAGCAACCGGTAGCACGAAGATGAACGAGCTTAGTAGTCGCTCTCATGCGGTCTTCATAATCATTGTGGAGCAATCCCACACAGTTGTGACGGCTGATGATGACACGAACGCGGACAAGAAGCGAATCAAGCAGAGTTTCAAGGTGGGGAAATTGAACTTGGTCGACTTGGCGGGTAGTGAGCGTGTGCGCCTCTCCGGTGCCACCGGACAGCGCCTAGAGGAAAGCAAGAAAATCAATCAATCCCTCGCTGCTCTTGGTAACGTGATTTCTGCTCTCATTGATATCAAGGGTAGGAGTCACATTCCCTACCGTGACAGCAAGCTCACCCGAATCTTGGAGGATAGTTTAGGTGGAAATTGCAAGACTACCATGATGGCGATGATCAGCCCCGCCCTCGAGGCGATGGTGGAATCTCTTTCGACGCTGAAGTTTGCGAATCGCGCCAAGAATATCAAGAACGAACCCAAGGTTAATGAAGATCTCGACCAGAAGAGTTTACTCCGGAAGTATGAGAGGGAGCTCAAGCGTCTCAGGGCTGAGTTGGAAGAAAAGAGCAAGAATGTCGTGGATAAGCGGAGGCTATTGGAGATTGACGAACAAAGGAAGAGGGCGGAGGCAGACAAAATGGCGGCCATAAGGGCGCTAGAAGCCAGGTCTCTGGAGTTCATGAGAGAGAAAGAGGAGAAGAGGAAACTCGAGGAGAGAATCGCTATGCTGACGAATCAGATCATGGTCAGGGGGGACGGCGTGGGGGGTGGAGGAGACGGGAGCGGCAGTGGGGAGGGCGCTAGACACGAGCAAATGAAGAAAGAGTATGAAGGGAGGCTGGCAGAAATTGAGAGGGAGAGGGAGACTATCGAAGAGGAGAAGGTGAGTAAGTGAGGGAGTGAGTTGAGGGAGTGAGTTGAGTTGAGGGAGTGAGTTGTTGTAGAATGAGCTGACAACCACTCTCATTTCAACTTTCTTTTCCAGGCGCAAGTGGACCGTTACAAGCAACTTTTGTTGAAACAGCGCGACATAATGATCGCTCTGACGCAGCGTCTAAATGAACGAGACGAACAGATTCTTGCACTCCAAGATGAACTTGACGCCTACGACAAGCACCAACAGGACCTCGAGGAAAAACTCGATGAGAAGACGGCTCAGTTAATTCACTTGCAAAGGGTCACGATAGAAAACACGATTGCGTCTCCTGTTGAGGAGCGCAACAAATTGTCGGCCGCTCTGGGCGATTGGGGCGACAAGGAGAATGGCACTAGAAACGGTGGTAACAGAATTGGCATGGATATTGAGAAAGAGGCCGAAAGCGAATTCGGCCATGATAATGACCCTGGAGATGTCATTTACGCAACATCGCCGAAGACAACGATGGTGGCGCCTTCTTTGCAGTCCAACCCCCCAACGACTCCCACCCCGAAAGAGAATGACGAGGGCAAAATTGACGAACTCACTGATGCTCTAACAAACGCACTCCTTGAGAATACAAACACCACAAAACAACTTCAAGACACCCAGCAAGCCTTTCACGGTGCTCAAAATGATAACAGTCGGCTCCAGAGAGATATAGATGAGGCTAAGGTAGCCCTGATTAAGCTGGAGCAGAGGCAGGGCGAGCATAGACGAGCACAAGAGATCAGCTTTGAAAAGGAAAAGGACGTCATCGTCAGTACTTACGAAGACAAAATTCGAATGCTTGAGATCGAAGTCAAGAACAAAGTGAACGATTCGCACACCAATATTGATCCCGAAGAGATTTTACTCTTGCAGCAGAAGAACTCAACGCTAAAAAAGGAGAGGAAGGCGATTAGTACCATCATGGAAAACAAAATTAAGGTGCTCGTAAACAGTGTTATAAGCGCGAGCGAAGAAGATGAAGCGGCGGCAATGAAGAAAGATCTCCAGGCTTTGAAGCGTTTGGTTAGCGCAAGCATCACAGCGCTCAAGAATGCAGAGAATGAGGGTTGAGGGAAATGTAAAGTTACCTAAACTGCTGCGTCGTTCGTTAACAGCTACTCTTTTGTTTTTGCAAATTGTGTTGCGACCTTAAATATCGACAATGCAGTAAATGTGAAATTGGCCATCCTCGCTCTCGTCAGCCTCGACAATTTTCATAGCGCTATAGGTGATTGCTTTTACCTCTGTCCCCTGCTTGTGCTTCTTCAAATCCATTTTCTCCCCTCGACCAACCGAAGATATTGTGTTTGAAGTTGTGTTCCCTGTAGAAACAGACACCTCTTTAGCGATAAAACCAGTGCTGTGGAACGTAAAAAGCCATTCCTCTAAGAAATTGAAAACAATGCTCTGTCGGTGGGTGGTGTGAATTTTGCAAATTGCAAATTGTGGGTTGGTGGGGGTTAGATTAGATTTTATAAGTGGTGTGATTTTGATCAGCTGCTGATGCGAGCCATCCTACGCACCTCCTTGTCGTGGCCTTCTATAACAGCGATTCTCGTTTCTTCCAAGGTCTCGACTACAAACAAGTCAGTCATGTAGCCAAACATTGCCACCGCAAGCGAGGAAAGAGCAGAAGAAAAATCAGAACCCCAAGAGTGCAACTGTATGTCAGCTGGGTGGGGAAGGTATTCGTAGCTTGCATTCGGAAGAACGTCCGGGTTGTTTTTCTTAGGCTCAATAGAGCCGTCCGCTAGCTTCCTACGTTTAGGAGTGTTATCATCGTCAGCACCCTCCTCATCTCGGATATCATCGTGTGATGCCACTCCTCCTCCGTCAACGGTCCTACTAGCTATGTTGTCCGCAATTGCTGCGAGTTTCTCAATAACTTTGCGTTCTTTTCGCACATGCTGAGGGGCTGGAATGGCGATCAGATCATTGCTTGTATTCACAGAGGGAGTGGCATTTGCCTGGTGATTATGTCGAGACCTATTCCTTGGGGGAAGTGGTTTCCAGTCATCAGCCATCTAATTGTCTCCGCCGTCACGATTCGATATAGATGCGTGCAAGTTTGTGGGTTATCGAACGAATTATGTGATTCTCTGGTCATCTATTGGCAATTCCTTTGGTTGGTGATGAAGGCGTGAGAGATATTTTTTGCCCCTATTAAACAATTTTTAGAGCGGTCTTGACCCGTTTTCCTGCTCTCGCGATCTTGTGTGTGTCGCTATCGGCCCGATCTCCCCCTCCTCTGTTCCAATGTCTAATTGTTCTGACCCAGAGGAACCTCCTCCTCCTCCTCGTAATCAGCCTCTTTCATCGCTGGTCCCATCTTCGACACCACAGTCCGACCCCTCGTTCCCCGCCAAGCTTAACACATTTATGCCGATGAATGAGGATGAGGGGGAAGGGGAGCCCATTACGGTGGAGGGTGAAATGCCCCAAAAGCGCTTCTACCGGTCCCGCGCGCACTGTAATCCACTTTCGTTCAATGACTCGTTCGAGTTTCCCGACCGACCTGAGAGCTACGACTGGACTGTCTCCCACTACCCAAAGCACCCTTCCCTTAGCAAAACACCAAACGGTCAGACAGAGGACAAAGTGCACTCACACATTCACCCAACGGTCCTGGACATAGGGTGTGGCTTTGGGGGGCTCACAGTGGCGTTGGGTACTCTGCTACCGGACGAAACGATCCTCGGGATGGAGATTCGCGCAAAGGTTTGTGAGTATGTTAGGCTCCGAATTCTTGCAGAGCGGAAACAGTCCAATGATGCAACCCACAATAACACATCCGTTATGAGGACCAACTCCATGAAATTTCTCCCGCATTGGATTCGGAAAGGATCTCTCGAGAAGATGTTCTTCTGCTTCCCCGACCCCCACTTCAAGGTTAAAAACCACAAGAAAAGGATCGTGTCCAGCGGTTTGCTTAGTGAATACGCGTACTTTTTGAAGCCAGGAGGGCTCATCTACTGCATCACTGATGTCAAGGAGCTACACGAGTGGCACGACAGCAAGCTTGCTCGGCACCGGCATTTTGTGAAGAGGAGTGATGCGGAGAACGAGGGTGATCCATGCGTTGCTAAAATGAAGGTCGAAACTGAAGAGGGGAAGAAGGTTGCCCGGGGAGAGTCTTGCACTGGCGAGAGCGAGAAATATTTCTGCGTTTACCGCAAACTGTCACCGGAAGAAATAGCGCCAGTGAGCTTTGCAGAAGAAATTAGTAAGGATTTGGAGGAGAGAGGAGTCGCGGAGAAGGAGAAAGAAGAGCGGATAAAGGCAAACTCCATAAAGCAGCCGAAGCAGAAGAAACAGAAAAATTGACGATTAAATGGAGGTGATGATGCTTGAAAATATAAAATAACGCAGAGTATTGTTTGTGTGTCGAGGGAAACGAAGCCTTTCATTCTTTTGTCTCTTTTACCATCTCCACCTCGACCGTATTTACCTCCACCTCAGCCTCCTCGGACTTCGTTTCCATTTTACACAGAATGTCGATGTGGTTCTCTCTCCGAACGGTATCCAATAGTTCCTTACTGACCTCCTTTATCTTACCGTTTCTTTTCCCGTGAATTCTCGAGAGCTGCATCCTCCGAACTCTTTTCTTGTTTCTGTTGATGATCTCTAAATCGATTGGCTCCAGAAAGCCATTTTTATCCGCGTCCATCTCGTCAAACTGTCTGTTGATACTGTCGATCACACCCTGGTCAACTTTTTTCATCATGATTAGCATGAAAGCCAAAAACTCATGCTTCTTGATTTTTTTTTTGTCGTCTGCCTGGATTGAGCCGATATCGTCCAAGTTGAACTGATGAAAAAAGAGCTTTCGCGCTGCTTTGGCGGCGTGATACTCGAATACGCCACTGATCGTCTGGGCAAGGGTCGCTGATGTCAGGCCCACGCAGATTGGTATCATGAAAACCGCCAACCACTGCGTACTTGCCTTCGTCGGGGATATATCGCCGTAGCCAACGCTTGTGCTCGTGACGACACTGAAGTAAAACATGTCGGCTCCGCTCCAACCCTCCTCGTGCCCCACGATTAAAGCGAAAACCGCAATCAAAATTATAACTAGTACCCAGATCTTAATTGTTTTCTTCGCCAAATTGGCGGCTTCATTGCTAAAGGCGCCAACCTTTTTGTCGAGTTTTTCCAAATCCTCATCGTCCAGGTTGACGACGACTGTATGCCCCTCTCTATTTTCATCATCAAAGCTGTCAGCCTCGGCCCTAAGACCCCCTCCGCCCTCTTCTTCGTCCTTTCCTTCGTCATCTTCTCTGTCGCCTTCCATGAGCTCGAGCGTGCGGCTCTCGAGCTCCTCTTCCCTCCGCTCACTGGCAGCAATTTCCTCCCTGACGAAGGCACTTGTCAGGATGCCGACCCCCGTGCAGATAATTGATAGACCCAAGAACACATGAAAGGAAGCGAATACCTTAGAGGAGTCTTTCGTGGGAAGTATATCGCCGTAGCCGACCGTGGTGAATGTCACGACAGCCATGTACAGCGACTCGCGGACAGTATATGATTCGTATACGTAGCTGTATCCAACTACGGTGAAGACCATATAGAGAACTATCAAAAAGATGCTGCCGTAGATGACGGACTTGGAGCTCTCGACATCTTCCACCTCCAGATTTCTGATGCTTCTGCTCTGGCTTTCTTTCATCATTATCTCCCTATCTTCGAGCCCTCCTCCGGAAACACTCAGGTTGCAATCTTCCCTACTCTGTAGCTGCTCCTCTGGACTCTTCAAACTGTCAGGGTTAATGTGTCGCTGCACAGAGAAGGTGCGATCCCTGTCTTCTACGATATGATTCTCCCCCGCATTGTCGCCTTCCACATCGGTATAAGTTTCGTAGTTTTCCGACTGGGCTATCAGGGTCCGAAATTTGTGCATCTCCTCCCCCGACGATTTGAAGTACGGTGGTGGGACGAGCTTTTCCTTTGGATAGAGGGGCTTAAATGGGCGCAAGGGGCAGTAAATTTCGTCTAACCTTGCGAACTTGTCCTTGTTGAAAGGTAACTTGGTGTCACCGAGAGGCAGGACACAACGCCCCATGAATTCACCAACCGACCCTGCATCCATGTCCCACACTTCAACGGTTAGGATCAATGAAATTGCAGGGTCAAAAATAGGGACTTCGAAGGCCTCGCCGGTGTACACCGGGTTAAGGTCGCCTTGCACCACGTCGGTTCTGCCGATCGGAACGTCATTGAGCTTGAGGACAACGAAGCTATCGCTGACACCGAAGGCGTCCGCGTCCACCAAGTTCTGGGCCTTGACCACCTCGATGTGCAAGAAATGATCCACCTTTGTGGAATTGTCTTTCGTCTTGACCTCGTAGTTGAAGTATGGCACGATCCTACCGACGGCAATGTAAACCCCACCGGTAATTTTCAGCTTGGTGGGGCTTATTAGCTGCCTGATGTTCTTAACCTGCTTGTTGAGGAATTGACCGGCGTACGAATGGGAACAGAAATCCTTGAAGGTGGCGTCAGAGCCGGCGAACGATGGGGAGTTCGAACTCCTGCTGCTCTTGGATGGGGCCTCCCCTATAGAGAGCCTGTGCGGTTTATTCTCCTCGGCCATCGTTGTAGTTGGATTTGCGCCAAGGTTAAGTTGTGAACTCAACAACTTACGAATGTGGAATATTTAGACTGAATTTTAGTTAATGAAATATTATTCGATGATTTAACGCAAGTAAATAGCAGAAGATATTACTTGGAGCAGATTTCACTTGATTTGCTTTTCGATAGGGTTCAATAACCCAA
>Ga0115555_1003456_pt1 | contig 10239 bp, 8 predicted proteins | sample COGITO_mtgs_1104_2_FD_87285 | JGI IMG/M metagenome (GOLD analysis project Ga0115555, IMG submission 87285) | Pelagic marine microbial communities from North Sea - COGITO_mtgs_110407 | ecosystem: Environmental > Aquatic > Marine > Epipelagic | place: Germany:Helgoland, sampling site Kabeltonne...
AACTGAACCAAGAGCGACACAGCAGCAGTAAACACCTCATTTTTTTCAACAATTATCTCGCACGCAAAAGTCACACACCGAGTCCCACAACACACCCAGTCCCACGATACCCCACCCTACTTAGACAACAAAAAAACCTCTTCTATAGGTGCAATCTTCGCTCGGTCGTGGGTTGATAGCCAAAAAATCCTCCAGTTTCAATTTATTTCTCTCTTCGTTTGAAAAACGACGGTTTTCTTCTTCAAAACCCCAAACCCCCCCACCCCCCTAAATAAAACTAACCATGGCGACAACGCCATCTAACAAGGAAAACACAACAAATGACGCCGATGAGTCACTTGATTATAGCATGACAATGAGTGGAGATCTCACTAACCTTGCTGCTACGACTACTCCCAAAACAAACCTCCTGAGGACACCGAAGTCATCCACCCCTAAGGCGTCAACTCCCCAATTGCCACCTAGCAGCGCAAAGCAAGCCAATGCAAGTAAATTCTTGACCATGGCAGCTCAAGAACTGGAGGAAGAAGAATCAACAAACGATAATAATCTGTTGGCTGCCGCCAAGAGCGCTAGCAAGCCCATAGCGCGACGGGCCAGCACCGCTCGAACCCTAATTTCTGCCGCATCGGATATTGAAGACGTAAGCACATCAAGCAAGAAGACTAAACCCGGAAGCAGCAGCAAGTCGAGGAACACACACAACAACAGCAACAAATCAACCGACAATAGCTTCCAGAACATGCTCGCGGCAGCTTCTATGCCAAAAAGAGCAATTTCCCCTGACCGTAAGAAGTCCCAGAGCAACAATGGCGGATCAAGAAACGTCCCACCCTCCCGCAAATCATCTTCATCAACCATGAAGAGCACCTCCTTCGCCAAATTAGCGAGAAGCAGTGGCGATCTGACTGATGTGGTGAAGCTTTCAAAGTCTCAGCAGGTGATTATGTCTATGACTCGGCAGATGGGCAAACCTCCCAAAACTAGCAAACAGCGAAAATCGATGAGTAGTAAGAGCGAGTTGCGAGAATCATGGGAGCGTCTATCTACCCCTGTGAGCCGCAGCGATGACCAAATCGCGAGGAAACTCAAGGGGTTGAACAAATATGGGAGTGCCGATGACGCCAAAAATTGCACCTTCCAACCGCGTTGCAAGGGCTGGAAGGGAGGCGAATCGAAGGAACCCGAAGAGGACGATCAACCGGCGAACGAGGACGTCCTGAGGGTGTTTGTCAGGAGGCAAGACAACTGGACGAAGGTCACCAGGAAAGGCAAGGAATTTGAGCGAGAGAAACGTGACTACGAGCTGCGGTTAGACCGGTGGCAGTGCCGAAACTGTGGTACCTTTCAGGCTTACAGTGAGTACCTGAAGAAAGAGTTGCGATGCCCTGCAGATATTTGCGGTCACCCGCAGCAGTACTACCAGCCACAGGAGGTATTCAACCGGGACGTGTTCACGAAGATAAGAAAGCTCGTTGACAGTGCGTATGGGGATGAAGGAGAGGTGGACGACGACATTGTCGCGGAAGTGAATGAGAAGATGAAGGGGCTCGAACCGAGTGAAAAGTGCGTCGTGGAGAGGTACATGCGCGATGTGCACGAGAGCAAGATGACCGACGAGCAGAAGGAAGCAAAGGCAGAGGAACTAAAGTACTTGAAACAGAAAAAGCTCGACGACGCCAAGGCAGAGAGGGAATACAAGGAGAGGATGATTAAACTTGCTATCGAAAAGAGCAACAATGAGCAAGAGGCCATCGCCAAGGCTGCTGCGGACATTCACGGCGTAAGTTTGAGGAAAATATACGACAAGGAAGAGAAGAAGGTCATTGATGTCGAATACAATTGGGACCAGCCGGTCTATAAGGTCTACGAGACGACGGCAGAGGTGACAAATCCGGACAACGAAGAGGAGGTTGTGGAGGTGCCAACGACGGTCAAGGTGCCTTTCTACGAAGATGATGACGGCAATCCAATCAAGAAATATTGGAGTGGGCCGCAATCGCTTGTGGACGACGGGGAGGCAATGTTTAGTAAGGAGGAGTTTTTCGAGCGGCTCGAGGACGATAATACTAAACGGAAGATCAAGGCAAAAAATAACGAGGACAAGAATCTGGGCAAAATCGGAACCATCAACAAAGCGCGGATGGTCAAGAAACAGCTTGAGAGGGAAGCAATTATCAACGAGAAGCTCAGCGAGGCAGTCGAGGCCCGTGATCTCATGCAAATTCGTCGTGGCATCCACGAAGCAGGGACTCTCAATGTACCACTCAACAGTGCAGAGCTCAAGCTGGCGATCAAGACGGAGCGCGACCTACTGGAAGAGATCGCGCTTTTGAAGGCAGGACAAGAAGCTGTCGCTAAGGAGGACATGGATGGCGTGAACACCTGGCTCAAGCAGGTCAAACACCGCAAGCGAACAAAGCTTGAATCCATCAAATTCCGCCTGCGTCGGTTGGATCGAACGGAACGGTACATTAACGAATCGCGGCAGGACGACCCGAAATTCGACGAATGGGTGGAGGATTTGTCGAATCGGCGAGAACAGCTCGAGCGCGAAAGGGAGGCCGTGCTCGCGAGCAGTGAGAAAAATGAGGAGGTTGGCGAGATGAGAGAAAAATTGGAGACTGACAAGGATGTTCTTGACCGTCTCAAGAACGCAATGCGCGAGAAAAATTTAGAAATGGTCGTCGAGGTTCTCGAGGAAGCCGAGGAGCTGGGCTTGCACCTGCTCCCATCATCCAATGCGCGTGCCGATGGTGGCTTTTTTGAGCGCCTGGAACGAGACAGCAAGAAACGGAAGGGCAGGGTTTGGGGCACTGCCAAGGTCATCGCAGTTCACGCGAACTACGGATTGGCAGAGACTTACGACATAGAGTTTGACGACGGCGTTTTTCAGGAAGGCGTCAAGAGGGCAGCGTTGTATCAAGAGGGAGATGGAGAGGAGGGAGAGGACTACGACGAGGAAGGCGAGAACGAAGAAGAAGAAGAAGGAGAGAGCGAGGAAAAATTCGCCCTCAAGCCGCGAAAGCCACCCATCAAGGTTGGTGCCGTGGTCACTGCCAGGCGCACTCGAGGCCCTGGTATTGACATCCCTGCTAGCAACCAATATAACATCTTTCGAGCCGAGGACGTGAACTGCGCTCCAGTGATCCTTCGCAAGTTGAATAGGAGGCTGCGCGCAATTAGTAAGTACTTAGAAAAACATCCCAAAGACAAGAAGTCTCCTCTGATGTCGCAGATGTTCGCCTATGCTCGTCAGAGGAAAACAATAATTGAGATGTGCGAGTACGCCAGGGTTGATATAAGTCAGGCGGAGGAGAAGAAGGAGGGCGACAGCAGCGATGACGACGACGACGACTTCGAGTAAAGTCACAGTCGCAGTCGCAGTCGCAATCGCAGTCGCAGTCGCAGTCGCGTGAACAGAATGTATTATGGCGGTGTATTAAATTAAATAACAAAATTGATGCGTTGAAAAAAAAATTGCTGTCCATCGGTCGACTCAATAATTGTATACTGTCGTCGTATTTTTTTAATCTCATCTCCACAGTTTAAATGTTTTATCGAAACCGGAGGTTGCCAGCATCCAATCCTTGTCTCCAACACCGCAATTTTTCCAGCAGCAGTCATTCACCTTTCCCTCGTGTCCCTCAAGTACCCTCAGCATGGCATAATCCCTAGCGCTCCATAGTTTGATCTTCCCGTCAAACGAGCAGCTGCTCAAAATCTCGCTACTGCCATCGTAGCTCAAGCCCGTTATCACATTGCTATGTCCAGGTATGCTCTTGAAGACCTTTTTCATCCTCAAATCCCAAACCTTGATCAAGCCATCATCCCCCCCGCTCGCCAAATGAAATCCATTGGCATTCCAGTCCAAGGATAGCACCCTTTTCGTATGCCCCCTGAAATCAGTGATCCGCTTCCCACATCTCACATCCCAAATACAAATGACTCCCCCGAAATCGCTCGTACTTACAAGTCCCCCGTCTTTGTGAAACTTGATTCCGTAGCAATCCGTGAAGTGTCCGTCCTGCAGCAATATCTCCTCGCTCGTCTCTACGTCCCAAAGCCTCCAGCTAGTGTCGGAGCTGGTAGTCGCAATGTGACTTTTCAAGGGGCTCCAGTCTAGCTTGCAGCACCTCTTCGCATGCCCTTTTAAAACAGCAACCTCCCTGAATGGTGTCGTACTTGTTGTACTATTGCCATCGTTCTCCTCTCCGTCCACTTCCATGTCCCCGCCGTTGCTGTTTTCGCTAGCCCCAGGCCTTCCGAAAATTCTCGCCGAACAATCAAGCCCGCAGCTACCCACCAACATCCCATCTATCCCACCCCCAAACTTCAAATCCGAAACTCTGTCCGTATGCCCCTTAACGGAGCTAAACGGTTTCATTTCCCCCGTCGCGTCCGTGCAAGAAATGTCCCAAAATTTGATGATACCACTCCAACCCGTCGTCGCGAGCGTTTTGTTATCAGGTGATATGGTAACGCTAGTGATAGGCCTTCCGTCCCCGAATACGGAGCTCTCCAGTACGCATCCGGATGTCGCCCACTTGTGTATCTCCGCCCCGTGTTCATCGAGCTCAATCTGTCTCCTGTTGTCCTCCTTCGTAACCTTGTTCCTCCTACCGAGCTCAGAGGAGAGCCTTTCTCGCGAAAGGCGACTGGAGAGCTCCATCGTTTTCTTTCGGAAGGCGACAAGTTGCTCGGGAGCGGCCGTATATGATAGTTCCACTTTTTCTTTCGGCTTTTCGACCGCATTCGGTCCACCAGCGTCAGCAAAAGGAGTAGATTTACCACCGCTGCCATCGACACCCTCCCTCTCCAAAGCTTCCTTTCCCAGAAGGAACCTAAGCCTGTCTCTCACTTCCCCCAAATTCTCCCCGAATAACATAATGGGCTCTCCCCTCCTCCTCAATTCCTCTCTGACCATCTCCTCAGTAGTGGGAACGGCGAGTCCCCTCCCCCTCTTCTCGCACTCCAGCCGGAAAAGGATTGCCCTGTGCGCTTTCTGCTCCATCTGGGAGGTGGAACTCAAGGCGAGGGTTTCCGTTTGGGCACCCGGACCCATCGCTACGTTAATATGGCCGGCTTCTACGGCTACGTTCAGGTAGGCGCTCATCGGAGGTCCTCCTATAGGTGGTGCTCCCATCGGGGGAGGAGGAGGGGGAGGGGCTGACATTGATGGGGGCGGAAGAAGACTACAAAAACTGTGCTTTGCTATCTTTCGGCGCAATCGATTTGATTTAATGGATGGATCGACCGATCAATAAGTACCAATCACTGATGAATCCAGTACACGAATTGACAAAGGGGAGGCAAAAAGGAAAATTTGGTTGTGTCGAGGAATTGGGACGTGGTTTTGGAGGAAACATCATTTTCACCATCCAAATTAAAGTTGGTTACTCTTAAACCGTACGCTCTACACACCACACACCAGACGAAGCAAAAAATAATTATTTAGTCGTCTAAGAATCTGAAGCCCTCCTCCATATCATTGTCAGCAACAAGGAGGACTACAATGTCGTTATTAAACCTCTTGACTCAACCTCAGAACCGCAGCGTGGGACAGAAACTGGTAAATTACTCGTTGATAATGTTCACTGCTCCGGTCGGAACGTTCTACCTCTCTAAATCATTCCTTTCCTCTCATACCGAATCTCCGGTGATGTACGCTGCTCTGTTGGCTGTGCTTGTGACCAACATCGTGATTGGCTCCTATGTTGTGATGGCTTTTAATGAACCTGAACCTGTGCTGGAAGAAGGAGAGTGCCTTATACCTGCACTAAAGCTCAACCGAGGGAAGGAGAGGGAGGACTGAAAAATGTTTTGAACTTTCACAACGAGAGGCGAACGTAGAAAAAGAAGGAAGGAGAGTGCAGTGAGCGCCTTATACCTGCACTAAAGCTCAACCGAGGGAGGACCCAAGGCGAACGCAGAAAATAAATGAAGATAGTATAGTGCCAAGCAGCTTTTTTTGGCCCAGAAAAATTATCTCTCAGTCTACCATTCACATATAATGGGTATTATTAGAGATTTTATCGCTTCAACCTCAGCATATCCATGCTCTGCCTGAATAACTTAGGATCCTCATCCTTTGTGACGACGCTAACTTTGGGCTCTTTGATACCATCCCTCTCAACATTACGCGTGGCCCTCGTCCCATCATATTCCAGCCCTCCCAATCTCTTCCTGATCTCGAACCCATCCGGGTCTCTGTAAACCTCCTTGGGCCTGCGGCCGCTTCTTGCTCTCTCCTCGTCCTTTCGCATTTCCTCCGTGGCATTGAACTCCTCCAACTCCCTCCTATTCTCCATCAGCCGCTTGCTCTTCTTGCCTCTATTCGCGATTTTCTGACCGATGGCGTGTTGTTTTTGAGCCATCCTGTCTCTTTCCCTTTCGATGTCCTTCGTCGTTCTGTACATTTCCTTCTTGTTGCCGTAGACCTCAGCGTCACCTCCTCCGATCTTAACGTTACTCTTACCCCTGTATTTGTTCGGGTTAGGAGGTTTCTCACTGGTGTCCTCTTGGCTCGGCATATTCTTATCGATTGAACCCTTGCCATGCTGCAAAGGAGAGGAGAGGAGGTGGAGGTGGAGGTTAGTTGGTGCAATGTCGCAGGTTAGGTTGCATGTCCACAGGATGTCGATTGTTGGGTGCTTTCATTTCGTTTACTCACCTGCCCCTCGCGCAATATTCTATTGATCTCTTGCTGGTCAGCATTGTTTCTCTCTCGCCGCTCTCTCGCAATCTGCTCCTTCACCGTGCCCTTCGGAGGCTCCTTTCCAAACCAAACATCAGGCTCTGCGCGCTGGTATTCCTCGAGGGAGTAAACCGCCCCCTCCCGAATATGCGATTTCTGCCTGTCAACATTCCCCCCCTCCGCATTATCATGCTCCGGCCCGGGCAAAGTCCTCGCGATCGCCTCCGACTGCCTGTCGCCGACGCCGCGCTGTATCTTAATCTCCCTGAGAATTCCGTCCAGGTCGGGTAGCTCGTTGTTCTCCACGGCCCTGCGGAGCATCTTCCGCGCCACGACGGCCGCCCTGCTCTGCACCCAGTAGTTTGCCCTCCGCATGGGCTTCCTCCCCTTCCCCCCGGCGTCCTGGGAGTTGATGTTCTCCCTGTTGATCTCCCAGTCGACCGCGGCGCAGACGTCGTTGCAGTAGTAAACGTTGGTCGCCGGGTCCATATTTCCGTGTGTTCCCTGGTGTACGGTGAGCCCGTCCGCCCCGAAGAACGTCTTGAGACCGCAGCCGCCGCACGCGACGACGCCCGCCGTCTTGGGGACCCCCGTCTCGCACCTCCTCCTGTCCGGCTTATCGGCGTACAGGTTGGTCCTCTTCTTCCATATCGACCGGCAGTCCTTCGCCATCACGCCGTGCTCGGCGAGGCGGGCGCTGCCCTTGTAGATATCGTTCAGGTGCTTCGTCATCTTCCTGTTGTTCTCGGCTATTTCCCGACGCTCCTTCCTCTCTCTGAACTCCTTCCGCTGCGAGGATGGGATCTGTTTGTTCACATTCACCTTCTCACCCGTTCGCTTGTTCACCTTCGTCACCTTCTGCGTCGTGCGCTGCTTGGGAATACTACTCGTCACCTTCATCAACCTATCATGGGTCCTCATATTCATAACATCAATCTTCTCTCTCTCCCTCGCCCTCATCCTCCCCATATTACTAGAGGAGTCCCCCTTGGACGGGATCCCCCCGCCACTCCGGATGTAACAGTCCCGGGCGTTGACTCTCGGCTTCGAGCCGCGAATCTTGACGCGCTCGGAGATGTAGCTTAGGGGGTCGACGTCTTCTCCCTTGTAGGTGTGGATTCGCTCGTTGTTGGTGCTGGCAAAGGAAGCCATATATTGTTTTGGTTATGTGGGGTTCAGTTTGGGGATGTTGAGATGTTAGAAGTAGGGGAGGAGAGTTTGGGGGTAGTAGAGTGGGGTGGGGGGCTAGAGGAGGGTCGTTTTATCTGATTTTGTGCAAATTAAAACTCTTTTATGGTTCTTTTAAATCCCAATTTTTAAGAAAAACAAACTGCCCCCTTGTGAAATGTTGTAAGCTGTAATTTTACCAATTTGACAATATTACAAGTCGTCAACGGGTTCATCAAGCAAAAAAACTCCCTCAATCGAACGGAATACAAAAAGTGTCCCCAAACTCCCTTACATCTCGCAACAGCAAAAAGAACAACCTCCTCAGCTGCTGTAACAGGTTTGTTCGACAGTTGGGGGTGCCCCTTCGAGCTTTTCCCTCCGTCCATCCCCCCTTCCCCCGTCGTTCCGTCGTTCGACCCCCCTGCACGCTCGTCGTCGTTTTCTGCGTATGGTTTCCTCCGCCTCCCCCCCCCCTGGTCCCACACCGCCAACTCCCCCCTCCGCGTCATGACAATGTCGACCATGGGCACGACGGAGAACCTCCACAACTCCCACTTCCACAACCTGTCCATCGCCGCGACCTCCCGCAAGCACAGGGCCCTCGTCCTCGCCGCGAGGGCCACCGTCGACACCGACCTCCACCCGTTTGTCAAGGGGGAGAGGAAGAGGCTCAAGGAGAAGAGGCACCTAAGGGGGGTGGACAGGCTCACGGAGGGGATGGACCTTCCGATGGCTCTGAAGCACCACCATACTTTCGGGCAGGTGTACGGGTGGATACTCACGAAGAAACAGCACGACTGGAGGATGGGGAAGCTGGTGCCCAACGTGCGGGCCACCCTCCCCCAGGCTTGCCACAGCTACAAGAGACTGAGGGACAAAAATAGGGACAGGGCCATGAGCCCCGCGCAGAGGAGGTGCCAGAAGCTCCGGCTCGCAAAGAAAGAAAAGAAAAACGCCGGGGGGGGCGACGACGGGTCGGAGGAGGGGGCGGCGGCGGCGGCGGCGGCGGCGGCGGCGGCGGAGACCCTCGACCCCCCCTTCACCTACATTCAAAAAGCCTCCGAGCGCGACGATTTCACCCGCACGGGTCTCCGCGCCGGCTGCCGTAACCCCAGGACCGTCGAGGAGAGCGAGATCCGCCGGAAGAAGTACTTGCCGGGCGGCGGGGCGGGTGGTGGTGGTGGGGGTGGTGGTGGTGGTGGTGGTGGTGGTGGTGGTGGTGGTGGTGGGGATGGTAAATCGCGGAACCGTACGTCGCACGGGTCTCGGTCACATCGTTCGTCTCTCCACTCTCCACCACCGGGCGTTGTACGCCGTCGTCCCGGTTCCGCCCCCGCCCCCGGCGGTCGCGGCAACGACGACGACGACGACAACAACAACAACAACGCCGGAAAAAAAGTTGTTCGCCCAGTGTCACACCACGACGCACACCGCTCCTCCGGACAACAACGACGGCCTCGGCAGACGTGGCACATCGAGCACAACGGGAGCTCGGGGGCTTCCGGCAACAACCCATCTTCCGAGCGGTTGCGCAACAGGAACGACGACAAGGACAACAACAACAACGACAACAACAACAACAACAACAACAACAACAAGCACAACAACAGCAGCAGCAGCAGCAGCAGCAAACAACAACGACAGCGACAACAACGACGACGCCCGGCGTCATCCTCCTCGGCGTATCGCCGGTCTCCGCGTGCGGTGGGGGGGGGGAGTAGTAGTAGTAGTAGTAGTTGTGGCAAAAAAACCCGCAACAACAACACCGACGGAAACTTCACAAAAAACAACCTCAATCCCAAGGTCGACAACGGCGTATCGATTCCGAGGTCGTCTCGTGTCGGCGGTCGTGGGAACCGGCGCCCGTCGTCGTCGTCGTTGGGGTCCTCCTCCTCCTCCTCCTCCTCCTCCTCGTCGTCGTCGTCGTCGTCGTCGCGCGTTCGTCGGTTGTCGGGCGACGCCGCTTCTCAGTCGATGACGTCTCGTTCCGTCGCGGAGAGTAGGGAACTCCTTCGTATGACGTGGGAAATCATGGGAGGATTGTAGAGTGTTGGAGAACACACACACACACAAACCCACACACACACAACCGCTGTCCGGGGGCCCCGGCGAACATGGGAGTAGTCTCGGAATGGGATGGTACGAAGAAGAGAGAAGGTTATTTATTATTAACAAACACACGACACACGACACACGACACCCTCGCGAGACAACGAAGAGGAACGGAATTAATTTCGACGTTGTGTCAAAGAAAGAAGATATTTTTTTGCCGTTGTTTTGTTTTGTTTTGTTTTGTTTTGTTTTGTTTTTGTTTTTTTGTCTGTGTTTTTTGTCTAGATGCGGGTTTTCTTCGTTTTCTTCTGTCTGTTTGT
>Ga0115555_1003465_pt1 | contig 10228 bp, 7 predicted proteins | sample COGITO_mtgs_1104_2_FD_87285 | JGI IMG/M metagenome (GOLD analysis project Ga0115555, IMG submission 87285) | Pelagic marine microbial communities from North Sea - COGITO_mtgs_110407 | ecosystem: Environmental > Aquatic > Marine > Epipelagic | place: Germany:Helgoland, sampling site Kabeltonne...
CCCCCTCGCCACGTCCGCCCCCTTCAAAATCTTCGGCCTGTTCGCCTCCTCGTCGTCCAGTACGATGTTGACGGCCTTGAGCAGCGCCCCCCCCCTCGGGGTCCTCATGACGTCCTCCTCCGGCTTCACGATCTTCCGGAGCAGCATGTCCTCCATGTTCACCCTGAGGTGCTTTATGAGGGTCGCGACGCGCGGGGAGCACCGGAATTTTAGCCACGTGTCGACCGCCACGACGCCGTACTGCTGGTACACTTCCAGCTTCCCCCCGAATAACAGAAGCATAAGAGGGCTGACGGGCGTGGCATCCCGGACGTAAATCTTCGTCGTCTTGACCATTTCGTGGTATATGAGATAGCGCGACTCGATGCTCTTCTCCTTCCAAATGACGCTGCAGGGATGGACGCTTAGATCCCCCTTCTGACTTCTGAAGGAGCATTCCCCGACTTCTTTCTTTTGGCTCCCGTCGACCAGCTCGTTGGGACTCACAAACACATTCGGGTAAAGACCCGCACAGATCACCCCCTTAACCAAGCTGAGATTGTCACTGTTGGCGTCCATTTCTTTTCCCACGAAGCCGATGTCGCGCAGCAAGCCGAGGAACTGAGACTTCATCTTCTCGATATTGTTGAGCGTGGTGAAACTGAGAAAATTTTCGTGAAGAAAGACGCGCTCGGCGGACCTGTCGCGCCTTATCTTCTTCCACTCGAAGTAAGCGTTCAGCGTAGTGAGATGGTCGCTCTTGCTGGTCGGCAGCATGAAGTTCTTCTTGGCCTCGTCGGCTTCTTGGCGCTTGTCGAACGGGGACATGAAAGGGTTCCGATTGGCGAGGCAGGCGGCGATGACCAGGCACGGGTCCAAACACTGGAATAAACATCCGTATATCAGCATCTTTCCCACGCGCGCTTCTACGGGCAGCGTGGCGAGGTGAAATCCGAGTGCAGTTAAAAACGACCGCTCGCCGCTGCTCGGGCTCTCCCCATCTTTGGCCTTGGACCTTCCCTCGACAAGCTCCCGCTCCACGGCGCTTAGCCCCTGCAGCATGTTGAGGCTGTTGTGAATGGATACTGTCGAGGGAGGATTTACGGCTTTCTTTAGGAAGTCTTCCGGATCCCCCAGGTCCAGCAACAGTATTTGGAGCACAAGATCATCGAGCCGTACCCTCAACATCTCGGGCAGCTGATAGTCATCCATGACGCTGTCGTGGGTCCAGCTAGAGAACAGATGAAAAGCGATGCCCTCCCTGACTCTCCCCGCCCTCCCTCTCCTCTGCTTGGCACTGCTCTTTGCCACCCATGTCTCAACCAACGTCATCATCTGGTTCTGCTCGTCCTCCCTGTTCTCCTTGACCTTTCCGGCATCAACGACGTAAACTACGTCCTCGATTGTGATACTAGTTTCGGCAATATTTGTAGAGATGACGATCTTACGAACGCCCTCTGGCGGTACGTTAAATATAGCCACCTGCTCTGCCGTGCTCAATGTGCTGTGTAGCGGATAGACACGGACCTTATTTCGGTCGTTAAGAGTGGCAACATTCTGGATCGCCTCGACGGTTTTGGTAATCTCCATGAGACCAGGCAAAAAAACTAGGATGGCTCCGTCTTCCATGTTATCATTGATATACTCTAATAGCAGAGCGATCAAATCATAATTTATGACGGATTCATCCATCATGTGGAGATTCTTGACCACTTGCTGGGAAGACTTGGGAAACCTCTTCTTGACTTCGTGTAGCTCGGCGGAGGGATTCTTCGCGACGCAATCGTGACGTGCAGGAAGTATGTACTCCGTGAACTCCAAGACATCTTCTAAGCGGTACTCGGTGACCGGGTGGGCACGGCCCGGAATTTCAACAGTCGGGACACCACCAAAATAATTGCTGAAGGTCTCAGCATTGAGCGTGGCGCTCATCAAGACCAACTTCAGTCCCTTCCGCCTCAGCAGCAGATCCTTCAGAATAATGAGCACAAAGTCTGTGTTGAGATCCCTCTCGTGCACCTCGTCGACAAAGACGTGGCTCACAGCAGCTAGGTCGGGGTCGCACTGAAGGCGGCGCAACAAGACTCCAGTCGTACAGAACAATATTCGGGTTGATTTCGATCGCTTCGACTCCAAGCGGATGGAGTACCCACTCGTCTCGCCGACTCGCTCACATCTCTCCTGCGCGATCCTTTCTGAAACACCGATGGCCGAAATTCGCCGGGGCTGCGTGCAAATTATGTTGCACTCAGCACCCCTGTTCTGATCGATGATGTCGTCGAGAACTAGCTGCGGCACCTGGGTGGTTTTTCCACAACCTGTATCCCCGCTAATCACGGTAATTTGGTTATCGGCGATGGTGGAGACAATCTCATCCTTCATGATATACGCGGGGAGGTTCTTCCTGATTTGGTAGGTGGCAAAGAACTTCTCGTTATTGTTGTATTGGTTTTTTGGTTTGTGGGGTGGCGGCTGTCGCATGTTGCGGTACTTTATTTGCAGCTGCTGCTTCATCTGTGTCGAAATCCTGTTCATCTCTCTGATGTCGTCCTCGCTCAACGTCGGCTCCTCGACTTGCGTCACTTCATTTTTCTTCTCGGTTAATTCTCCCGTTGTCTTTTCCTTTTCTTTTTCATCCTCTGTCTCGAGACCTATCTCAATCTGAGGGGCTCGGGCCTCCGGAGCGACAAGCCAGGGCTGCTGCTGGGCGGCCATGACGTCTTTCATGATGTTCGCGAGACTGCGATTCGGGACAAAATTTGGTTGAGGAATGTGTGTGTGGGGTGATGCTGTCTCCGTGTTGCTTGACTCCGGGTTGGTAGAAGCGTTCGCCTTCGATTTCTCTTTTTGCGCAGAGTAAAAAGAAGAGAGCGAGTCGATAAAATTTTGCGTTTGTGTCGGCACAGCGGAGTTGTGCTTCTTCTTCTTGCTGTTTTTGTTTTTATTCTTGTCATCGTCAGTGATTGAAACCTGCACCAAAGAGAACAAATTAGAGCCGAGAAAGAAAGAAAGACGGCACGGTGAATTGATTTCGAGGTGGCAGCGAGCGAGCGAGCACAGCAACAAACCAAGCACTAACCTCTTTCACCTTTTCTACAACAGCCTCCTCCGCGACATCGACAACTTCTTCAATTTCTTCAATTTCTTCAACAGCGTCGTCCTTCTGGCTTTTCTCCTCTATCTCCTCCTCATAGCCGTACTCCCTCAAAACCCTATTGCGCTCATTGTCATGCAACATCCTTGCCTCCTCGTTGCTCTTACCCGCATTTAACGCCTTCAACATCACCATTCTCGCGAGTCTATCTGCCTCCTTCAGATGGGCCGCTTCCATGTGCTCCGCCGCTCTCCTGTCCCCCAGCTTCGCCTGGAAACTTTTGAACTCCCGGAGCTGCTCCTCTTCTGATTTCACGACTTTAGTTGTACTGTCGGTCGCTTTGGCGTCGGAGTAATTGCTGACTCGGGCAAAACTCTTCTGAGCCGCCTTCAGTTTCTGCCTCGCTCGCTTCCCAATTTTTTCCCCAGCGTCCATCCTCTCCTGGATGTCCTCCACGTCCACTAACCCTTTTTCAGTGTCTTCGCGGCGCTTGAGCGCTTTCATCTCTTTCTGCTGCTGCTGTTCTGAGAACCTCTGCTTGAAGTCGTCCAGGTGCTCTTCCAAAAATGTGTTCACGATAAAGATGCTCGGGGCCCCGACATTCTGCATCGCTTCCTTGTTTATTGCAGCGTTGATTTTTCGAAGCAAACTCGGCGCTAAGCTAGGCTGGTAGAAAAAAAACTTTGCGGGGAGCAATAGCGGATACGCAGGAGGGAGAAGTACGTGCAAGTTCGACTTGATAATGTACCGATATTTTGAGACGAGAGCGAAATCTTTGTCGAAGATCGCCTCCAGCGCCATGACTTCTTCCTCCCGCTCCATGCCCGCGAACTCGACATCCGCCTCGTTGGAATTGTGGGCCTCGTCGTCAAAAATATCCCCGCGAACATTAGAAATGAGAATTTCGAGTGCAGCATCATCCCGTTCGGGGGGCACTTTTGACTTGGGCGGGGCAGAATTTGCGCATGCGTTAGATGCTTCCGAATGCGTAAACCCGAGTCGGATGAACTGAAAAACGCGCTGCTCGTTCTTAAAGTCAGGGATCGGTGCGAGGCTAAACGGGACTGTGTCTGGACGAGCAACGATTTTCTGGGGTGCATCGGACCCACGAGGTGCATCGGACCCACGAGGTGCATCGGACCCACGAGGTGGCACTATTTTTGATTTCGCCTTTTCTGTCTTGTTCTCCTTGAAGCCATTGAGCAGCTCCTTCTCATTCAGGTGTAAGCACAAGTAGTCAAGGGCAGCGGCAAGCGCGTCCGGATCCAGGATTGCCGACGAAGACGACGATTCAGCTTTTTCTTTTTTGCTCTTAAAAGTCGAGCTCAGGTTGATTGCTTTAGTGGCAGCTTTGGCAGTGAAGGAGAGTCGCTTGGTTAGGTGGAGGAAGAGAGGGTCGGAGTCGTAGTTAGCTTTTATGTCGAGGGTGTTGTCAAGATGGACCCGCTCTGAATTTGGATTATGTTTTTTGTTCGCATCGGTTGGTGGGGGTGGGGGGGGTTCGTCAACATCAGAATTATCGTCGTAATCACTTTCGTACTCTTCATAATTCCCACCGCCACCACCAGACCCAAACCCTCCACCGCCCCCGCCCCCGCCCCTGTCCCCGCCCCCGCCGTCAGCAAGTGCTGCATCATAAGATTGTGCTCCACCAGCAGCATCGTGGCAAAATACGGGGGCCCTCAGCGAGTATGTTTCTGTCTCACCCATGACCTTCTTAATCTTCTCAGCGAAATCTTCATCATTGCTCTCATTGTTTTCAGCCATTGAGTTCGGCCCAATCACTCCCAGCTCCTCGAGCAGATGGTAGCAAACCTGCTGACTATTTTCTGTCATCGTTACGTTGTCATACTTCGTCAGGTCCTTGCCCTCCAGAAAATGCTTTTCCATAGGGGCACCAGTAACAGGATCAATTGCACTCTCATTCTTGCTAGGCAAGGAGAGACCAGTGGATGATTTCTTCGTATCAACTCTGTCGGATATCTTTTGGATAGTGGAAGCGAAATTACCATGGGCAGTCTTGAATGATTTCTGCTGGTTTGGTGCCTTCTTTTCTGGCTCGCCACGGCCACCACGACGGTCGCCTCGCCCTCCACGTCCACCCCGGCCACCGCGCTTATTTGGAGGGACCCAGTTGGAAAAACGTGAGCGTGCGTTGGTGTTGTTGTTTGCTGCAGCTTCTTGCGTGCGACGATTATTGCACCTTCCCATGATGGTAGATGGTAGGCCAGGTTAAATGGGGGCTGCTCGTCGCAAAAGAAATCCTGATTAGGCTGGAGGAGGAAAGGATAGCGGAGTGGGCTACTTTTCTCAATTCTGTGTTGCTGATCGATTGTGAAAAACTCACTCTTGAAAAGTGCGAAAAAAAGACCAAAAATGGACGGTGAAGGACGAAACAAAGCCAAAACTTGTTCCTAACCAAAATTTTGGACGTACCTCCTGTAGCCTGTGGAGAGGAGAGCAAAAATCGACCAGAATAATCGTACCATCATCAGGTGACAATGCCGGAAAAAGTCACCTTCTCGTTTCTTCTTCGCTCTCGATTCAAGGCATTTACGCTCAGCGAAGCGTCTGGATCACTCGGAGACCTCGGTACTCTGCTCCCACTTTTAATTGCTCTAACTCAGACCGGCAGCATTACTCTACCAAGTGCCCTGTTTTTTGCGGGCGTGACTAATGTGATGACTGGCATCTATTTGGATGTTCCGATGTGTGTACAGCCGATGAAATCCATCGCTGCGATTGCAATCGCGAACGATATGAGCAAGGGGGAGGTCAGTGCAAGCGGAGTTTTGGTGGGGCTTATCATGTTTATTTTGGCTGTAACAAATGCCATCGAAGTAATAAACACATTGATACCACGAAATGTGGTGAGTGGCCTTCAAGTGGGCATTGGCCTTAAGCTTCTCATTTCTGGTATAACATCCATATCCTCCTTGACTTGGGCTGGCGACGTCGATTGCAAGCTGACAGGAATTTTGTGCGCCATACTCTGTGCGTTGCTCATGCGGGAACCTACTAAGGGGAAACCTCCCGCTGCACTCACGCTCTTTGTGGTTGGTTTGGTACTTGCTGTCATTAAAATATCTACCAACGCTGAGTCGGAGAAATTTAAATTTTTCGGTAGTCCAGTAGCATACTGGGCCATGGGGGATGTGGTGGCTAATGACTGGCAAGTTGGCTTTTTCCAGCTTGCCTTGCCCCAAGTTCCTCTCACTACTTTGAACTCCGTTGTGTCTGTTTGTGTTTTGGCGAACGACTTATACCCTGACAAGATGGTAAAGGGTAGGCCTGGAGCTCTTCGGGACGAGCGATGTGTGATCAGCAGAAAAGAGGTCGCCGGTAGTGTTGGATTTGTCAACGCAGTATTTTGCCTTTTTGGGGCCATGCCAACTTGTCATGGAGCAGGTGGGCTTGCCGCACAGCATAAATTTGGAGCGAGGGGTGGAAGTAGCGTTATATTCTTGGGGACGGTGAAAATATTTGTGGCAATATTTCTTGGTTCTTTCAGCATAATTTTGTTTGAAGCGATCCCCAAAGCGGTTTTGGGGGTAATGCTGGTAGTCGCTGGAGGAGAGTTGGGGTTAGTTGGTACAAGGTTTGCAAAAAAGGAGGTCGACGTTGGCATTTTCGTGATGTTAGTAACCGCTGGAGCGATTGTGGCTTTGGGAAAGACGGATATAGGTGTTTTGGTCGGGCTCTGCGTCAATTTGCTGTACGGTAACGGGTTGGACGAATACAAAAAAGCATGGCAAAATCGAGGAGCGGTGGTGAATCAGCAGGATAGAATAAAGACTGCAATTAATGATGAGGCCAAGGAAGAAGAATCTAGATTAGAGACGAGGAAATCGGACGAGACGGCGATAGGAAACGCTCGTAGTGATGCTGGCACAAAAGTATAGGGGTAGCTTTTCACCCACTTTTGATCTGCCCAACTCGATTTTTTCGATGAGAAATACCCTGGGTAACTACAAATTTTTCGTAACTACTACTTCATTCACTATCTCTACTAAATATCGTAACTACTTCTTCATTCACTGTCTCTACTAAAGGGAAATTCGTATTCTTCCTCGCTCGATTCTTCGAGACGCCGTTTGCGCTCTCTACAGTCTCGGAAAATGTGGCATGATGGTGAACCAAGGTGATTGTTGATAGCGCCGCCGTTCTCTGTCCGTCGAAACCGGAGCAACTTTGCACCGCAGCACATCCGCTTAACCTCTTCGAACTTCATCTTTGCTTCATTGTTATCTTCACCTTCCAGGAAAGTAACATCAATCTCATCTATTGCAAAGCCACTTGAAGTCGCGGCATCTATAATCTCACAGCTTGTGACACAGTCACGCTCTACGTAGCTAGTGAGGAATTCTCCATCATCTGTTAGCCAGTCATCAACAGTGTCGAACAGATCGGATAGAACTTTCCCCACACTTGACGGATAAATAACGTCGGCAGCAACAATCCGTCGGAAGTGGCGATTTGGAGGGAAAGGCAGACCCATTATTCTCGCTCCGCGACCCCAAAGGAGCTTCTGAAATTTAAATCCAATTATGGAAATTTCTTCTCCAACTTCCCCAGATAATGATGACTTGCAATCAGAGCTTTTCCCAGAAATCCGGTGCCTTGCTGCATTCGCCCTCACATTCTCAAACGAGAGGTCAACAGACTCCTCATCGCCGTCTGTCACATACCAAGTTGAGCCCCCCTTAAATACACCGGACCAAAATTCATCGTTCTGCGAACAGCTGCCATCCATACGCTTCGCCACCACACTTGGAACTAGACCATTGCCCGCGCCAAGTTCAAGCACATCGAATAAAGTTGGTTGTTGTTGTTGTTGTTGTTGTTGTTGTTGTTGTTGTTGGTCATGGCTAAGGTTCGATTCTCTCGAAACAACGCTGCAATATAGTGCCATCAACCTCCCCCCTCCCCAAGTCATCATACCTGTTTTGTCGCCCTCTTCCCCGCCGACAATCCGCCCCCCCCTCACGACAGCTGCAGTTCTGATGATGATAGGCCCCGAGAGGTAGGGAAGCTCAACAGCAGTTTGCTTGTATTCATATTTGAGTGCATCCGAACACAGCCCATCACTAATAGTTGACGATGAAAGGGAGAGCGACATTTCAAATACATTAATTATAACGATACACATAAAATTGAAATGAGAAAAGGCACAATTTTTTTGTTTACACTTTCACCCCCCCTAATTTTTTCTGCGCTTTCTGTGTTCGCCCGCCCCCTTGTTTCCCTGCCTCATAGAGCTTGCACCTACACTCTCCGGCCTGAAAAGTCATTCGCAGCTGGGGTCTTTGATTCTGCTCACTGCCGCCGAAAAGAAAAGACATGCCTCGAACGAAGAAGACAAAGGCTCAACCCGCAGATGGGACGCCCCCCCCTGCCGCGAAGAAGCCAAAACTGAAAAAACCCATGCTTATGGACAGCAATGAGTTCACAGCATCACGCCGACGTACAATCCGTGCAGGACAACGTGAGCTTCAGAGGGAGATAATGGCTGATGGCCAAAAAATTGAGGATGTTGGGGACAGTGCTTTCGACGATCTCCGCGAGGTGAGTCCTCCCATTAGAGAAGCTAGACGCTCAACTCTTATTGCAGCACCGCTGACTCATAACTGATTTGCCCACTGACCTTGTCTTTTCACCCCTCTTTGTTGTTTTTTCACCCCTCATCTGGTTTCATAGAGCAACAACAAATTTTTTGACGAAGGCGTTAGGTTCGTTAGGGAGGCTGTGATTGATCAGGACAACCTGGGAAGGATAAGCGTCCACGCGAGCAAGCAGGCTTCTAAGCTGATTGTGACACAAAACTTCAATGCTCAAAAGTTAATATCTAAGCTGCAGCGAAAGTGCAGGAAGAAGGACGGGAGCATCTGCTGGAAAACCCTTGGGGATGCGGTGGGTCCTTGCTTCAACACTCTTCCTTTTGCCCAGTTCTACAAGGGACCATTTGACGAGCCGCTGAAAGTCAAAGAAAAAAAGATCAAGGCTGCGAGACTGAGGCGTGTTGATGAGGAGGGTGAGGAAGAGGGACCTGAGGAAATTACGCAACAAACAAAGCGAGATGACGGGATATCGGGATTCGAAAACGTTCTGAAATCTGTGCAAAAAGTGCTCCGCCAGAAAACTGACGAAAGCGTTCGGGCAGGCAATAAATCGGGCACAGTGAGTCTTCCAGAATTTGTGATCAATCCTACTTCTTTCACGCAGTCTGTCGAGAACATGCTAGCATTGGCGTTCATGATAAAAAAGGGCGATGCTAGTGTCAAAAACGACTCAGATAGCCTTCCCATTGTCAACGCTACGGCACTTTCAAGCAGCAGTATATCAGCTCGGCAGTCAATCGTCAGCTTCACCATGGCTGATTGGCGAGACATGAGCGAGGCCTTCAAGATTGAGGAATGCGCTGTGCCCTCCAGGAGGGTGAGGATAACAGGAAGGGGCGGGGTATCCCAGAGGGCTACCAATAGTGGCGATGGCGGAGAAAAAGCGACAAAAGAAGAGTGAAAAGAAAGAAAAAGAAAAGTGAAATGTTTTGTTGAATATTAACTGCTCATGCCCATACATAGAAATGATACTCTTGGTGTGTCTGCAAATTACGATGGAGGTTCTTTCAGTGTATTTTCTATGACTAATCCCTCTGAATCTGTTACATATGAGCATAGCGGCTCTGGACCAAATCCTGACCGCCAGGAAGCGCCCCATGTACATAGTGTCTATCATCGTTGGGATCATTCCCGCGAGGTGCATATTTTGCGACACCAAATCGACTCATTGTTGGTGGTCAAGATAGCGGTAATGTAGTAGTTTTTGAGGTTGACGTTGAATCCGGAATGATCACCGAAGAAGCCTTATTCAATGGAGACGGATTTGGTACACCTCCCCATGTCGACGAATTCTCGAATATTTATCAATAGTAGTAGGCCGTGTTATGCACACAACAGCAAGGATGAGCAGGTCAAGAGCCAGAAGGCACCTGCATGTCACAGGGAGCACCACTCGCAATGGATTGCGGTATCATCACACATTTTATTGTTCGATGACGAAGATGACAGAGTCGAGGGTAAGGTGATTGATTGATCTAGACCCTTGGGATTTTCGTAGTGACTGTAATCGTTGCTGTTGCTAATGCTGCGTTCACCA